>OBAR01001490.1_pt1 | contig 19782 bp, 10 predicted proteins | sample 1517911 | NCBI WGS metagenome assembly OBAR01 (sample SAMN04571709, study PRJEB22368) | human gut metagenome | biome: human gut; material: stool | host: Homo sapiens | place: Luxembourg | collected 2012-10-26
GCCGACGGAGACATGGTCGTTACAGCCGGTGCCGGAACGTATATCCGCAGTATCTCGATACGCTCAAAATCAGGCCATGACGAGTCGGGCATAAGCACAGCCACAGGCATGAGGCAAGCAGACGGGGAGTATTATACGCTCTCTGGGTTGCGCGTGGACAACCCGCGCAAGGGAATTTATATCCGTAATGGAAAAAAGATAATAATAAAATAACTCAATTATTCAATACAACTAAAAACTTAAGGCAATGAAAAAAATCTATTCTGTTATTGCGATGGCAATGTTTGCTATGGGCATCAATGCCCAGGTTACCTACGATTTCACTACTGTGGCCCCGGCCCCCGCGGATGGCGGCGGCATAGTCAACCCTGCCTATGGCGAAGGAAACACCACGGATGGCGACCATGTGTTCTCAATCCATTCCAAGACAGACGGGGCAGACATTCCCATGGTATACCTCGTGGCCCCCGACGGTACAGACTACGACAAGCGCATAGGCATACACAACCGGGGCAAGAGCTGGGTGTTCCGCAACACAGCCGATGCCGTTTGGCGCGGATTGTGGTCGCAATACAACAATCGTTACCTCTCCATTATGGATCTTCACCCCGGAGATGTGGTTTCCATTGTGCTCAGCCCAAACGACAGCAACAGTGGGTTTGTGTTTGACGACAAAGACCTTGACCAGGACGAAACCGGGCGCTACGGCTCTATGACGAGGGCTGAACTGAACCAGGCATTGGTGGATTACTATGGCGGAGATCCCGACTACATGGAAAACCAGGGCATAACCGAAGAGGAGCGCAACCGCGTGAGCGAGCAGTTCAAGACCGTTTCGTTCCAGATTTACGACGGAATCACCGACCCGACCGTAAACCTTCTGCTAATGTCTGAATCGGGAATATATATCGAAAAACTGACCATCGCGTCTGCCGGAGAGGCCGATGCGATAGAAAAAGTAGACTATGTGGTAAAGGGCGATGGCCATTGGTATGATATTAACGGGCGCAAGGTGGACTCGCCGGTGAAGGGACTTTACATACATAATGGCAAGAAGGTAGTTCTGAAGTAAGAGGCAAGAAAACTCTTTGGTATATGAACAGGAGATTATTATTGGCGACTCTGCAGGCTTCGGCGTTCCTGGCGCCATCCGTATTTGCCGTTCCGGCAATGGCGGAGGCGGCCGGGATTGCCGTAAGTCAGCAGGTTGTGACGGGTGTTGTCGTCGATGACATGGGCGAAGCCGTCATAGGAGCCACGGTGACGGTGGATGGTGGTGATGCCTCAAAGGGAACTCTTACAGACATCAACGGACGGTTCTCTATCAATGCGGCTAAGGGGGCAAGGCTTCGCATAACGTATGTTGGTTACAAGCCGGTAGTGGTGGCGGCTCAAAACGGAATGAGAGTGCAGCTCCAGTCAGAAGAGGTAAGCCTGAGGGGAGTGGAAGTCGTGGCTTACGGTGTGCAGAAAAAAGTGACTGTTACCGGTGCTTTGTCGAGCGTAAAAGGAGCTGAGCTGACTCGTACGCCGGTAAGTTCTGTTAATAATGTCATTGCAGGCCAACTCTCGGGTGTAACCTCTGTGCAGTATTCCGGCGAGCCCGGAAGCGATGCGGCAACAATTTTTGTGCGTGGGCAAGGCACATGGAACGATTCGTCGCCGTTAATACAGGTCGACGGCGTGGAGCGTTCGATGTCAGACATCGACCCTGAAGACATCGAAAGCATCACTGTGCTGAAGGATGCCTCGGCAACTGCCGTGTTCGGAGTGCGCGGAGCCAACGGCGTGGTGCTCATCACTACGAAGCGCGGAACAGAGGGAAAGGCAAAGGTTGACGTATCGACGTCTTTCTCGGCCTTGGCTCCTACAAAGATGGTTGAACAGGCCGGCAGCTATGGCTACGCACAGTTCTACAACCAAATGCAGCTCAACGATTTTGATGCGTCTGGCGGGGCTGAGTTTACGCCGATGTTTTCCGACGCGGTGTTGCAGAAGTTCAAGGACGGCAGCGACCCCATACGCTTTCCGAGCATGCAGTGGGCCGACTACATAATGAAAGACGTTACTCTGCAAACCAAGCACAGCGTTAACGTGAGCGGCGGCACGAAAAACCTGCGTTATTTCGTCTCTGCAGGAATGATGACACAGGGTGGGCTGTTCAAGGAGTTCAACCAGGACTACGACTATGGCTATCAGTACAATAGGTTTAACTATCGTGCAAACTTGGATTTGGACGTAACCCAATCGACAACAGTGTCGTTCAACGTGGCAGGCAACGTAAGCAATGCCGACAAGCCAAATACCGGTGGCGGGTCGTCGGGCCTTATCATGACCATGTATCAGGCCACACCGTTTTCCAGCCCCGGCATCATAGACGGCAAGTTCGTGAGCACCAGCACCGATTATTCCGACGGGGTGACGCTTCCTTTTGTAGGCGGCAACGGACTGTCTTACTTTGGCAACGGCGGTATAGGCGACATAGAGGCCATCAACGGGGGCCATATCTCTACAAACATCAATAAACTGCAGATTGACCTTCAGTTGCAACAGAAGCTCGATTTCGTCACAAAAGGCCTGCTGCTCAAGTTGAAAGGAGCCTACAACAACCAGTTCAACGTGGTTAAGAGCGGTACTGTGACCAAGGCAACTTATTATCCCATACTCGATGAAGATGGCAAAATCGTCTACCGCAAGTATGGTGAAAACGGACTACAGACCTACGAAGAGGAAACGGGCAAGGCGCGCGACTGGTATTTTGAGGCGTCGTTAAACTACAACCGCACGTTTGGTGACCACACTTTTACAGGTCTGCTGCTTTACAACCAAAGCAAGACGTATTATCCGTCGACGTACCGCGATGTTCCGCGCGGTTATGTCGGGCTTGTTGGCCGAGCCACTTACGACTACCAAAACCGCTATCTGGCCGAGTTCAACATAGGCTACAATGGCTCGGAGAACTTCCATCCCGACCGCCGTTTCGGCACGTTCCCCGCCGGATCCGTTGGATGGGTGGTGAGTGAGGAGAAGTTTTTCAAGCCCCTTGACGGGGTGGTCAGCTTCCTGAAAATGCGCGCTTCGTGGGGCCTTGTAGGCAACGACCGCATAGGCGGAAGCCGTTTCATGTACACATCCGATCCGTATGTGGTCGGCGATGGCAAATACTTAGTGCGCAACGGCCACGGCTATAACTTCGGAATAGACAATGCAACACTGCACATGGGGGCTTACGAGATGGCCAAGAACAATCCAGACGTTTCGTGGGAGAAGGCTTTCAAGCAAGACTATGGCGTTGACATTAACTTCCTTGACAATCGTTTACGCACAACATTTGACTATTACCGTGAGCACCGCACAAACATATTGCTGCAAGACATGACCGCCCCGAGCTATGTGGGCTATGCTGTTCCATACGCAAACTTGGGAGTTGTAGACAGTTGGGGCTGGGAACTAAGCCTTAAGTGGAATGACAATATCGGCAAGGATTTCCGTTATTGGGTTTCTGTAAATGTGTCTTATAACCAGAACGAGATAAAGGAAAAGAAGGAAGCTCCGCTAAAAAACGACTACCAATATGAGAAAGGACATCGCATAGGGGCTCGTTATTATGTATCAGTTTTTCCGATTCTATGATGAAGACACGCCGCGACTTTACGAAGAAACCTTCGGCGAGCCGTTCCCCAAACAGCTCGTTGACCTGAAGGATGGCGATGCGGTGTTTGTGGATCTCGACCATAACGGCATCATCGACGACAACGACAAGACGCGCGCCATTGGCTATACGGACGACCCTGAGTACATTGCCGGCATTAATTGTGGGTTCAGTTACAAGGACTGGGAGTTCAGTATGCAGTGGACCGGGGCATGGAATGTTTCGAGAATGATTGAAGATGTGTTCCGCATTCCGTTCAAGTCGCGCACAGGAATGAGCGATGGCGGACTATTGCAATACCATATCGACCACACATGGTCGCCCGACAACCCCGGCCAAGACTACGATTATCCGCGTGCTACATGGGCAAACGGCTTGAACAACAACTATCTTGACTGCTCTCTTTACGAAAAGGATGCCAAGTATCTAAGGCTGAAAACCATTGCGTTGGCATATAATTTCCATGCTGATTTCTTGAAAAGAAAGTTGGGAATCAATAATTTTCAAATCGCAATAAGCGGCTATAACTTGCTTACGTTCACTCCGTTTATATGGGGAGACCCGGAGACCCGGACGAGTTCGGCGCCGTCATATCCGCTCCAGAAAACGTATACAGTAAGTCTGAAACTTAATTTTTAAAATATGAAACGGTGTAATTACAATACATTCAAAGTGTGTCTGCAAAAGGCATTTGCATTGCTCGGCCTTGTGGCTGCACTGCTGCCGGTGGCATGCACAGACCAAGTGCAGTTCGGCGGGGCTTTCCTCGAGAAAGCTCCGGGCGGGACTGTGACAGCTGATACGGTGTTCTCAAATGCAGAATACACACGCGAGTTTCTTGCCAATGCCTACGCATACCAGTACTATAACCTGCCATGTAAGTCGTCAAACGGTTCACCTCAGTGCCTTAACTATTGGAAAGGGATGCCCGACGCTTTGGGCGACACCCACCATTTGTTCTACAGTTCGTCGAAGGTCTTTACCGATTATTACAACGGATCGCTTACTTCTTCACCCGACGACAAGAATAATGGCGGGGTATATCCGTACCTGAATGAGCACATCTGGGAGACTGTGCGCAACTGCTGGCTTCTGATTGAGAATGTTGACCGAGTGCCCAATATGCCTGGAAGTGAAAAAGAGTGCATCAAGGATGAGGCCCGGTGCTTGATGGCTTATACCTATTTTATTGCTTTCCGCTTCTATGGCGGTCTGCCAATCATACGCAATACGTTTACCGGAAGCGAGGAAGAATACACAAACGGGCGCGAGTCTGCCAGAAATACGGTCGACTTCATGCTGGAACTGCTTGAGACTGTCATTGCCAACAATAACCTTCCGTGGAAATACATCGGTGCCGAGGCTTATTCAAAGACCGGGCACTGGACTATGGCTGGTGCCATGGCGCTCAAGTGTCAGGTGCTGTTGTTTGCTGCTTCGCCACTGTTTAATGACAATCTGCCATACTACAGCGGTCAGTATACTATGGAGAACGACGCCTGCACTTGGTTCGGTTCTTACGACGCAAGCCTTTGGACTGACCTCAGGCTGGCATGTAAGGATTTCTTTGACACTCTGTCTCAAAACGGCGGATACCATCTGGTGCAGCCAGCTGGGCACACCCAAGAAGACTATAGGTATGCTTATCGTTATTCATACCTGTTCCAAGACAGTCCCGAGATAATCCATAGTGTCAGGGTGAGCACAAGCACCAGCGGCAACAACTACCAGTGGTTCAACCTCCGCAACAACGAGCGCATGTCGTATTGTCCCACCGAAGAGTATATTGAGATGTTTCCGTGGGCCGACGGAACGCCGTTTGATTGGGAAGCCGACAGTCTGGCCGGTAGGCTTGACACGATGTTTGTGGCTGGCGACTCGCTGCCCGACTACCAGTTATTGCAGAACCGACGCTACACGCGAGACCCGCGATTGTATGAGACTGCTGCCGTCAATGGCGCCTTGCAGACCATCAATTGGGGCGACGGGCGGACGAGTGGGCAGCCCTATGAGAACTGGGTTGGTGGCACTACGGCCGGAACGCAGCCTGCAACGAATACCGGCATATATGCCACCGGGTATAAAAACCTGAAATATATTGCCGGCGATGCATACGACAAACAGTATCCGCAGTGGTCTCCTCTGCTGCTCAGTGATATGTATCTAACCTATGCCGAGGCCATAATACAAGATGGCGGAAGCCTGGCTGAAGCCATAGGGTATATCGATGCCGTGAGGGCGCGAGTGGGATTGGGCGGACTTGCAGAGTGCAATCCTACAAAAAACCTGACCGGCAACAGGGAGGCACTTCTCGAAGAGTTGCTCAGGGAGCGTGCCTGTGAGCTGGGTTTGCAAGGTGCGCGATACTTTGACTTGATACGTTATAAGCGTGCGGCCGATTTTGAGAAACCTCTCCATGGCTTGCGTATCTACTGGCTGAAGAAAGACAGCGACGGGAATTGGCAGCGTAATGAGGAGCAGTGGTACAACAAGTACTACGATACACGGAGCGTAAGGGATAATCCTGATCATCCAATGTATTACGAGCCGTCGCACTTTGAGTTCGAACGGTTCGAGATAACAACCGGTTCGCGTGTATGGTGGAACAAGGGTTTTGACACAAAATGGTATCTGCAGCCCTTTCCTATCACAGAAGTCAACAAGGGGTATGGCCTTGTACAGAATCCGGGATGGTAAACCGTTTATTGCAGAACATCATATTAATAATAACGAAACATGAATCAAAGATATTCCATCATATTCACATTGCTTGCAGGGATGGCAGCTCCTGCATCGGCGCAGAACGACTCCACGGTGGTCGAATCGTTTGTCGGGCAGCCTGTAGATGTGGGGGCTGAAGTGGTGCTGACGCGTGAAGAGTCGACGGCGGCAGTCTCCGTCATTACCGAGCGTGATACAGACAGACGCAGTGCAAAGAACATCGGCAACAGCATAATTGGCCAAGGCAACGGCCTTATATCCCTTCTGGGGAGCGGAAGCTATGCCACGCAGAACCCAACGTTCTACGTCAGAGGCCTGCAAACGCTCAATGGTAACGACTCGCCATTGATACTCGTTGACGGTATTGAGCGCGACATAACCACCATCACACCCGAGGAGGTGGCTTCGGTGAGCGTGCTCAAGGATGCGGCTGCAGTGGCTCTTTATGGCTATAAGGGTGTCAACGGCGCGGTGCTTGTCACGACAAAGCGCGGAAAATCAAACTCGCGAAGCATCAAGTTTACTTACGACCATCTGTTCAACAGCATCATCAATAAGCCAAAGTTTGTCGATGCCTATACATACGGCAAGGCAATCAACGAGGCCCGGGCTAACGACGGACTCAGTTCGCGTTATAACAGCAATGAGCTTGACGCTTTGCGCGATGGCACTTACCCATATCTCTATCCCAATGTAAACTGGGTTGACGAGACATTTCGCGACCGTGCAATGACCAACAAGTATAATCTGCAGTTTCAGGGTGGTACAGACAAGTTCTTGTATTACGCCATGGTAGACCTCATTACCGACAAGGGATTCGTTAGGAACCATGACAACAACGACGGGTATTCCACTCAGGACAAGTATGTTAAGGGCAATATGCGCATGAACATGGACATAAAGCTTACCCCAACCACTCTCGTCAAAGTCAATCTGCTCGGAGTCTTGGCCGAAGAATCCGGCCCTGGCAATCAGGCAGACCTGTGGGATATGGTTTACACATTGCCCGCGTCTGCATTCCCGGTAAAGAGTTCCGGCGGAACTTGGGGCGGCAGCAATACATGGGCGGGAACGCTTAATCCCGTTGCCCAGTCGTCGGGGGCGGCTTATTACAAGAATCATTCCCGCTCACTCTATGCTGATATTTCCATCTGTCAAGACCTCGGCAGTTGGCTCAAGGGGCTCGGGGCGTTTGTTCGTACAGGCTATGACAACACGGCAAACATATTTGAAGACCATTCAAAGACCTACGTATACAGTGTTGTTGTGCCAAACTGGCCTGATGCCGCCGCCGAGCCCACAAGCACCGAACAGACGTATGGTGTTGACAGTCCGATGGGTGATGAGGCCGGTGTCGAAACTTACAGCCGCCGGTTTCATTTCGACGGAGGGCTTAAGTTCATGCGTGAGTTTGGCGACCACAGCCTTTACACACAGTTGAAATGGGCGTATGAATACGAGGATCCCGAGGGAGTGAACAACACAGTATATCGTCAGGATGTTTCATTGTGGGCACACTATGGTTACAGACAGCGCTACTTTGCAGACATTGCCTTGGTTGAGAGTGGCAGCAGCCGCCTTGCTCCCGGTTCTAAATGGAATTTCTCGCCAACAGTTTCTGCCGCATGGATCGTTTCTCGCGAAGATTTCATGAAGGATGTTGTCTGGGTGGACTTTCTGAAGTTACGTGCTTCGGCCGGTATTATCAACGCCGATTATCTTCCGGGCGACAATGTGTGGTCGTATTATGAGCAGCAATACACCATGACAGGTGCAACTTATCCATTCGACAGCGGCTGGAACACCGGCTTTACTTCCACCGGTCTGGGGCAGTTGGCAACGGTCAACCCCGGTCATGAGAAGGCATACAAATATAATGTTGGAATGGATGCCAGGCTCTTTGGCTCTCTTGATGTCACCCTCGACCTCTACATGCAGCATCGCACAGACATATGGGTCTCGTCTGCAGGCAAGTATTCAACGGCCATAGGAATGGTTGCCCCTTATGAGAACGCGGGCATAGTGGACAGCCGCGGACTGGAGCTGGGACTTGATTACCAAAAAGAGTTTGGCCCTGTGGCGTTTAACTTGGGCTGTAACCTGACTCTTACACACAATGAAATAAAAGAACAGCTCGAAGAGCCGCGCCTTTATCCAAATCTTGTGCAGACGGGCCATGCTGTCGGACAGATTTACGGACTCGAGGCCATTGGCTTCTTTGCCGATGAGGCCGACATTGCCTCCAGCCCCACACAGACATTTTCTACGGTAATACCTGGCGACATAAAGTATCGAGATGTTAATGGCGACAATAAGATAGACGCCAATGATGCCATTGCCATAGGCAATAATGGCACGGTGCCGGGTGTGTTCTACAACATCCGCCTGGGTGTTGAGTATAAGGGCATAGGCCTTTACGCCCTGTTTCAAGGTGTAGGTCGCTATACTGCCAACCTTAATACCAAGAGCATGTACTGGCCGCTCATCGACAATACCAACATTTCGCAGTATGCTTATGACAACCGGTGGACGCCCGACAACAAAGACTCCAGGTTTCCGAGGCTTAGCAGTCAAAGCAACGCCAACAACTATCGCAACTCTACGCTTTGGCTCGAAGACCGCTCGTTCTTTAAACTCCGCGACCTCGAAGTTTATTACAACCTGCCTCAGTCGGTATTGAAGGTCACAAAGATTGTGAACGGTGCCAAGCTGTACGTTCGCGGGACAGACCTTTTCAGCATAGACAGCATCGAGGAAAACGATCCGGAGGCGTTGGGCATTTACCCGGTTTACAAGAGTGTGGCCCTTGGATTGAGCGTTACGTTCTGACGCAATGCGAGGGCAGTTGGATTGATCTTTAGATACGAAAATAATAAATTATTCGATTATGAAGCTATGCATAAGCCGGAAAGGTTGGGCTGTGGCTCTTTGCCTTTCCACCGTTTCTTCCTTTACCTTCCTCTCGTCGTGCAGCGACAGGATGGACTACAAGGAATATAACATATACGACAGAGACTATATTGTAAAGAACTTCGGGAACGTGGGCGGTTTCATGACTACCCTCTACAACTATGTTGACTACGACTTCGGCAACTTTTCTTCGGGTGCCATGCTTGCCTCGGCTTCAGACGAGAGCGAGTATAGCAAGATGGGCAACGGCATTGAGGACTTCTACAACGGGGCGTGGAGCCCATCAAATGCTAAGGAAGACCTGCCGTCGGCATGGGTCAAGATGTACCAAGGCATAGCAACGGCCAACGAATTTCTGGATAAGTTTCAAGGCGAGACGTTTGATGAACTTAAGTACAACCCCGATTATCGGGCCCAGATGCACCGCTATGAAAACTACAGGTATGAGGCCCGTTTCATGCGTGCTTACTTTTATTTCAACCTCGTTAAGACCTATGGAGGGGTGCCACTCATCGATTGCGTGATGTCTCCCAATGAAGTCAACAGCCTGGCCCGTGCCTCCTCAGACAGCATCTTTGCATTTATTATAGGTGAGTGTGATGCCATACAGGACTCGATAGTTGCCGATTATTCCGACTTGGGTGAATACGCGCTTGACACAGAGGAGACCGGGCGCGCCGACCGCCTGGCCGTCATGGCCTTGAAGGCGCGTGCTGCTCTGTATTGGGCCAGTCCGCTGTTCAATCCATCGGGCGACAACGGGCGCTACCATGCGGCTGCACTCTACACAAAACAACTGCTCGATGCCTGCGAGGAGCGGGGCAAGGGGCTTACCGCCAACTACAGAGACTTGTGGAATTCACGGTCTTACAACACTCAGGCTATTGTCAAGGAGATAATCTTCGGGCGCAGATATTCATCTTCATCGGCAGGCGACCATCTTGTCGAGGGCTACAACTATCCTGCCGGCATTGAGGGAGGTGCTGGCGGAAACTGTCCAACCCAGACCCTCGTCGACGCTTACGACATGATAAACGGCAAGCCAATCGGAGACCCGGCGTCGGGCTACGACCCGGCCAACCCGTATGCCAACCGCGACCCGCGCCTTGCTGCTACGGTGGCAACCAATGGCGACGTATGGCCGTCGTACCAGTCGAAGGCCCTCCAGACCTATTATGGCGGGGCTAACGGTGAGCCGCTTGAGGGCGCCACTCCTACTGGATATTATCTCAAAAAGCTGTGCAATGGCAGCATTTCGCTGGCAAGCAACAGTACGATGAAGGATGCCACTCACACTTGGCTGACGTTCCGGGTGGGTGAGTTCTGGCTCAACTATGCCGAGGCCATGTTCCGATACACCGGCAGTGTGTCGGCAACGACTCCCGATTTGCCCGTGTCTGCCCTCGAGGCCGTTAACATGACGCGCAGGCGTGCCGGTGTGGGCGACATAACAGACACGGACCCCGGCGCATTCTGGGAACGTTACAAAAACGAGCGCATGGTAGAACTTGCCTTCGAGGGCCATCGCTTTTGGGATGTGCGCCGCTGGAAAGAGGCCGACAAGCACTTCACAAGTATAACGGAGATGAAGCTCACCACAGCTGCCGACGGCACCGTGACATACGCCAGGAACAAGGTGAACCGGCAGTGGGACGACAAGATGTACTTGTTCCCAATACCGCAGACAGAGATACTTAAGAACCCAAACCTAAAACAAAACCCGAATTGGTGATGGTAAGATTGGCTTTTTTCATTATGTTGTCTGTGGTTGGGCTTTTGCCCGTTGGCGCACAGGCGTATAATAGTGTCAGGCCCGGGCAACTGTGGCTCGACACCGACGGCAAGCCCATACAGGCACATGCACCTCAGATATTGGTCAAAGACGGTGTTTACTACTGGTATGGTGAGAACAAGGAGAAGACAACTCTGGGCTCCAACGTGTGGACATGGGGCATCAGGGCATACCGTTCCACCGACTTCTACAATTGGGAAGACCTGGGGCTTATCATAAAGCCAGATACTGTCAATCCGCTTTCGCCACTCCATTATTCGCAGACTCTTGACCGCCCGCACATCATCTACAACCGGAAGACAGGCAAGTGGGTGTGCTGGATAAAGTCGATGGATACCGACGGCTACTTTGTCATAATGCAGGCCGACCGTTTTGAGGGGCCATACACGCTGGTCAGGAGCTTCAAGCCTGAGGGTTTCGGTGTCGGCGACTTCGATATGTATGTAGATGAAGTCAGCGGCAAGGCTTATGTCTGGTTTGAGCGGCCACACTGGGAGATGGTTTGTGCAGAGCTAACCGACGATTTTCTTGGCACCAACGGCAACTATTCCGAGCACTTCGTGGGTTTGCTGCCACCCTATACGCGCGAGGCCCCGGCCCATTTCGTGCGCAACGGACGCCACTATATGTTCACAAGCGGCACCACCGGCTATGTGCCCAACCCGTCGAGGGTGTGTGTGTTCGACTCATACCATGGCGAATACACCGACTTGGGCTGCCCCCACGTTGGCGATAAGTACAGCGATTCGTTTGGCTCACAGATATCGTCGGTGGTCAGGATTCCCGGAACAGGTCTTTATGTGGCCCTTGCCGACCGATGGTTGCCTGCGCTTGCCGACACCGACATACCTGTGCGCATAGCCCGCGACTACGAGCGACGCTACAAGGGGCGCAAGCCGTTTGAACGCGATTTCACACAACCGAAAACAAAAGACAAGACTGGCATGAAGCGCACCAAGTGGGACACAACCGCTGGTTCGCGCTATGTGTTCCTGCCGGTAACGTTTGATGCCGACGGCAAGCCCGTAATCCATTGGGTAGACGAGTGGCGTATCGAAGATTATGCTGTGCCATCGCGTGCCGACGTCGGCCCCGGCGCCATGCCCGAAGAGATGGAAGCGGTGGCGGCTCCCTTTGCCATGCCGCAGCTCCGGCGGCCCGAGTTCCCCGACCGCAAGGTAGTTGTCTCACTGAAAAAAGGAAAAACAAATACATGCATCATACAGGAAGCCATCGACAAGATGAGTCTGGATGGGGGCGGAACGGTGGTCATCCCCGCCGGCGAATGGCTCACGGGGCGCATCGAGCTGAAGAGCAACGTTCGCCTGAACATTCCCGAAGGGGCTGTGCTGAGGTTTAGCGGGCTCATACGCGACTATCTTCCTGTGGTCTTCACTCGCGACGAGGGCATAGAGATATACTCGCTCGGAGCGTTCATTTATGCCAACAATGCCGAGAACATAGCGGTCACTGGCGGCGGAAAGATAATCGGGCCGTCAACCGACTGTGAGATTTTTGCCAACAACAGTGCCAAGGCTCTGAACATAGAGGCCATCTGCCGCAATGGTGAGATGCCTTTGCCGGAGCGGGTGTTCGACGGAGAGAACAATGGCGGCGAGGTGTTCCTGCCCAAGACCATAGCCCCGATAAACTGCCGCAACGTGCTGATAGAGGGCGTTACCCTTGAGCGGGGGCTTTATTGGAACGTCGTTCCGCAGTACTGCGAGAACGTAATCATACGCGGTGTCACCGTAAGCTCTTACGGACACGGGCGCACCGACGGCATAGACGTGGAGTCGTCAAGAAACGTGCTCATAGAATACTGCTCGCTCGATTGCCAAGACGACTGCTATACCATGAAGTCGGGGCGTGGTGTCGACGGCCTGCGCGTTGGCCGGCCCACAGAAAATGTTGTTGTGAGGAAATGCCTTGCCCTGCGCGGTGCCGGCGGCATAGTGTGCGGAACCGAGGTGGCCGGAGGTGTGCGTAACGTTTACTGCCACGACTGTGTGTTCGACGGCACCGAACAGGCTTTTCGCTTCAAGACGCTTCGGACAAGGGGCGGGGGCGTGAGCAACGTCACTGTTGAGCGTGTGCGGGCCCGTGTCACGGGGGCGGCATTCTATTGCGACATGCTCGGTTCGATGAAGTGGGGCGGCGATTTGGCCCGGCGCTATCCGGTGAGGGAGATAACCGAGGCCACGCCCGACTTCAACACCATTGTCGTTGACAACGTTAGGATTGACAGTTGCGCGCAGCTGGTCAAGGCGGTAGGCTTGCCCGAACAACCGTTGCGCAACGTGCTGTTGAGCCGGGTGAAGGCCAGATGCGGCCAGTTTATGTTCATGCGCGACACAGAGTCGTTCGTACTGAAGGATGCCGATGTCGAAGCCTCCGACCCTTCGGCCACAATCGACGGGTGCAGTGGGATGATGATGCTCGGCGTGATGGTCAATGGCAGGAGATTTGACAGCATGTCCTGTAGCTTGGTGAGGTCAATGCCGGTTGTCTGTTCAGAATGATTTCAGCCATGCAATTTTGTGTTTCAAATGCGTTTATAAGTAGGTGTTCAAAATTAATTGCCATCAAATTGTGCGCTATTTCGGAGATGCATGCCAAAGTCCGAAGAGAGAGCGTAGCGGGCTACGCGACCGATGAGACTTTGGTATGCGGCCCGAAAGAGCACACAAGATGGTGGCAAAGATATAGAGGACACCTGCAAGGTCTATTGTATCGGTTAATTTTGAACAGCTACTTATATCATCGGGCTGCATCATGCCGGCTGTGTTGCACTTCAAGCTGACGGTGGCAGATGACGTAAAATGCTATTTTTATAATGATAAAACAACTTAACGACTATGAATAGAAACAAATGCTTAATGGTTTTGGCCGGGCTTATGCTTTCGGCGTCGGTTATGGCCGAGGGAGAAAGGATGTCGATGCTGATGAACTTCGACTGGAAATTCAAGCTCGGCGAGACCGACGGTGCACAGGCCGCTGCCTACGACGATTCTTCCTGGCGCAGCCTTGACTTGCCACACGACTTCCAGATAGAGATGCCGTGGAACGAGAAGGCGAGCCGCTCGCGCGGGTTCAAGGATATGGCCACGGCTTGGTATCGCAAGACTTTTGCCGCAAGTGGCGATTGGAAGGGCAAGCGTGTCGTCCTTGACTTCGAAGGTATCATGCTGCACGGCGACGCTTACCTCAATGGAACTAAAGTGGGCGGTACAGACTATGGTTATCTTGGCTTTGAGGCCGACGTCAGCGGGCTGATTAAGTACGACACGCTCAATGTGCTGGCAGTGCACTGTTCCACAGGCGAGGCCTCCGATTCGCGATGGTATACGGGAGGGGGGCTTTATCGCGATGTACACCTTGTGGTCAAGAACCCCGTATCGGTGGCCCGCCATGGCATTTATGTCACCACGCCAGAAGTGTCGGAGCAGAGGGCAACGGTAGATGTGCAGGTTGAGGTGGAGGGCATAAGAAACAAGAAATGCGACCTTGTCGTCAAGGCGACAATACTCTCGCCAGACGGTCAGGTGGTGGGCCGGTCAGAGGTGGCCGCGCCCAAAGACAGCAAACAGCCTACGGTAGAGGTTGGCCTGCCGCAGTTGTCAATAGCCAATCCGCGCCTGTGGTGGACTGAAAAGCCCGACCTTTATACGGCCGAAGTGGCGTTGGTGCTCGACGGGAAGACCGTAGACAAGGTAAGCCAACGGTTCGGGATACGCACCATTGAGTTTTCAAATGACTTCGGCCTGAAGCTCAACGGCAGGAAGATATTCCTGAAGGGGGTGGCCTGCCACCATGATTACGGTGCAGTGGGAGTGGCTGCCTATGAGACAAGCATAGCGCGGATGATGGACAGGTTGAAGGAGTTTGGCTTCAACCACATACGCACCAGCCACAATCCCTACAGCGAATCGTTTTTGCGTCTGGCCGACGAGAAAGGCATTTTGGTGGTCGACGAGCTGTACGACAAGTGGAGTAACACCATTGCCTGGGCCGGCCGGCGGCCGTGGACATCCATCTGGTGGGAGAATGTGATAGAGTGGGTGAAGCGCGACCGCAACCATCCGTGTGTCATCATGTGGAGCCTTGGCAACGAACTTCAGTTTCAGGAAGAGCGGTGTGGATTTCCCACGCGCGACTGGGGCGTTACGGCTTACAACATAATGAACACCCTCGTAAAGCGTTTTGACCCTACGCGCAAGACCACCGTGGCCATGTATCCGGCCAGGGCCAACGGCATTGTGAAACATAGCAAGGAGTTTAGGATGGAGCAGAACATCGTCCCGCCCGAACTGGCCACCAAGACCGAGGTTGCCAGCTTCAACTATTGCTGGGAAGACTATGGCAAATATCTGGAGAAAGCTCCCGGCATGATTGTTTATCAGAGTGAAGCCACGACCAACGAACTGTCGGCACCTTACTTCGGAATGAATCGCGACAAGATGGTGGGGCTGGCCTACTGGGGGGCGATAGAGTATTGGGGAGAGTCTAACATCTGGCCCAAGAAGGGTTGGGACTATTCGTTTTTCCGCCATTCGTTGGAGCCAAACTCGCAGGCATACCTTATGAAAAGCATCTTTGAGCCCGAGGAGCCGTTGGTGCATATAGGCATAGCAGGCAAGGTTGACACGCTATTGTGGAACGACATAACAGTGGGGCAGACCCGCGTAACGAGCCACTGGAACAGAGAGCCGGGCAAGAAATATACGGTGAACGTTTATACAAACGGAGACGAAGTGGAGTTGTTTGTCAACGGCAACAGCCTCGGAACAAAGCGTAACGACAACAAGCGCAAGCCGAACATAATAACTTGGAAAGGTGTTGAATATGTTCCCGGTGCCATTGAGGCTGTGGCAAGGAAAGACGGAAAGCCGGTAGCGCGCCACCGTATTGAGACGGCGGGTGAGCCGGTAAGCTTGAAGATGGTCGCTGAAAACACTGGATGGAAAGGTGACGGCATGGACTTGCAGTATGTCAGGGTGTATGCCGTCGACCGTAAAGGTAGGGTAGTGCCTACGGCTGTAGGTAGGGTTAGTTTTGAAGTTGAGGGGGCTGCGCGCCTGATTGCCGTTGACAACGGCGACCATTCGTCGGATGAGCTGTTCTGTGGCAACAGCAAAGCGCTTTACGAGGGGTTCGCCATGGCCATTGTGCGCTCTGCGCGTAAACCCGGAAAGGTGAGGGTCACTGCAAGGTGCGACGGTTTGAAGTCGGCAAGTGCAACGTTGGTTACAGAATGACGGGGCGGTTGCTTGTTGTGGTTAAACTGCCGGTGGCTTATGGTGGGTGCCCGACGGTTGGCGGATGCCGGCATCCAGGCCTGCTTGCAAATATGCAACCGGCGCAGGCAAGGGCGTCGTTGGTTTGGCGCTCCTGCCGTTTGGCCTTCCAAAACTGCTCTTTCGGCACTGCAGGACAGGCTGTTTCGGCGCCTGAAACGGTGTTGGTTGCAGGCTCGCATGGCTGGCTTTGCAATGTGCTGCCTGCCAGTCGGTTGCGAGCGCATGGCGCTGTTAGGGCCATTAACATAAAAATGTTAACGGCTGTTTCGTGCCTGAGGCAATGGCAGGCACTGCCAAGGGTGATGCTTGTCGGTGGCGTGAGATATTCTGCTGCTTGCGTTTTTACTTTTTTTGAATTGCATAATAAAACATGGATGAATGCGTTTTTTCAAGTAGTTACGGTTGTCAACCGGAGGCAGGCTCCCTTGCTGCCGTCATGGGCTTGTGGGCATGGCAGCAGCGGCCATGACCTTAGGTGCCGTGGCCTGGTGTGGCCGGCGCAGGCTTTTGTCGGTCTGCCACAGCTCAATGTGCCCGGCAAGTTGCTTGCCCGAATATAGAGTAATTGCAAAACATCTTATACATAATGAAAATGAAAAAAAGACTATTGACTACGTTAATGGCCATGGCAACCATGGCATCGGTGGCGGCCGACGACTCCTTGTGGCAACGGTTTGCCAGTCCTTCCGACGAGGCCCGCACCAAGGTTTGGTGGTTTCATGGCGAGACAGAGACAACGGAAGAGGGCATCGACGCCGACCTTGAGGCATTCAAGGAGAAGGGTGTCGGTGGCGTGGTTTTCTATGACCAGGTTCACGGCGATGCGGCCGGGGCGTTCCCGTCCATGTCTCCAGAGTGGTGGCGCATGCTGAAACATGCAGCCCGCAAGGCCCGTCAGTTGGGCCTTACGTTTGAAGTGGCCGCAAGCAACGGCTACGTGTCGGGCGGCCCGTGGATAACGCCGGAGCTTGGCATGCGTAAGACCGCCATGGTCGATACGGTGGTCACGGTGGCAGAGCGGCAGAGCGTGACGTTGCGCCTGGCATATCCGGGTAAGGGCTTCTCGGACATTGCCACTGTGATGTTTCCCGACAAGGAGTCATTGAAAGACATCTGCATAGAGCCGCGCAGGCTCACTGCCGAGGACAACCGCCCGCTGACAATAAGCTACGATGCCGGGCGCACTTTGAGCATAGCCGCGATAAGCTATGCCACCAACCCTCGCGGCAAGGGCTCTACGGGCTCGATGAACATTCCGGGCAGACCCCGGGAGCGTTATTTCGGGGCTGGGTTTGTTGACCTGCCGCCTATAGGCGACCTCGAATACAGTGCCGACGGCAGGACATGGGAGCGGGCCGCGCAGTTGCCTGCCGTAGAAAATGTGATAGGGCACAAGAGCAAGGAGCGCACCGTGAGCTTCCCATCTGTAAGCGGACGCTACTTCAGGGTGAGGCTGCACGACTGGATGGACAGCGAAGGCAAGCTGAACAAGCTGCAGATAGAGAACGTGCGCCTGTCTGCGCGCGACCGCATAGACAACTGGCAGGTGAAGGCCGGTTTGCGCACAGAGGTGTATTACCCGCACGAAGAGGGGGAAGACACAGGGGCCGTAGACCCCGCAACGGTGAGCGACGTGTCGGGGGTGGTGGGGCCCGACGGTACCGTCACGCTGACACTTGAGCCGGGCACGTGGCACATAATGCGCTTTGGCCATGTGCCTACGGGCGGGCGCACCAAGCACGGGCGCAAAAACCTGCTTGGCCTGGAGGCCAGCGTGATGTCGGCCGAGGCTGCACGGGTTCATTATGACCATTACTTCGGTGCCATCTGCGATACCCTGTCGGCCATTGGCTGCAAACCCGACGGCATGGCCATGGACAGCCATGAGGCCGGCATACAGAACTGGGCGGAAGGCTTCGAGAAACGGTTCAGCCGTATCAACGGGTATGACATAACCACGTGGCTGCCCGCCCTTGCCGGGTACATCGTGGGCGACAGGGACAAGACGGAGCGTATGTTGCTCGACTTCCGCAAGGCCATAGCGTCGACAATCAGCAGTGAGTTTTATTCCACCTTTGCCCGCCTGTGCCATGAGGATGGCGTGAACTTCACGTCGCAGGCCATGCTCAACATCGACGCCGACAACATATCGTGCCGCGGTCGTGTGGACAAGCCTCAGGGAGAGTTTTGGGCTTATCAGGCAAACGGCAACTATGATTGCCTTGATGCGGCGTCGGCCGCCCACCTTTATGGCCACGCCATTGCGTCGGCCGAGGCTTTCACAGACTCACCTTACCGTTCTACTTGGGACGAGTTGCTGCGCATAGCCAACCTTGCCTACTGCAAGGGGACAAACGAGTTTGTGGTTTGCGCATCTTCATATCAGCCTTGGCTCGACCGTAAATATGACGACGACAACAGCAAGCATCCGTACATCTTCCACCGCCTAAACCCCAATTGGGCCACGTCAGGCAAGTTCTGGAACTACCAGGCACGCTGCTCACAGCTGTTGCGTGAGGGCAGGCCGGTGGTAGACCTGTGCATATACCTGGGCGAGGACTTGCCGCTAAAGACAATGGCGTATAAACTGCCCATCGTGCCAGAGGGTTACAACTTTGATGTCTGCACGTATGACGCTCTGATGCACCGCTTCTCGGTTGCATCGCAGGACACGGCACAGGGCAGGCTGGCCGTAAGTGGCGGAATGCGTTACAAGGCACTTGTAATCCAGGACCGCACGTTCGTATCTGCCGAGGCGCAGCGCAAGATAGAGCAACTGGAGCGTGGCGGTGTGCCTGTGATATGGTGCAACCGTGGGGAGACCGTGGCCGAAGGGCTGCGCCGGCATGGCATCGGGCCTGACCTTGCGCTGCGTAGTGCCGACAAACCTGATGACAAGGTTTGCTTCTACCATCGCCAGGCCGATGGGGCCGACATATATTTCGTTTACAACCATAGCAGCAACGACTATGATGCGCCCGTGACCCTGCGTACAAAATTTGGCACGGCTGAGATATGGAACCCTTATACGGTGGAGCGCAAAAAGGCAAGCATGACTGCGGGAAAGACGGTGCAACTGCATCTTGAGCCATACCAGAGTGCTTTCATTGTGGCAAGATGAGTTGTGTTGAGGCCGGATGGGCCCGGAAAAACGAGTGCCGTGATTGAGCTGTATGCCGGGCTCAATCGCGGCACTTTGCTTATTGGAAAAGCCACGCGACTTTGACCCTTTTGGCCAAACAGGATTGCCCCCTTTGGCTACAATATGATTGACCCTTCTGGTCAAAATAGTATTGACCACTTAGCTCACCTATTGTTATAGATTTTTTTGTGTAGATTTGAGTGCCCGAGTCCTGGTGTAACGGGGGTGATAATAAAATCTATACAAATGGATAAACGAATCAAAA
>OBAR01001492.1_pt1 | contig 19774 bp, 12 predicted proteins | sample 1517911 | NCBI WGS metagenome assembly OBAR01 (sample SAMN04571709, study PRJEB22368) | human gut metagenome | biome: human gut; material: stool | host: Homo sapiens | place: Luxembourg | collected 2012-10-26
ATCCGCGAGCCAGTTTCATCGGTTCGAAATCGGCGTCGATCCGACTGCCGATCGGCTGCGCCACCCGGAAGTCAAGCGGCGTTCCGGCTACCGAATCGAGCGCGCCGGTCGGAATCAATCCCGCATCGGTCGGCGTAAACCGGTCGGCATGGATCGTTAGCACATGCGAATCGGTACTGGAAGCCGTGTTTCCATGCAGGTTGAAATAGTTGTGACTCGTCGGGTTGAGGATCGTCGGCGCATCGGTCATTGCCTGGTATTCGATCTTCAAGGCATTGTTTTTCTGCAACGTATAAGTGACGGCAATCGACAGATTACCCGGATACCCCTCTTCGCCGTCGGGAGACCGGTAGCTCATTTCGACGGCCTGTTCCCCCTGTTCGTTCTCGAACGGCCGCGCAATCCATACCTTGTTCCAGAAACCGTCGGCGCCGCCGTGCAGGTGATTCTCCCCATCGTTCAGCGTCAACTGGTACGATTTCCCATCCAGGGTAAACTGTCCCTTACCGATCCGGTTGCCGTAACGGCCGACCACCGGGCCGCAAAACCGGTCGGGAGAGTCCAGGTAGTCGTGGATCGACTCGTATCCCCAGACGACGTCCTGGAAATCCCCTTTCGCATCGGGCACCCACAACGATACCACGCGCGCGCCGTAATTGGTGACCTGGACGACCATGCCGCTGTCGTTTCGCAGCGTGTAGAGCGACACGTCCGAGCCGTCCAACACCGTATCGAATGCCGAAACCTGCACCAGCGTCGGAGCCGTCCCGGTATGCTGCCCGCTTGTGCAGGCAAAAAAAGCGCCGAACGCCGCGATAAACAAGAACTGGATTTTTTTCATAATTCCTATATTTTATGATTCCTTCGATCCGAAAACCTTTATACAAAGGTAAAAAAACCTGGAAAAAAGCAATTCGCGCCGAAAGCTTTTATATCCCGAATCTCCGTTTCGCACCCGTTTTCGAACGGAATAGCTATCTTTGCCGCATAAAAATTCAAACGAAACGGTTATGTGGCTGACACTGGCATTTTTTTCATCGCTTTTTCTCGGTCTCGACGAGGTGGCGAAGAAAAGCGCGCTGAAAGACAACGCCGTTATTCCGGTGCTGGCGCTCAGCATTCTGCTGAGCGCCGCCCTGTTCCTGCCGTTGCAATTGGTGAGCGTTTTCTCACCGGATACGCTGTTGGACACCGCCTTCTACATTCCCCCCGTATCCGCCGACGCGCACTGGGGGATTCTGCTGAAAGCGGCAATCGTGCTCGGATCGTGGATATTCGGTTTCTTTGCGACCAAGCACCTGCCGCTGACAATCTCGTCGTCGGTCAAGGCGAGCCGCCCGGTTTTCGTCGTACTCGGGGCGATCCTGATCTTCGGCGAGCGGCTCAATTTCAGCCAGTGGGCCGGCGTGATCGTCGTGCTGACGGCGCTGGTCGTTCTGTCGAACCTCGACAAACGCGACGGCCGGGACGACCGCGAACCGCCGCGCCGAAAAATGCTGTGGGTCTATTTCCTGATCGCCTCGACGTTGCTGGGCGCGGCGAGCGCGCTGTGGGACAAATTCCTGATCGTCCGTTACGACCGGCTGGCCATACAGGCCTACACCTGTTACTACCAGTCGCTGATGATGATCGTGATCGTGCTGCTGATGTGGTATCCGAAACGAAAACAAACCACGCCGTTGCAGTGGCGGTGGACGATCTTTCTGACCGGATTTCTGCTGACCGTATCGGATTTTTTGTACTTCTATGCGTTGAGCGATCCCGAGGCGCTGCTGTCGGTACTCTCGCCGATCCGCCGGTCGGGCGTCGTATTCACGTTCGTCGTCGGAGCGATCCTGTTCCACGAACAGCAGATCAAGGTGAAAGCGGCGATTCTCGCCGTCGTACTGGCTGGCACCATGCTGCTCTATTTCGGATAAACCTTTCCCGAAAATACGAAAAGGCGGATCGTCGATCCGCCTTTTCGTTATCTTGTTTTCGACCGTTTATTTCGCCTGACGTTTGCGTTCGGTCTCGTTCAGGACAATCTTGCGCAGCCGGATCGACTTCGGCGTCACTTCGACATATTCGTCTTCTTTGATGTATTCGAGCGCTTCCTCCAGCGAGAAGATCACCGGCGGCGCGATCGACACCTTGTCGTCCGAACCGCTGGCGCGCATATTGGTCAGTTTTTTCGACTTGGTCAGGTTGATTACGATATCTTCCTGACGCGTGCTTTCGCCCACTACCTGTCCTGCGTAAATCTCGTCCTGCGGCGATACGAAAAACGTGCCGCGATCCTGTAGCTTGTTGATCGCATAGGCATAAGCCGTACCGGTCTCCATCGCGATCAGCGAACCGTTTTGGCGCATCTCCATATCCCCTTTATACGGTTCGAACCCTTTCAGCCGATGCGACATGACGGCTTCGCCGGCCGTAGCGGTCAGCAGGTTGCTGCGCAGCCCGATGATTCCGCGCGACGGAATTTCGAATACGATCCGCTGGCGGTCGTAAATCGAAGTCATGTCGAGCAGCGTCCCTTTGCGTTTGGTTACCAGCTCGATCGCCTTGCCCGAATACGCTTCCGGAATGTCGATCGTCAGTTCTTCGACCGGTTCGCACTTTTTCCCGTCGATCTCCTTGATAATCACTTTCGGCTGACCGACCTGCAATTCGTATCCTTCGCGGCGCATCGTTTCGATCAGCACCGACAGGTGCAGCACGCCGCGCCCGTACACGATAAAACTATCGGACGAAGCGCCCGGCACCACGCGCAACGCCAGGTTCTTTTCGAGTTCGCGGTCGAGACGCTCCTTGATGTGGCGCGACGTCACGTATTTTCCCTCCTTGCCGAAGAACGGCGAGTCGTTGATCGTAAACAACATGCTCATCGTCGGTTCGTCGATTGCGATCGGTTCCAGCGGCTCCGGATTTTCGAAATCGCAGATCGTATCGCCGATCTCGAACCCTTCGATGCCGACCAGCGCGCAAATCTCGCCGCATTCGACCCGCTCGACTTTGGTTTTGCTCAATCCGTCGAATACCATCAGATCCTTGATTCGGGTCTTGACCATCGTTTTACCGTCGCGTTTGGCCAGCGTGATCGGCATCCCCGACTTCAGCGTCCCGCGCGTCAACTTGCCGACGGCGATCCGGCCGACGTAAGGCGAATACTCCAGCGACGTGATCAGTAACTGCGGCGTACCCTCCTTTTGCTGCGGCGCCGGAATGTTGTCGATAATCGCATCGAGCAACGGGGTGATGTCCCCGGTGCGTTCTTTCCATACGTGCGACATCCAACCCTGTTTCGCACTACCGTAGATCGTCACGAAATCGAGCTGATCTTCGGTCGCGTTCAGCGTGAACATCAGGTCGAACACCTGCTCGTACACCTCTTCGGGACGGCAGTTCGGCTTGTCCACCTTATTAACCACGACGATCGGCTTTTTACCGAGCGACAGCGCCTTCTGCAACACGAAGCGCGTCTGCGGCATCGTCCCTTCGAAAGCGTCCACCAGCAGCAGCACGCCGTCGGCCATGTTCAACACGCGCTCCACCTCGCCGCCGAAATCCGAGTGGCCCGGGGTATCGATAATGTTGATTTTTATTCCCTTATAATTCACCGACACGTTCTTCGACAGGATCGTAATCCCCCGCTCGCGTTCGAGGTCGTTATTATCGAGGATCAGTTCGCCGGTTTTTTCATTGTCACGGAAAAGGTTGCCCTGCAGGATCATTTTATCGACGAGCGTGGTTTTGCCGTGGTCGACGTGGGCAATAATCGCAATATTGCGTAAATTTTGCATAGAATGGATTTTTGTCGGAAGCAAAGGTACGAAATAAAATTTATCTTTGTATTATAATTCCGAGATACGCCGCAGGCGGAAAACGCCGGGGCGGCGCAGGACAAATCCACAGAACATGAAACAAGTGATCGAGGTTAAACGCAGGGAAGGGAAGCCTTCGCAGGTGGTCGTAGGCGACGTGATCAACTCGCTCGACAATTACCTGCCCGAAGGCAAACGGGTTATTATCATCACCGACGGGAATGTACACCGCCGTTACAAGGAGATCATCAACCGGTACGACTATTGTCTGATCGGCCTGGGGGAAACGATCAAGACCATGACGACGGTCAACAAACTCTACGCCGAATTGCTCGAACGGGGAGCCGACCGGACGACGTTCATCGTCGGCATCGGCGGCGGCATCGTTACCGATATCACCGGGTTCGTCGCGTCGACCTACATGCGCGGACTACGGTTCGGATTCGTCGCTACGACGCTGCTGGCCCAGGTGGACGCCAGCGTCGGGGGCAAAAACGGAGTCAACTACGAAGGATACAAAAATATGGTCGGCACGTTCAATCAGCCCGATTTCGTACTGTGCGACCTGTCGATGCTGCAAACGCTGCCCGACCGCGAGTTCCGGGCCGGGCTGGCCGAGATCATCAAAGCGGGCCTGATCGCCGACCGGGGCCTGTTCGAACTGTTCGAAAACCATCCGATCGACGCATTCCGCAACGACCAATCGCTGCTGAACGAAGCCATCACGCGGGCCATCCGCGTCAAAGCCGACGTCGTCGAACGCGACGAACGCGAAAGCGGCGAACGACGCAAGCTGAACCTCGGACATACGTTTGCCCACGCCATCGAAAAGTGCGGCAACGAATTCCTGCACGGCGAAGCGGTCGCGATCGGCACGGTCATGATCGCCCGCCTGTCGGCCCACTTGGGAACCGCGACGCAGGACGAAGCCGACCGCGTGCGGCGGGTATTCGAACGGATGGGCCTGCCGATTCGTACGGAGATCGACTTCAAACGGCTCGTCAAAGCGTTGAAGCACGACAAGAAAAAAGAGGCCGACTCGGTCAGCTTCGTTTTACTGCGCGGCATCGGCGACTGCGAAATCCGCCGGTTCACGTTCGACGAGATCGACCGGCGGCCGGATCCGGCGGCCGAATAATATCGACGAAAAGTCCCGAAACGAAAGCCTCCGGCACGTATCTGTGCCGGAGGCTTTCGTTTCTCAATACCCCCGTTCGGGATAGTCCGCTATTTCGGAGCCTTCTTGTAAAGGTAGAATGCGATGAACGAATAGATGATGTTCGGGATCCAGACGGCGATTCCGGGCGGCAGCAATCCGCCCTTAGCAAACTCCTCGCCGAACTTGCTGAACAAGATGAACGAGAACGCCAGCACGATGCCGATGCCGATGTGAAGCCCGGTTCCCCCGCGCACTTTGCGCGACGACAGCGATACGCCGATGATCGTCAGGATAAATGTCGAGGCCGGAAAGGCGAACCGGTTGTGCCGTTCCACCTCGAAGCGGGCGATCATATCCGACCCCTTGGCCCTTTGCTGCTGGATAAAATGGCCGAGCGTTACGATATCCATTGTCTTGACCAGTTCTTCCACACGCCCCAGTTCGCTTGTATTCAGATTTATAAGCGTATCGAGCGCCTGCGTGTTATTAAAAATCTCCTTGTCGTCCTCAAATTTCCGGTAGACGCTTTTCGGAGCGCTCCAACGTCCCGTTTCGGGATCGAACTTCGCATTCGCAGCCTCGAGCGAAGATACGATCGTCCCGTTCTCGTAAGTTTCGAGCACGAAGAACGCCGCAGTCCGGGTCTGCTCGGTATAGTCTCGGATATAAGCGAACGTGCCCGGCTCGATCTGCCGGTAAATATGCGGATCGTACTTCGCCCCCTTGATATTCTTGATGTAGTTCAATTCGAACTTCAGTCGCTCGCCGTTCGCCGCGGGAATCACCACCAGGTTCAGCACCAGGCTCAGCAGCGTGATCGCCCCGGCGCTGAGGATATAAGGCCACATCAGCCGCCGGAAACTGATCCCGGCCGACAAGATCGCGATGATCTCGGTCTGATAAGCCATTTTCGACGTGAAGAAAATAACCGCGATAAACGTGAACAGCCCACTGAACTGATTGATAAAGAACGGTATGAAATTCAGATAATACTGAAGGACGATTTTCGACAGCGGGGCCTTCAGTTCGATGAAGTCGTCGATCTTTTCGGCCGCGTCGAAGATCACGACCACGACGATGATCAGCGCAATGGCGAAAAAATAGGTCCCCAGGAACTTGCGGATGATGTAACGGTCTATGATTTTGATTCCGGGGAATTTCATATTCGTGATTCGTGCGCTGTTGCTATGCGTTTCAAACTGCGGTCAAAGTTAACGAAAATCCGGTATTTCGGGGCCGGTTCCCGCCTAAATTTACAATCGCTGCGACAGTTTAACGACCATTCCGGGTTTCCACGCCGAAAAAGTTCCGTCGAGGATGCGCCGGCGCGCTTCGTTCACCAGCCACAGGTAGAAGGCGAGGTTGTGCAGGCTCGCGATCTGCGCGGCCAGCATTTCGCCGGCGACGGTCAGGTGGCGCAGGTAAGCCTTCGTATACGCCGTATCGGCGAAGCAGTTGCCCGCCGGATCGATTGGCGAGAAATCGTCGCGCCACTTCTGGTTGCGGATATTGATGATCCCCTCGCTGGTAAACAGCATCCCGTTGCGTCCGTTGCGCGTCGGCATCACGCAATCGAACATATCCACGCCGCGCTCGATCGCTTCGAGCAGATTTACCGGCGTTCCGACTCCCATCAGGTAACGCGGCCGGTCGGTCGGCAGGATTCCGTTCACCAGTTCGATCATTTCGTACATCACCGGCGCAGGCTCGCCCCCGATCGCATACCCGTCGGCGTCGAACTGCTGCACGAATTCGGCGGAACGCGTCCGCAGATCCGGATAGGTACATCCCTGCACGATCGGAAAAAGCGACTGGCGGTAACCGTACTTCGGCCGCGTCGCGGCATACCGCTCGAAACAACGTTCGAGCCACCGGCAGGTCAGATTCAGCGATTTGGCCGCATAATCGTACGGAGCGTCCCCGGGAGGACATTCATCGAACGCCATCATGATATCGGCCCCGATACTCCGCTGCACGTCCATCACGCTCTCCGGCGTAAACAGGTGTTTCGACCCGTCGATGTGCGAACTGAAACGGCACCCTTCCTCGGTGATTTTGCGGCACTCGGCCAGCGAAAAGACCTGAAAACCGCCGCTATCGGTCAGTATCGGCCGTTCCCACCCGCAGAAACGGTGCAGACCGCCGGCCCGTTCGAGGATTTCGGTGCCCGGCCGCAGGTACAGGTGATAGGTATTCCCCAAAATGATCTGCGCGCCCACCTCCTGCTGCAAGTCGCGGTGGAAAACGCCCTTGACGCTTCCGACCGTTCCTACGGGCATAAAAATCGGCGTTTCGATCGTCCCGTGACCGGTCGTGATCACCCCGGCGCGCGCCGCACTGTGCGGATCGGTATGTACGAGTTCAAAATTCATGAAAGACAAAGGTAAATATTTTTTCGCGGATCGGGAAACCGTTTGGGTATTCCCCCAAAATCCCGTACATTTGTAAACCGTTTTCCGGGCCGGCGACGACCGCCGAGTGAAAACCGTCCGACAAACGACGTTCTGGCAACCGGGACAGAATCAACGAAATACGTTTAAACCGATCGCATCGTGGAATACTTGGATCTCCTGTATAACGACCTGACGGCAAAGGGTATCGTCCATCCTTACTGGGTCGTGGGACTGATAGGGGCCGCGCTCGTTTTTTTCTTCATCCAACTGCATTACTACCTGGGGCGCTACGGCCGGCTGCCGCGGTTCCGCAACAACCGGGGCATCCGTCAGGACATTCCCTCGCCGCCGGTTTCGGTCGTGGTCGTGGTTCGTGGCAACTCCTTCTACTTCATCGAGCATACCTTGCCATTGTTGCTGGGACAGCAATACGACGAATTCGAAGTCGTCCTGGTCGATTGCAGCTACGACGACGAGATCGGGGAGATCCTGCGGGAAAAAAGCCTTGTCGTGCCGAACCTGCACGTAACCTGCATCCGGCAGCAGAGCCATCACGAACACAGCATCAAGCTGGCCCTGACGGTCGGGATCAAAGCGGCGCGTTACGAGCACCTGATATTCACGACGCAGGACAGTTACCCCGTTTCCGAGAAATGGCTGTCGCTGATGGCCAAAGGATTTATTTGCGGGGACGTGGTCATCGGTTACTGCGGCATCGAACCCAAAAAGGGCATGGCCAACCGGTGGATGCGTTGCAGTCGCCTGATGACCTCGGTGCGCTACCTGTCCGCCGCGACGCGGGGGAAAACCTTCCGCGGCACCGAGCACAACATCGGTTACACGAAAAGCCTCTATTTCGACAGCAGGGGGTTCAACCACCTGAATATGAATATCGGCGTCGACGACCTGTTTATCCAGAAAATCGTCCGCGCGGACAACGTCAGCGTCGTGATGAATCCGAATGCGACCGTACGCCAGATCCAGTACGGAGGCCTCGGCTGGTGGTACGGCGTCAGCAAATATTTCGGGCACGCTTTTCGTTACTACCCGGCAAAGGCCCGAAGGGCAGTCCGCAACGAACTCTCCAGTCGGTTCCTGTTTTTCGCGACAACGGCGGCGGCGGCCTGTCCGATGGATCGCCGTTCCATTGCTGCCCGCTCTGCTGAGGCTGCTGATCGTCGAACTGAAAATGCGCCGGATCGGACGGCGGCTCGGCGAAAAAAAATTTGGGGGAACTTACATCCTGTATGATTTCTGGGCCCCGCTGGGCGGCTTTTTGATGACGTTGAGCCGCCGGATACGGCCTAACAAAGCGATATGGCGATAGAAGATTACATAATTGCCACCGATCAAGAACTGATCGGGCGGGTGCAGGACGGGGATTCGACCGCTTTCGAACACCTGTTCAACCGTTACCGCGACTCGATCTACCAACTCTACATGCAGCGCACCGGGGGTAACGTGGACGACACCAACGACCTACTGCAGGAGACGTTCGTCAAAGTATACCTGAATCTGCAGCGTTACAGCAGCCGTTTCACGTTCGGCCAATGGGTCTATACGATCGCACGGAATACGTTCATCGACTACACGCGGCGCCGGCGCGACGATACGGTGTCGATCGACTATGTCGGCGAAGGGATCGGCGTATCCGGCTCCCTCGGAGGCCCGACCCCCGAGGAGCATCTGATCACGCACCAGAGCCAGGTTCAGTTGGAAGGATTGCTGGCGAAAATGTCGCCGCGCTACCGCGAATTGATCGAACTCCGTTTCTTCCGTGAATTCTCTTACGAAGAGATCGCCGCAAAACTCTCGCTCCCGATGGGAACGGTCAAAACCCAGATACACCGGGCCCGCGAACAGTTGTGCCGATTCATCACCGAAAACAAAGAATAACTTTCGGAGATTCAATAAGCCCCATGATTTTGATTAACGCGGCCTCTCAATCATTATCCGTATTACTAAAAAAACGTTTCACAACGTTCTCGAAATAAAAGTCCGTGATTTGCAGATGTAACTTATCGGGAATGAAGACAGCATGTACCGTACGATCCGGCATCAATAAGCAATAATAAGGAACCCCCTTCCGGTCGACATCGGAAAATTTTTCAACATTGTAGAAAAGAAAACGATCTCTGCCAAAATTGGCAACTGCATCTTTAAATGAATGCATATCAGAATATTCCGAAATAATGACAGGAGTCACTTCAGATTCTTTAATCATTTAAAGTTTAATCAAAACCATTAGTCCGTCTTATCCGGATCCTTAAGTTTGTAAAACACCAATACTGGATTACTTTCTTCCTTCAAACCTGCCAACTGAGGATAGTCATCCGCACAATTCGAATATCCCATTAACAGATAATACGCCGGAACGACAGCGACAAACCGGTTATCGCAAATACTTTTACTCTGCAACAGATCCACATCGAACCAACTGATCCTAAACGGATTATTGACTTTGCCGTCCCGCGTCAAAGAATATACTTTTTGTGTCCGTTTGTCGAAAATACGCTCCTTGATCTCCCGGTTCTCCGTGAATATAAACAAAGCGAACGAGTCGTTCTCCAGAAATCTTCCGGAAAACAATTTATTATGATCTACCAGATCCTCATACTCATCCCGACTTATTCCCGCATCCATATGGGTAACTCCGCCTATGGCCGATATATCCACGTGATAATACGGTTCAAGCGAACCGGTACCGACTTTGTAAACCGTATCGCTGAAAGCCGGCGTTAAAAAAACGGCTCCGTTTATCTTCTTCAATTCAGGAAGAAACGGAAAATTCGGACGCTCCCCATACATATTTCGCAGGCCTCCCGTCTCGATCCGGAAATCGCCGTCGGTAAAAATCATAAGATTCCCCTGCATATCCGCTTTTTTAAGCCCCGGATCATCCGCTCCGTAAGTAGTACAAACGACATGATCCTTATCTATATATTCAAACTTGTTAAACCAGAAACTTACCTCTTTATGTTCCAGGAATCTGCCTTCCAGATCGAAAAACAATACTTTACTCCCAAAATTATCATAGATGGCTATCCGGCTCGAATCCGGAGTCAAGGTCGTGTAAGACGGTGAAATATACTCTCCCGGCCCACGGCCCTGCCTGTCGATAACCGCCTTGATTTTTCCGTCATAATCGAATATATAAACGCATTTCGAAAGCCTCTGATCCGACACGACAATCCGCTCCCGCGTAAACAATAAGTTATCCACCGCCCCGATCAGATGTTTTCCATCCGACTCCAACGGCAAAACGCGGATATCCTCGATGAATTTGGCGACCGGAAAAGGTTCCTGCGGTACAATCGTTACCGTTGTCAAATTTTCCGCCGTACCGTTTTCCTTGTCTGCCGAATCCCGGCAACAAAGAAAAAAGCAGCAAAAAACAATTACGATCAGTTTCTTCATAATCACAATACAAGACAGAAGCGTCTAGCCGCCCCTCCGTTTATCACATTTAATCCACTGATAATCAAATTAGCAAGGCCAACTCGGAGTACAGGTAGAGCTACCAGGGTCACAATCAGTACCAAACCTTTCTTCGACTTAGTACGAAAAAACCAGAGCTATACGACTACAAGCTTTACAAATATAATAATATAAACGAAAAATAAGTATTTTAGACTAAAATACTATAAAAAGGAATTGTCCTAACGACTATTTTCAACGAATGGCGAAAGAAATTTCGTACTGTATAAGGGAATCGAACCCTTATTTGTAGACTGAGAATCTACCGTCCTAACCGTTAGACGAATACAGCATTATTCGATGCAAAGATAACTAAAAAAATATTTTTGCAAAAAAACGAAATGCATTTTTACATAAAAAGTCCGGAGACTCCCAAACGAAGTCTCCGGACAAACGGATACGATTCTCTCCTACGGCTTACCAGTTCAGTTTCGCCCAGCGGGTATTCCATTTACCCCATGACTCCGGACTAAAATCGAGCGTATAGGCATAACTGATATATTGCTGAACACCGAGTTTTATGTGCCCCTGCTCGTCTCCGCTCCAACCGCAGTTATGCGCGCCCGGCTGCAATCCTTCCCTGATTTCGGCGATCTTCTCAAACTTGATCCCGTCGTCGGACTGCCACAGCACGATGTAACTATTGGCAGACATTCGGGCCGCCGTATGCACGGCCTGGAATTTCCCGATATCCTCCCGGTATTTTACATCGCTGTGATCCGCCCCGCCGATAGCGCCTTTATCCATCGCCGTTCCATGGAACACGAGGTGGCCGGGCCAGTTCGGATCGTCGGCCGACGCAGTCGCCACACGCGTGGTAACGCTCTGGTCGTCCCACGAATAATAGAAGTAAACCGTATTGTCGAGAACGACTATCGACGGTTCTCCGGCTCCGAAATTCACGGGATTGCCGTCGTAACGGATTACCGGTTGTACGTCCGTTCCGGTTGTCCAGCCGGAACCGTTCCATTTCTCCCACGGCCCGTTCGGGAATTTGGAGCGGGCTACGTAGACATGGTTTTCGACCATCGCTTCATTTTCGGTGGAGGTATATCCGATATAATAATAACCGCCCCACCGTGCAACTCCCGGATCGCATACGGAAAAATGATCGGACGAAAATTCGGTCGGCAACAGTACCATCTCTTCCTTCGTCCATGTCTTGCCTCCGTCGTCCGAATGCTGGTAAGAAGCCTGATCCCAGAAATTATAACCGCTCGTTTTGTCCACGCTGTACTGCGCCTGCCAGTTCCGGCCGCTCACGACCTGCCCGTTTTTGTAACTGGTAACGCCCGAAACGCTTCCGGTAGCCAGCCAAACGCCCGATTGCTCGGTCAGCCCTTTGGACAGCTCCCACAAATAAGTCCCGGCCGGAAACTTATCGTCGTTGGTCACCCCGATCTTTTCCCCGTCTTTATAATCTTTGAACGTCGCAGTCGCTACCGGCGTCTGTTGAACGACCTGGCTGTAACTCATGCTCGCATCGTCCCACTTGTACAAATTAAAAGTAAAACCGCAGGGCTTCCCGTTCCAATTCGGGCTGGTTACGCTGATACTCCAGAACGGAGTTTTTGCGGTAAACTTCTGTCCGACCGTATTATTGCCGGTAATACCTTGCGCCTCATGCGTTCCGCTCTGATTGAACAGGTAATTCCAATCGCCGTACTGACCGCCGGATGCGGCAAACCACGCATCGATCGAACCGTCGTCATGAATCATGATCGACGGCCCATAACGGTAAGTGCCGGCCTTATAAATATCCCATCCGTCGGAAATGGTGGGAACATATTTCGCTCCTTGCTTTACGGTAATTTTCGCGCTCAGATCGCTGTTTTTGTCTTTGACGAGGACAAAAGCGTACCGAATGGCGTCGGTCTTGTCGAAAGGATCGACTTTCAGATGCAGCACGTCGGTCGACAGGCCTTTCGATCCGACCCGGGTGATCCATTGAACGGTATCGGGGATCTGCACTTCGTAATCGACGTTCTGTTGAAGTTCCACGTCGATCGTTTCGCCGGCAGACGGAACCGTATAAAAATCCTGCGTCAGAATCAGCGCATCTTTCTGTCCGCGCGTCACCGTAACGGTCTCGCTCGCGGTTCCCGCCGTAATGACGACTTCCGCTGAAAAGTCGTCGTACAATTCATAATCTTTTTTTGCCGTAACGGTTATTTTCACATCGCCTGCTTTCCCCGACTCGGGCGATATACTGCACCAGGAGGAAGCCTTCGTGTCGTTTACTTTCGCGCTCCATGCCACATTGGTGGTAAAAGAGATATCCCCGTTCCCTCCGGCCGCCGGTAAATTCACCTCCGGGGAACCGGTAATTTCGATTTTCGGATCCGGCGCAGGATCGTCTTCTCCTTTGTCGCCGCATTGCCAACAGGCGACGGAAACGAACACGATCAAAAAAGCAATTAAATATTTTTTCATTTCATTAAATTTTATTATACAAAAATAACAAATATTTTCAGAGTTTTACCCCGATTATCCGAATCCGACAGGATGAAACGATTCCGATCCATCCCTGACGCTCCTTTCGAAAAATCCGGAACCGACCGTAAAATACCGTAATAAAAAAGCGAAGCCGGATCAAATGATCCGGCTTCGCCAAAAAACTACTAACCTAAATGACTTTTCGATTAATCATTGCTGATAATCTTAAAGTACCATCCCTGAGTACATACATAAGACATGTACTGCGTCTCGCCGGTAACACCCGATGCGTAGCGTGCGGATTTACTACCGTCGAACATTCTTGCATAAGCTACTCCGCCATCGGTAAAGGTCGTACCGTCGTCCGACAGCAGTACACAGGTTTGATTGCTCTTGACATAGGTTGCCGTGAACTGCCCATTGACAAACTTCACGTCCACATCCGTATTGCTGTCGAATGTCCAGGCATCCGCGCTTGCGCTCAACGCAGCGGGCCAGTTGTCTCCGGAGGCAGCCGTACGAACGACCAACTTATTCCCCTTCATGGTATACAAATAAATCTGACCGTTATTCTCAACCACAGATACAGGAACCTCGCTCGCAACCACGGAAGCGTAATCTCCATCTCCCCAAGCAGAGCCGTCCCATTTAGCCCAAGAGTCTTTAATATTCGCAGTACGTGCTAACTTAACGTTGCCACCATCCGCAAAAGCCGCATAATAGTAACCGTCACATTTTACCACACGCAAATCCGTCGGAGAACATTTTTCGAGCCAACTTTCATTCAAAGAGAACACATAACTCTGATCTCTCCAGGTAACACCGCCATCCTTAGTTTCACGGTAAGCCGCACCTGTCTTACTGCCGCTGACATAATAGATGCGTACCTTCGGGCAATTGGACGATACGGCTTGGCCTGCCAAGAATCCCTGGAAACCGTCTTTAGCTCCTGCGGAAGCAGACCAAACTCCCGAACTTTGCTTCGTCGATTGCATTACAACCAGATATTCTCCTGCAGGATAAGTATTACCTTGATCCGCATTCAACAAACTAGGCCAACTATTATCCCCGTATGAAAGATCTTTTTTCTGATTCACGGGGTTGCGTTTAACAGTAGTAGCATAATCCGTATCCCAAACATACAAAGAAGCGGTCATTACTCCGTCTCCATGCTGTTGCGACCAAGTACAACAAGACACCTGCATGTCGGTAAATGGTCCGGCAGCTACGAAACGTACCCCGAATTCTCCATTTGCAGACAAATCAATAGGGCCTTGAGCATCTCCGTTCCACACATGCATTTCTTCCCTGTTAGCGCTGTATTGCTTAAACAGGTAGAATGCATTGAATGCATTTTCGCCCGTCTGCACGACACTCGGAGCCGTCAGATCCGAGCTCGATCCACGCATGATGAAATAACCGAAATCGCCTCTCTGTACGATTTCGATCCGGCGAGTTAAGGTCTCTTCCTTCTCATCGGCAACGATTTCCGTCACATACACATACCCCGTACGGGCATCCAACGCAGGATTGGACAGAACCGTTACGGTAAAGACCGAATCTTTCATCACCGCTTTGGAATCCGGCACAATGATCCAATCCTTGCAAGCGTCGTCCGCCTCAACGCTGAACGGGCGGTTCGTCTGTACGGTAAGAGCCACCGGTCCGCCGCTTTCGCCCACATTATAAGTGGTTTGCGGCAAGAACATCGCCGACGTAGAAAGCTGGGTAACTTTCAACGTTTTGGTTTCTCCTCCCGAAGTGATAACTACCTCGGCTTCGCGGTCGTCGTAATCCGGATTCTCGTTAAGGTTGAGCGTCAGGAACCAATGGCCCGCATTCCCGCTTTTCGGAGAAATCTCCAGCCATTCGTCGTCCTCGGTTGCAGGAGCCACTTTGTATTTCACTTCAGCAGTCCAATCTCCCACGGTCGAAAAACCGATTACTTTCTTCCCTCCGATTTTCGCTGATTCGTACTCAGTCAGAGGAAACTTGAAAGAAAGCTCGCCGCCGTCACCATTCTCCTTGTCATCGTTGCATGCACCCAAGAGACCGGTAAGTGATAGACAAGCTATCAAATAGAACAATTTTCTCATAGTTTTTAGGTATTATAATAAAACAGTTATTTGTTAAAAATTCAAATTTCCTTTGAAAAACGGGGAGCAACCGGTGCACTCCATTAATTGCCCCCGCTATAATACCGTCAGGTTTTATTCCACGAAAGAATAAGGCACCATCCTGGTCGGCCATGCCGTCTTGGAATACTGTCCGCCGTTCTGATAAATCATCAGGCGGGGAGTCGTCGACGTAATATGGCTCTGCTCGTTGCAGATGAAACGGGCATATTTGGCGCGTACGCGAATGTTGTTCGAAAGCAGGCCTTTCTGTTCCCATCCGGAGACGCCGTCTTTCGAAACCCATACGACCGAATAACTGTTCACATCCGCGATATTCACGCCGTGCACAGCCTGGAAACAATCCTGATCCTCGATATATCTTACGCTGCAACCATCAACGTTCAGACCTTTGAAAGCCGTGCGGTCGATCACTTCGCCCTGATCGGTCATGGATGCCGGCCAGTTCGGATCGCTGGCGGCAGCCGTCATCAGCCGAACGTTGTAAATTCCCTGTTCATTGTCGCTGTACGTGTAGTACAGATAGATCTGATCTCCCTTCACGACCAGGCTCGGTTCTCCGGCTCCGAAGAACGTTTCGGTTGCCGAAAGCTCGGCATCGACCGCAGGCGCAGGATCTCCTCCCCATGACGAACCGTTCCATTTTTCCCAGTTTTTTCCGTTGATCGTCGCACTCCGGGCAACAAACACGTTGTTATCCAGACCTTCGTCCAACGTAGTCGATCCGGTATAGGCCATGTAATAGTAATTCCCGACTTTCACGACCGACGGATCCTTGGCATAGTATTTATCCGCTTTATCCTTGGTCGGAGCTACCGCAATCACTTCGTCTTCAGACCATACGGCATTGATCGAAGCGGTAGGTGCGCTGTAATAACGAATCTGAGACGAATATCCGACGTCGCCGGGAGCCGTATACTGAACAGAGTTTTCATGCCCCTGAACACCGGACGTTTCGCTTCCGTTCACCCAGCAGATCATGCCATTAGCCGTGGCTCCGCCCCAGGCGCCCGGAGTACCTTCGGTTCTCTCCATATACAGCAGATAAGCTCCCATCGGGAATTTAAGATTTCCGGTCGCTTCGGTATAACCTCCGTTATCGGCGTTGAGTTCCAGCCAACCGGCTTCGCCGGCCTGGTCGTAATGCACGAATTCGTAGGTTGCGATCGGCGTACCGGCCAGGGTCGTCTGGTAATTCGTATCCCAGTTGTAAAGAGAGAAACGCATCGACGAATTCGGATTATCCCAGTTCGGACAGTGTACCGCCCAACCGTAAAACGATTGATCGAACATATAGTAAATCGCTCCGTTGCCCCCTTCGCCATGCCAGCCCTTGGCGCCGCCGCCGTCGCCGCTGCCGTTCAGTTTCGTACGCGCCGGCATGCTTCCGTTCAGTCCCCCCGGAGTGGAATACCATGCGCTCATCGTACCGTCCGAATTTGCGATCATCGAAGCCGCATAACGGAAATTGTCGTTCGTAGGAGAGTAGATTACCGCCCCGCCATCAGTAACGACAGGTATCCCCGTTTCGACCACCTCTTCCGGGCGGGCATACTTATCCGAGATCGGACTCGGATCGGGCATACTATCACAGCTACTCATCTGTACCAGCAGCAGCGCAACCGCCGACAACTGTGCAATGTAAGTTAACTTTTTCATAATTAAAACTGATTAATGAACATTTAAATTTGTAATTTTTAGTATTCGTTTTCGTTTTCGTTATCGGTAATGTAAGTTAGCCGTAACCCATCCGGCCGGGTCTTTCCGGAAAAGTTCGAGCATTTCCGCGGCCGGCGTATTGCCCGACCGGTTTTCGGCGAACCCTTTCGCCTGATTGGCGATATCCACCTGCATAATCGCCTCGAAACGATCAATCAAAGCCTGCGGAATAGGATTCCCTTCGACGACATGCTTGCGCATCAGGTGAGCCAGATTCGCTTCGCGGCAGTAGCACCGGATAGCAGTAATCATCTGTTCGAGCACTTCGATATCCTTTACATTTTCCGCCAAATAAGCGGCGTAAGGTTCGTCGTTCACCTGCTGTTGCGCTTTCCGGTAAAGATCGGCCGCCGCCAGCAATTTTTCGGAACTCGTCGCACAGCGCAGTTCGATATCTTCGAAGAACCACGGGTCGAGCGATTCGCTCTCGGTGGTCATAAACAAACTCCGGCGCGTCGATTTCCAACTCGGAGAAGGAGCTACGGCCCCTTCGATATGGGCGATGTCCCAGCGATGGTACACTTCGATCCCGGCCGGATTCTCGGTCAACAACCGGAAACGCCATGTAGCGTCCCACGGGAACACGGCAAGTCCCGTCGCGCTGGCTTCCCAAGCGGAAAGCACATCCGCGGCAGCCGTTCCGAACGGTTCGGCCAACTCCGCCAACGCCTGTTCGTTCGGCACAGCCAGGTTATGCAGTTTGATCCCGGCCATCAACTGATTCGGATCGTAACGGTCGGGAGTAAGTCCGAAATACTCTTTTACGCCCTGGATATTCGGGACATTTCCCACGGCATCCAACTCTTCGGCGACCAGACGCGGCGCGGCGATATGCGTCAGCGGCTGCAACTCCTCGTTAGCGCTGGCCATAAAAATTTCACCGACTACCGGAATGCCGCGTTCGGCGCAAAGCTGCACCGTATTTTTAAACCAGACGTCCACCGGCCGGCTCAGTTGTACTTCCGCTATGTTGGAATGCAGAAACATCCCGAAGTTCCGAGTCGGAAGCGACGGAATGCAGGCATAGATCTGTCCCGCGGAAATTTCCCACGGTTCCCACCAGACCATCCCGTCCGGACTCACTTCGGCCCAGGCTCCGGTCAAAGCTTGTAGAAAGGCGGGAATACGTTCGTGCAACGGGATATCCCGGTCGGTCGGGCCGTTTCCGAACTCGTTGGCGACCCATGCGTCCTGATCGAACGTATAAACTTCGATATCGTCCAGCTCGGGAACCTCTTGCTTCAGCCTTTTCAACAACGAAACGTATTTGTCGACGATCTCTTTTTTCTGAATGCTGTTTTTTTCGGTGGCGATGTCGATCAGATCCGGCGTCAGGATCTTATACAGCGAATCGACTCTCGGGGCGCCGAAATGGAACAACGTCCGGAATCCCCATTTTTTGGCGATCCGAGCCCGTTCTTTGATAGCCTGCAAACGCTGATCGGCTTTTTCCCGGCTGCCGATTCCGTCGACATAAAGGATATCCTCCAGATTCAGCGGTTCGTCGGCCGGACGGGCTCCCCAGGCGATGTTCAACTGCAACGTATTATACCCCAAATCCTTGAGGGCCTGCATCTGGGACTCGTCGTACCGGATATCGGGATTCGACGGATTGCCGATGATCGCGACCTTGTACCGAAACGGGTCCTTTTGCTGTTGTTTACAGCAGGACACGCCCAGCAGACACAAAACCGACAATACCGCCCAATACAGCCAAGGTCGAGGTTTATTCATAGAGTCGCGTTAATCGTTAAGTCAATAGTTTTCCGGTTATTCCGTTCCGTTCACCAAATGCCGCATATCCCTTGCGGCCAACACGTAATCCCACGGGTTTCCAAAATCGCCAAGGAAAATATCCGTCTCCGCCCCGCTTTCTCCATCGCCTCTTCTTCACGGGAAGACGCACTTCACCCTTCCTATTCCCCAGTCCTCTACACCTTAATTTATAGATAACTGGCTGTAAAACGCGTGTAGATACGTAACAAAGATAATAATTCAGTCATAAATAAAAAATTTTTTCCGAGTTTATTTTTACAATTTCAAACATTATTTTTCACGACCATTTTACCAGTCCCGTTAAAAAACGATAGTTTTGACACCGCGCGCGATTGAAAGTTTGCTTTTTCGAAAACAAAAAATCGACTTATAATGTCAAAAATAGCACCTCCGACCCGTTTTTATCCGTTTATTTTGCATTATCCTAAAAATACGATCTTATGAGAACCTTTCGTCTGAGCCTATTGTGCCTGTTTTTTTGCGTTACGGCCGTGGCGCAGGAGCCGTCCGAATTCAAAACTCCCCCTACGAAATTCCGTCCCGATCCGCTGTGGTTCTGGAACAATACCGACATCACTAAAGAAGGTATCGACGCCCAAATGCCCGGCTTTCTGGAAAAATGCGGCTACGGAGGATTGGCGATTTTGCCGTTCGGCCCCAATCTGACGCCCAAGTACCTGACCGAAGAGTATTTCGAACGTTATAAATACGCCGTCGAAAAGGCCGCCGAACTGGGGCTGACCCTCTCGCTGTACGACGAATACGGATTCCCGAGCGGCAGCGGCGGAGCGATCAACGCGGACGGAGTTCCCCGGTTTCGGAACCGCTTCCCGAACCTCACGATGAAGCGGCTCGACAAAATCGAAGAAGAAA
>OBAR01001497.1_pt1 | contig 19719 bp, 31 predicted proteins | sample 1517911 | NCBI WGS metagenome assembly OBAR01 (sample SAMN04571709, study PRJEB22368) | human gut metagenome | biome: human gut; material: stool | host: Homo sapiens | place: Luxembourg | collected 2012-10-26
GGATCGATCGCTTCAAAAAATCTTACGCCTTCTGGTTCAGGTTGTCGTAGTCGCGGATCACGCGCGGGAGCAGCATCTGATGGAACGGGCAGATGCTCTCGGGATTCTGATAGCAGGCGTTCGCAAAGGCCTGAATGTAGGGACGCATATCGTTCATGTCGACGATCTCGTCCGTCAGGCCGGCCTTGGCGCAGAACTTGGGGCTGGACTTCTTGGCATAATCCTGGATCAGCTCGTTCATCTTGTCGATGGTGGGCTGGAGGTCCTTGCCGGCCTTGACCAGACGGCGGGCGTACATCGCGGCCGCGGCGGTCTCACCGTGCATGACGTAGATCTCGGTGGTGGCGGTGCCGATGGAGAAGGCGTTGGTGTCGTTGCCCTGCGGGCCGCCGAGGACATAGTGCGCCGCGGCGGTGCCCTTGCGGAGGGTGATCTCCATCATGGGCAGGTCGCTGGACTGGATGGAATAGATGAGGCTCTGGCCGAGGCCGAGGAGCTCCGCGCGCTCGGCGTCGTTGCCGACGTCGATGCCGGTGGTATCCTGGATCCACAGCATCGGGATACGGTCACGGGCGCAGAGGGTGACGAACTCGTTCATCTTGATGAGGCCCTGACGGTACAGCTTGCCGCCGACGCCCATCGCGGAGCCGTAGGTGGCCATCTTGTACTCGGGGTAATTCATCAGCATACCCTGCGCGTTGGCGACGACGCCGACGAGCAGACCGTCGATCTTGGCAAGACCGGTGATCATCTCGGGGCCGTAGCCGTGCTTGAACTCCATGAACTCGGAGCCGTCGAGCAGGCGGGCCATGACGTCGTACATATCGTAGCTGCGCTTCTGGTTGAAGGGCACGATGGAGTACAGGTCGTTCGCGTCGAACAGGGGCTCCTTGGGATCGTCCACGCGGAAGAACTCGGGATCGTAGGCGGGCAGCATATCAATGTACTTGCGGATGCCGCCGAGCACGCCTTCCTCGTCGCAGTAGACCTCACGGAAGAAGCCGGTCTCATCGTAGTGGATGGAGACGGTGCCCGGAATATCGGTCTTGAGGTTCTTCTGGGCCTGAATGAGCGCTTCCGCCGCTTCCTTATCGACGTAGCCCTTGGGGTTCATGCCGCCGACGATGCCGGCGCCGCCGACTGCCATGTTGGCGTCCTCATGCGCGATGAGGATGGTGGGGCTGATGGAGTGATAGCCGCCGCCGGCGGGGTTGGTGCCGTAGATGCCGACGATGACGGGAATACCCATCTGGTTCAGCTCGCTGTTGCGATAGAACGGGGTGCCGCCGCCGCGGCGGTTGGGATAGACCTTCTCCTGCTCGTCGAGCTTCACGCCGGAGCAGTTGAGGACGTAGACCAGAGGGATGCGCAGGCGCTTGGCCGTGTCGCTGCCGCGCAGCAGGGCGTCCGCCTGACCGGGGACCCATGCGCCGGCGAGCTTCTTGTTGTCGCTGGCGATGATGACGGCCCACTTGCCGTTGATGCGGCCGAGGCCCTTGACGATACCGACGCTGCCGTTATCGTTGTCCTGCGGGTTGTAGAGGCTGTTGAGCGGGCACCAAGTCCCCTCGTCCACCAACTCCTCGATGCGCTGCATCGCGGTCCACTGGCCGGATTCGTTGAGAGCCTCGGTGCTCTTGCCGGCTTCCAGCGCGGCCTCGCGGATCTCATGGATCTCCTGCTCTACTTCCTGGATCTGCGCCGCGTTCTCTTCGCTGAAGTGAGCCACTTCCTTGCCGATGACGGGCATAGTCTGGAAATAAGAGGGCATAGAATATTCGCTCATGTTTTGTTCTCCTTCTTATTTAATGATAACGGACTTACTTTTCCTTGGGGACCTTGATGAAGGCCTGGCCGGGGTCGATCTCCTCGCGGATGAGACGGATGATCTCGGCGGGAGGCGCCTCGAAGGTCTCCGCACGGGAGCAGTCGATCTCAAAGCCGGTATTCTCCTGAATGATCTCGGGCGTGACGCCGGGGAACATATAGGCGCAGTACATACGCTTGGTCTCGTCGTCGAACTTCATGATGCCGAGGTCGGTAACGACCATCTGAGGACCGCGGTTGCCGGGCAGGCCCGCGCGCTCACGGCCGCCGGGGCCGTCCATCCAGCCGCAGGAGGTGATGTAGTCGACGTGGTCGATGAAGCGGCGCTTCTGGTGCTGCATCATGATGATGGTGTTGCAGTAGGTGGCGATGCCGTTCGCGCCGCCGGAGCCGGTGAAGCGCGTGGTGGGCTGGAGATAATCGCCCTTGCCGAAAATGCAGGTAGAGTTCACGTTGCCGTAGGGGTCGATCTGCGCGCCGCCGATGAAGGCGACCAGACGATCCTCGTCGTGCAGCCACTCGTTGGCCTCAAAGCCGACGAAGCGGATGTTGGGCCACTGCACGGCGCAGTGCGCCATGAAGCGGTTGTCGCCGACGGAGCGGGGGACCTCAACGGGGTCGCAGTCCATCAGGCCGGACTCGACGATGGGGTGGCAGCTCGGGCAGATCGCGCGCTTGGCGAGGGAGGCGCCGATGAGCGGCAGGCCGGTGCCGACGATGACGATCTGGTTTTCCTTGATGCTCTTGGCGATGGCGTAAGCCTGCATCTCCTGCTTGGTATACTTCGTATAATCAGACATTTCAATACCCCTCCTAACTTAGTGCGTCGTGGAATAGCCGAGGTGCGGCTCGTTCTTCAGGCGCATCAGGCGGCTGCCGCCGATCTTGTCGAGCAGCTCGGCCTGGTCCTTGCAGCCGTAGACCCACTTGTTCAGATAATCCTCGAAGGTCTCGGGGATCAGCTCGCCCGCGGCAGCGGCCTTGGCAGCCTTCTCGGCAGCCTCGGCGGCCAGCTTGAGCTTCTCGTCGGCGGGCACCTTCTCGAGCGCCTTGACGGCCTTGGCGGCAGCCTTGGCGAGCTGCTCGACGGCGTCGGCCTTGTCCTGATACTTGGAGGCCTTGTCGTACTCCTTCAGGGCGGCGTCGTCATCGTCGTAATAGTCATAGCACTGGGCGGGCCATGCGCCGTAGGGAGCCTTCACGACGGCCTGCACACACTCGCCGAAGATGCGGGTCTTGGTGGGATCGCGGCGGATGTACTCGTTGGAGACGATCTCCTCGCAGGTGACGATGGTCTTGCGCGCGGCGACCGCGATGTCGATGTCGTGGAACTCATCGCCGCAGATGATGCAGGTGCCGTCGGGGCTGGCCTGCTGGACGTGGATGAGCGCGGTGTCGATCCTGGGAACGGGAACGGCGACGACCTTCTGGCCGGGGACCATGGGATTTTCGATCTCAACGCACTTGAGGTCTTCCATCTTGGGCATGGTCTTGCGCTTTTCCTCGCTGATGCCCCAGTACTTCATCAGGCCGCTGCCCTGCATCAGGCGCACCGGCAGGAACGGAAGGCCGAGGGAAGAGGCGTGCAGCATAAGCATCAGCACGTCCTGCGAGTAATCCTCGTAGGTCAGCTGGCCCTTTTCGATGGCGGCGCGGAAGCGGCGGGAAACGTTGGTGTAGCCGGAGTTCGCGGTGTAGCAGTTGATGTACGCCGCCACGCGGCCCTCGCCGATGAGCATATCGACCTCGCCGCCGCCGGGGCCGGCGTAGACGATGAAGTCCTTCTGACCCTGGCGCAGGATCTCGGAGACCGCCGCATAGGGCTTGCGGTTGGTGGTGAAGCCGCCGGTGGCGAGTACGTCGCCGTTTTCAACGTACTTTGCAACGGCATCGTGCAGTGACATGACCTTATTCAAGATAAAACCCTCCCTGTTTTTATTGGTTACGGTATCTTATTGCCAATGGGCCCCTGTTTGCATGAAACCTTTCAAAATCAGCCGACAGGTGCTCATACAGGCTTCATTGTAGATTATAGAGGAAAGCGTTCATTTAATCAATGAAAAAAGCAAAGAAAATCAAAAAAAAGTAGCCAAAATTTTTTTGCCATTTTTGTCGTATTCGCGAATTGCTTTCGACGCTCCTCGCTGCATTCCCCTTTTCTTTTTGCAGGAAAACTTGCACTTGTGAACTTTTTAACAGCATTTTTACACCCTTTCCCCTCGCTTTTTTCCGGCACACGGGTGTTGCGCCGATGTAAAAAAGCTGTTATCATACTCTTAGCTTCTGCCGCAAATTTCCGTATCATACCAAGGAGGTACCCTTTATGGAGCTTTTTGATTTCGGCATCCCCGCGCTGGACAAGGCGCTCAACCTCACCGCGACCGTCCTTTTGCTGCTGGCGCTCGGTATGCTGCTCATCCGCGTCATCCTGCGCCTGTGCGACCGCGCGTTTGACCGCTCCGAGCGTCTCGCGCCCTTCCGCACCTATCTGCGCTCGACGCTGCGCGCCGTGCTCTACCTTCTCCTCGCGCTCGCCGTTCTCGGCTCGATCGGTGTGGAGATCACCTCGTTCGTCGCCCTGCTGAGCGTTGCCGGTCTCGCCGTGTCGCTCTCGCTGCAAAATACGCTCTCCAACGTTGCCGGCGGCGTCATGCTGCTCATCTCCAAGCCCTTCACCGTCGGCGACTACGTCTCCTGCGACGGTATCGAGGGTGCCGTCCGCGCCGTCGACCTCGCCTACACCACCTTCACCACCGTGGATAATAAGGAGATCTTCGTGCCCAACAGCCAGATCGTCACCGCCAAGATCGTCAACTACAATGCTCTCGGCCGCCGCCGCGTCGACCTGACCTACACCGCCTCCTACGACGCGCCGACCGAGACCGTCCGCACCGCGATCTTGGAGGCCGTCGCCGCCTTCCCGCAGGTGACGGACGAGCCCGCGCCCACGGTCGTCCTCAGCGAATACGGCGCGAGCAGCATCTCCTACCTCGTCAGGCTCTGGGTCTCCGCCGCCGACTACTGGACGGTCTATTACGGCATGAACGAAAAGGTCCGCGAAACCTTTGCCGCCCACGGCGTTGAGATGACCTATGATCATCTCAACGTCCACATGATCAAGGACTGAATCAAAAAGGAAAAAAGAGGGAGGAGGCAAGCCGCTTGGCTTGCCTCCTCCCTTTCTCATTTCTCCAGCTCCCGCAAGCGCTTGAGAAACACCGCCAGCTGCTCGCGCGTGACGAACGAGCGGTACTGCTTGTTGCCGTTTCCGTCGCCCACGATCAGTCCGTTTTTCTCGGCCCACTCGCGCGCCTCTGCGCTCCAGTCCGCCGGCTCCCGCTGCGCGAGCGAGCGCCAGTAGCCCTCCATCAGCGTGTTGAACTGCTCCTGCGTCATCGTTTCCTCCTCTTCAAAGCGCGGCATCGGCGGCGGATACCGCCCCGCGCGCACCATCGACGAGGTGTATTTTCCGCCCCCGTCCCATTGAAAATGAGGCCGGTCAGGAAAGCTCCGCCAGTCGCCGCCCCAGGTGAAGCCCATCTCCTTGCCGAGCCTTCCCATCGCGGTAAAAAATCCCGGGTCGTCATACTCGTGTCCCTTCACGTTCTTGCAAATATCGAACGCCAGCCCTACGCCCTTTGCGTGGAAGGTCGGCACCGTCGCCGTCCTGGCCGCGTAGCCCATCGAGACGAGGTAGCGCTGGTATTCCACGTCGCGCACGGTCTGCACCACCAACACCGGCAGTCCCCGTGCCGCCGCGCGCTCGATCAGCGTGCGGCAGTTCACCGCCACATCGGCGCGCAGCTCGCCGATCTCCCGGCTGTTATACATCCTCGTCCTTCTTACTCTGCGTGCCGAAATAAAAGCCGATCACTGCCGTGTAGATCGTCATATAGTCCTGCGAGAGCGACCCGCAGCACTCCAGCACGCAGAACGTGATCGTCAGCGTGATCGTCACGATGCTCTTGACCGTAAAAAGATTTGTCAGCCGCTTGAGCGCCAGCTCCTTCATCCGTTCTCCTCCCATCCGTCGCAGTCCTGTCCGCTGCGCGCCTGTCTGCCGCAGGCGGCCTCAAACACGATGCCGCCCGCGGTGTTCTCCGCCTTTGCCTTGTTGTAATAAAAGCCCGCCGATGCGCCGTAGGCCCCCCAGGCGGCGCTCACCGTCGCCGCCACCCACGGCAGCGTTCCGAGATAGCCGTATCCCACCGCCAGCCGCGCCAGCGCGAAGCCCTCATAGGTGGTGTAGAGCACCACCGCGCTCTCGAGCAGGAGCAGCAGCTTGGAAAATGTCCACTTTCTTCTCATGCCGCCGCCCCCTGTGCCAGCAGGGAGAACACCGCGCCGAGCAGCAGGTAGAGCACACGGTCGGCCAGCGCCTCCCAGCGCTTCCCCGGCTTTTCCGTGATGCTCTGCACCGCGTTTCGGATCTCCTTCACATTGCCCTCCACGCTCTCCTGCCGCACGGCGAGCACCTCCACCGCCGTTACCAGTTTATCCAGAGCGTCCTGTCTGCGTTCCACCGCCTCCAGACGCTTCGCGCAGGCGTACAGGCGCTCGTCGTTCTCCGTCAGGCGGACCGAGACCTCCTGCTCCGTCATACCGTCGGCACCGCCTTTTCAAAGCTCTCCCAGGTGTGCCCCGCGTCCTCGATGCCCTGCCATGTCCACGCGGCGGCCTCGCACTCCTCCCATGTCAGGAACCGGAAGTAAAAGTCCACCTGCAGATGGCACGGCATGATCTCCAGAATGATGTCGCGGATGCGCGCAAAGTCCTCCGGCTCGCCCGCCACCTGCGGGAAGGTCACACGCACCACGCCCTGCTCGTCCGTCTCTGCGGCCACGGCGCGCACGCCGCAGCCGCTGATGGTCTGGTTGACCGCCTCGAGCGTGAAGCCGTCGCCGCCGACGCGCAGCAGCGACGCGATCGCCAGCCGGCGCAGCGCCGGCGTCGTGCGCGCGCCGACGCGGGAGAACAGCCGCTCGCGGCGGGAAAGCCCCTCGTCCTCCGCCGTCATCAGCACACCCTCACGCGCCGCCTTCTCCAGCGCCTCAGCTGCGGCGTCCAGTCCCTCGCCCGCGGCGTACAGCTCCGCACCGCTCAGGCTGCCCTCATCGAGCCGATAGACCCGCAGCGGGCGCAACAGCTCGCAAAGATAGTTGTAGTAGCCCATCGCCTCACGCCTCCGTCAGCTCACTGATCGTCACCGTGCCGAGCATTAGCAGCTCCGTCGAGCCAACCGCCACATCCGCCGCCGGTGCGGTCAGATGCACGTTCTCCACGCCCTCCACACCGCAAAGCAGCGTCAGCAGCCTCGCCGTCGTCACGTTCTTTCCCAGCAGCCCGCCGGTGAACAGCGCCTCCAGCGCGCTCTGCGCGCCGGCCTTGACCTCGGCAAAGGTATACCCCGGCGCCGCCTTGAGCGCCGCCGTCACCGCCACCGTCTCGACCGTCGGCGCGAGCACCTTCACATCCACCGCGATCTCGCGCTTTTTCTGCAAGTCCATCTCGACCGCCGCGAGCAGCGCCGCGTCCGGAACGCCCGCGTGCGTCGCGATCACCACGTTCACCGTCCCGATGCCGCGGGCGCGACCCACCGCCTTCGCCGCCGCCACACCGGGATAGCGCATCGCCTCCTGCTCGTAATAGGCCGCGTTCGCGCCGTTCGGCAGTCGCTGATAGCTCGCCAGGACCCGCCCGCGCAGCGCCTCGTCGCTCTCGGCGTCACAGCCGCCGGAAAATGCCGCCGGGTTCGTGCACTGCACCACGCCGACCGGCATCGCCGACAGCAGCGTGACCGTCCCCGCGATCACATTGCCGCCCGCGCCCGCCTCCACAGCCTGCGCGGGCACGTCGGCCCATTGGCTGCCCACGGCGATGGTCGCGTCCTCCGTCGTCTCAAAGCGCACGCCCTCCGCCGTCATGCACACCGTGCCCTTTTCGATTGGGCACGCCGCCGTTACCTTGTCCGCCGCGGCAAAGCGGAGGGTACCGACCGCCTTTTCCGCCGCCGCGCGCGTGATGCCGCGCGTTTCGGCATGATAGTCCAGATACATTCCCTGCGCCGTCTGCGGAAAGCTCTGGTCAAGCACCCAGTCTGCCTGCATCAGCAGCGACTGCAGCTCCGCCGCGAGCGCATAGAGGCGCACCGCGCTGTCGCAGCCCTCGCTCGGCACAAAGCCCGCTCTCTGCGCGAACGTGCCGCGCATCTGCTCATAGATCTCCGTCCATTCCTTCACCGTCTCTCACGCTCCTCTCACCGTCATCTCCAGCGCGGCGCTCTCGCCGTCCGCCGTCAGCAGCACGCGCAGGGCCATGACCCCGTCCCCGCGCTCCGTCAGCTCCACATCCTCCACCGTCAGCGCCGTTTCCTCCGCCAGCGCCGCGGCGGTGTACAGCTTCGCCGCGGCAGCCCGGGCCGACGGCTTCTCATGCCCGAGCCGATACAGCTCGCTCCCCAGCTCCGGCAGAAAGGGAAAGCTCCCTCTCCGCACGCTCAGCCGGAAGAGCGCGCGCTCAAGCAGCGCCTCGGCTCCATCCGCGCGCCGTTCCCCGCCGATGCCGTCGGCGATATAGTCTCCGTTTCGGATCTTCAGCTCCATTCCCGTCACCCCTCAGCTTACAGGCGGCACATACATTGCGCCGTTGATAAAGAGATCTCCCTCGATCTCCACATGGCCGTTTCGTCGCAGCGTGATGCTCGCGCCGCCGCTCTCCGCGTAGATGCGCACCTCGCCGTCGTCCAGATCGTCCTGCTCCCGCGCGGCGTCCAGCGAGCCGGCCACATACCGCTCCTCGTCGAGCGTGCCGCCCTTGATGACCAGCACACGCTCGCCGTTTTTCGGCCGCCAGGCATACCCGCCCGGCGACGCGAGCGGAACGTTGCGCTCCTCTCCCCGGCTGAGCACGCCCGCCGTGCTTCCGCCGATGGTCACGGTGCCGCTCTCCGCATTTGTTGTCTCCTGCGGCTCCTCCGTCCGTCGGAGCCAGCCTGCTACCCACATTTTTTCATACCTCCCACAGTGTCAGCTCCGTCGTCTCGCCGCGCGCGGAGAACGTATGCAGCGTCTCACTCACGCGAAACGTCCCCCGCACGCCCAGCCGCGCGAGCGACAGTTCCACGCGATCCATCGGCTCGGCGTCCACGCTCCCTGCGAGCGTGACCGTCAGCTCCCGCGCGTCCTCCGCGCTCTTCTCGATCTGATAGCGCCCCGTGTAGCGCAGCTCATTTACGCTCCGCGAGGGCACATACACCACGCGGCGGCAGCTCCCGCCCCGCGCGAGGAACGCCTCGTTCCGCACCGTCTGGCGCAGCTTCTTCGCACGGTTCACCGCCGTCACCTCGGAGAGCACGCCGTACCGCCTGTCGCGGTACGACGCCTCGATCACGCCCTCTGGCTCCTCCAGCACAAGCCGGCGCCCTTCTGCCGCGCCGCGCAGACACAGCACGCCCTCCCGCGTGAAATACGGCGTCAGTCCACAGCGCCGCACAAAGCCCTCAATGGCCTTCCACCGGCTCGATCCGCTCGCCACCGCGTATTCGCCCGTGCCGTACACCTCGCCGCGCGGCTCCCATGCCACGCCGCACACCGCCGCGTGGTCCTTCAATATCTCGCTGAGCGCCGCGCGCTGATAGGTCACCGCCTCAGCCTCGTTGTCGAGCAGCAGCGCGGCCATGCCGCGCCCCTCGACCGTCAGCACCGCCCCCTCCGCGCCGCACACGGCGCTCCACTCGTCGATCACGCCGCGGAACCGTGTCACGCCGTTCTCCGTTGCCGCAAAGCGGCAGGCCGCCTTCAGCGCCTCCCCCATCTCGGCGCTGTAAAGGCACCTTGCCCGAAAGCTGTCGCACGGCACGCTGCCGGTGCGCCGCAGCCGCCATTCCAGCAGCGCCGGCAGCTCGTATACCTTGCCGTCGGCCGTTTCCACTCTGCCGGTCATGAAAGCCTCACCCGCTCTCCGGGATAGATCCGATTCGGGTTCGCGATCTGCGGGTTGAGCGCACACAGCGCGCGCACCGTTGTGCCGTTTCGCGCCGCGATGGCCCAAAGCGTGTCGCCCTGCACCACGGTGTGATACCGCGCCCCCGCCGTTCCCGCCGCGCTGCCGCCCGCCGCCGAAGTGCTCACTTCCTTCAGCGCCGCACCCTCGCTTCCCGCCTCGCAGAACGCGAAGCGGTAGCGCACATAGTCCGGCAGCGGCTCCTGCACGACCTCCAGCTTGGTGAAGTAAGCGCGCGTCGTCATCCACACCGGATGCACCAGCACGCCCGCGCCCCCTCCGTAAAACACCGTCGCCAGCCGCTTGAATTCCTCATACGCGCCCTCTCCGGCGAATTCCCCCTCGCCCTCGAGCACGCGGCAGACCTGTCCGAGGTCCTGCGTCACGCTCCTGCCGAACGGCAGCTTGTGCTCCGCCACCACGCGGCGGAACGAAATGCGGTAGCTCCCGGGATTGCTCGGCCAGATGTAGTCCTTATATCGCATGGGCGTCAGTCTCACGTCCCCGCCTCCTCTCAGTAAAGATAGAATCCGCCGTCATAGCGCCGCGCGTCGCGCTCGATCTCTCCGCTCACGCTCCGCGCGGTGCGGAGGGCGTCTCCGCCCTCCGCCGAAACGAACGTCTCCGCCGCGTCATGCCTTCCCGCGCCGCTCTCCGGCGCGGCAGCGGATGCGCTCCGTTCCCCGCTTCCCCGCGCGCCGGCGTCCCCCGCCGCCGTGCGCGCAGATGTCGTTTTTTCTGCCGTCCGCCTTACGCTCCGCGAACGGTCCTCCGCATCGGCGCGGCCCTCGCTCTCCTCCGGCTCCGCCGCCGATGCGCCCTGCCTGAGCCGCAGATAACGCGCCATGTCAAAGCTCTCGTTCACCGTCTCGCCCGCACGGAACGCCTGCGCGCCGTCCTCCCATGCCGCGTCAGCGGAGTCCTGCCCCTCGTTCTCTCCCGTGGGCGCTCCCAGATACTGCCGCACCATCAGTCCGACCGCCGCAAGCATCGCCGCGCCGAGCTGCTCGGTCACGCGCCTTTGCTGCGCCGCGAAAACCGCATCGTCTCCCATCAGGCGTCCGTCTCCATACGCTTACAGGAGATGACCGTCACCTTTTCCGCCACCGGCTCGCCGAGCTTGCCCAGCTCCTCGATGTTGCTCCAGCGGCAATGGCTGTAGATGATGCGCTTGCCCGGGCGGCACACCACCACGGAAAAGTCGTCGAGCTCATAGAAGCTCACGCCGTCGCCGATAGCCTCGTCCGTCGCGTACAGGCGGCTGAGCTCCAGCGTATAGCGCGTCTGCCCACCCACGGTCGCCACCGGCTCGCTCTCGCCGAAGGCCTCGACCTCGCGGCTCGTGCGCAGCGCCTTCGCGCTGTAGCCCTGCACCACCGCCAGCTTTTTGCCGTTGAGCTCCAGATAAATGTCCCGGCTCGTCGGGATCGTCATATTTGCCATCTCTCCGCCTCCTTACACCGTGATGTGCGCGCTGAGGTAAATGCGGTTGAGCCCGTGCGCCACCGCGAAGCTGAACTCCACCAGGCACACCGTCGGATCGTCCTCCGACGCCTTCACGCTCACCTCGCCGAAGCTGTCGATGATCTCCTGCGCGCGCTTGTTTTCCAGCTCCACCATCACCTGCGAGCGGATCGCCGCGCGCACCTGCGCGGTGTTCTTGCTGCGCACGAAGCGCGCACGCAGCGACGCGCGCAGCGCGGGGATCACGTCGTCCACGATCCGCACCGTCGTCAGCTCGCGCCAGGTCTTGTCCGCCGCCCCGCCGGTGGTCGTGCGCGTCGTGATGCCGCGCACGATGCTCACCTCACCGCTCACACACTCCAGCGGCGTCACGCCGCCGGTGACCAGGGTATCCACCTGCGTGTCGTCGTAGCTCGCGCTCAGGCCCGAAAAGCCCGCGAGCACCGCGCCGTTCACCGGCACGGACGGGTCGCTCTCCCCCGCGATGACCGCGGCGGCTGCCGCCGCCATGCGCACATCGCCGGGCGCCGTGAGCACCATGCGCTCGCTGTTGAGCTTGCCCGCGCGCTCCACGAGCTTCGCCGCCGTCTCGCTCGCGCCGCCCGAAACCACGCCGATGCGCTCCCTCTGCGCGCCCGACGCCTTCTCCACGCTCGCGCGCAGCTTGAGCTGCACGTCCACGCTCGTGCTGTCGCACACGATCACATCGACCGCCTCCTGCTCCAGCGCGGCAAAGGCCGCCTCATAGCCGGTCGGCGTCGCCGCGGATACCTTCACCGCCTTGACCACCGCCGCGCCGTTGCGGTAGAGCGCCGCAAGCAGCGCCGCCATGCCGACCGTGCCCTCCGCGTCCTCGCCGAAGGCGCTCACGCCCTCGGCGTAAGAGGTCAGCGTCACCACTTCATTGGCCGTGCCCGTCGTGCTCACCGCCGCCGCGCCGAGGATCCTCGCGGTCTTTTTCCCGCCGATCACGCTCGAGGCGTCGTAGGACGAATACACGCCCGGGTGCTCATGTACCACCGTGTTGCTCACCTACTGCATCACACCTTTCAAAATAAAATCCGTCAGCACCGCGCTCTCCTCGTCCGCCGTCGCCACGAAGTAGGCCGTGCAGCGCGCGGTGCCCCGCCGCACGAACATACCGTACTCCTCGTCCCACTCCGTTTTCTCCCAGCTCAGCTCATCGAGCGTCAGCCCGTCGGCAAGGCCGTCCAGCAGCGCCTCGCTCACAGCCTCCGCCGTCTGCTCACAGCCGCGCGCTCCCTTGCGCCGCGGCGCGTAAACGTCCAGCGACGCCGCCATTTTGAGCTTCCTGCCGTACACCTCGACCGTCCGCCCGCTCTCCGCGTCGTACCGTTCGCCGAGATAGTTCATCAGTCCCGCGTGCGCCAGCTCCGCCTGCTTCGCGCCGACGGCGACCACGCTCCCGCTCCTCTCGCGGAAGCGCTCGTCCTCATAGGCCTCCGCCGCGTCAAGACCGGCGGCCTTCAGCCGGCTCACGATCTCCGACCGCACCTGTCCCGCCGCCGTCATGCCGTCTCCTCCTCGCGATCGAGCACCGCCCAATAGTGCGTCACCAGAGCACCGAGCTTCACGCTCTCTGCGCGGCGGACGCGGTAGCGCTTTCCCTCGCAGAGGATATGGTCCCCCTGCGCCACGCTCACCTCCGCGCTGCCGAGATAGCGCCAGCAGCGCCGATCCGCCGCGCCCAGCGGCCCGACGGAGAACGGCTCCCCCCCCCCCCCCCCCCCCTCACCGCCGTAACGGGCTGCACGAAGCCGTGCGTCTCGCCCGTCTCCGCGCCATGCTCCACCGTCACGGTCATGCCGTAGCGGCGGAATGCCTGGTCGATCATGCTTTTCATCCCTTCACTGCGCAAAAGAAGAAGCCGCCTCCTTCCGTATAGGGGCGGAGCTTCATGACGCCCGGGTCTGTCATCTGCTCATAGTGGCCCACATTGTAGGCCGTTTGGATGTTGGTGCGGAAGATGAGGTCGGCTTGCAGCGGGTCGAGCCCCTCATAGCCCTCGGCCTCGAGGAACTCGTTCATATTGCGCCGGAACTCCGAGAGGGGGTTCCCCTGTTCCAGCGCCGCGAGGATCTCCTCATAGAACCGCTTGAGGATCTGCGCCTTCGTGTAGCCGCCCACTGTGAAGGCGAGCCCCCGGTACTTCTCCGCGATACCGTAGAAGACCGACGCCGTGACCGGGACGCGCTCCTTGAAATACTGGACGGCCTCCTCGAAGGTCATGTCCTTTCGGTTGAATACGGCCTCAATGTCGTCCATCTTCCGCCGCCCTCCCTTCGAGGTTGGCGTAGAGCATGACCTTTTGAAGCAGCTCCTCCACCTCCGAGACATCCATCTCGCCGAACAGCTCGGCGACGGCCTTCTCGTCCTCCATCATGTCCCGGAGCTCCTCAAGGCTCTCCGCGTTCTCAATCTTTTTGAGAACCGGGCCGAACGCTTTCTTGAAGGCCCCGGCGCTTTTCCGGGTGGCCGCTGCCGCCAGACGGTCGACGCGCTCTTGCGTCCCGTGCCCCGCTCCGTCCCCGGCCTTGAGCGCGATCGGCTCGCCGGGCTGCGCCTTGAAGGAGAAGGGGCCGAACCCCGCCCCCTGCGCCGTCTGCCCGGGTGGGGTGGCGACCTCCTCGTCGCCCTCGGGCTTCGGGATGGAGAACTTCTTGTAGATGTAGCTTGTCGGAACCTTGAGCCCCGCCTCCCGGATGAGCGTCCCGATGACGGTCGCCGTCTGCGTGAGATCCTCCGACTCCTCCGCGTCGAAGCGGAGGTACGGGATGCGCTTGTCCTCCCCAAAGTTGTAGAGCACCAGGGGGCGGATGAGGTCGCGCCGGAGGGTGGCCGCGATTGCCTTGCAGTCCGCGACGGTGAGGTCGTGGCGGACGTCGTTGTGCGTCTTGCTCTGTGCGTAGCTGCCGCCGCCCGAGTCCGAGGTCAAGGTCTGCCCGAGGATTGCCTTCGAGACCTGTTCGTCGCAATAGCGGGCCAGCCGTTCATAGAGGTCGGTCGAGCTGGTCTTCTCGGTGTTCACGAACTCGATCGCCGTGCCGTCCGGGAAGATGCCCGCCGCGTCCGCCCCGATTGCGACGAGGGCTTGCATGAGCGCCCGCTTGTCGTCCTCGCTTGCGCCTGGCTGATACTTCCCCAGGCGGAGCGGCATCCCGAAGACCTCGCAAAACGCGACCCAATCCTTGAGGGTGTAGTTCTTAAAGAGGTACATCCAGGCGACCACGCGCAAAACGCCAGCCCGGGAGGGGTGGCCGCTGCGGGCCTTGTATTTGTGTACGATGAACTTGTTCTTCGGGAGCTCGATGCCCTCCGGGGCCTCCTGGGTTCTCACCTTGAAGGAGTCGTCGACGCTGTCCCAAAAGAACCGCTTTTGATGACGGGAACGGATGTCGCCGACGACAACGTGCCCCTCGTCGTAGCTCCACATGATTTCCGAGACCGCGAAGCCCTTCCCGATCGCGTCCAGGAGGTCGAGCATGATGTCCTCAAAGCCCTCGATGCCGCCGAGCTGCGCTTCCACAAACTCGGCGATCTCCTTGTCCCTGGGGTCGTCGCTGTCAAAGGGGATGATCTCATAGTCGAGGCCCGTGACCGCGTTCTTCCTCGTTTGGAGCTGGGAAAAGAGGTGCGGGTCTTTCTCCTCCATCTCCTCAAAGAGCTCGGCTTGCCGGAGCACGTCCCCGGCGTCCGCCTCCTTGAAGATCTCCGCCAGCCGGACGGGGGTGAGCCCGTCCGAGGGGTACTCGCTGTACTTGTCTGTTACCTGGGCGGCTGCGACCTCCCGCGTCTCGGGGCGGCGCTGGAACAAACCTCTAAGGCTCCACCGCTTTCCCTTGCTGCTCACTCGACCACCTCCTCAATGCGCCGCCGTGCTTTTTCATAATACTCGTCGTCAAGCTCCACGCCGATGAACCGCCGCCCCGACTTCTTTGCGGCGACAAGAGTAGAGCCGCTTCCGGCAAACGGGTCAAGGATGAGGTCGTCTGGCTTTGTAACTGCCGTAATAAGGTTTGCAATCAAGCCCACTGGCTTCTCTGTCGGGTGGATCATCTGGGCGCTGCCGAGCTTGCTGAAGGTGACGAGATCTTTCGGCCTGCCCCCGGGGAAGCTGTACTTCCCCTTAATCGCGAAGACGATGTTCTCATGCGCCGGGGCAAAGGCTGCTTTCGTGTCCCCCATACCGTGATAGACCTTGTCCCAAATAACCTCACTTTTGACCCGGAAGCCGGCCAGTTCAATCGCGTCGATGAAGGTCTGCTCTACATCCCAGCGCGTGAAGCATAGGAGCGTTCCTCCCGACTTGAGTACGCGGAAAGCGTCATAAAGGAACCAGATGAATGGGGCTTTGTCGTTTTTAATCCTTGCCCCGGTCTGTGAGACGTAGTTGATGCCATAGGGCGGATCGGTGATAATTGCGTTCACACTCTCGTCCGGCATTTGCCGGAGCACAGTGAGGCTATCTCCATCTGTTGCCGAAGGTGTACGGCGGCTCCGAGTGCCTGGGCTGCCGAGGCAAGCTCGGGGGTCGTGAGCTTGAGCAGCTCCTCGCGGTCTTTCTTGCTGGTGGGCTTGCCCAGGAACCGCCGCGCCTGGATGATCTCGACCATCGCCAGCTCCACGGCCAGCCGCTCCACCGCTCCGGCAAACTGCCCCGCCTTCCGCGCTCTTTCGCTCATGTCTCCACCTCCGGCCAGCCGTCCGGCCCGAGGGGAGCGTAGCCCAGCCGCCCCCGGTACACGTTCGCCGCCCGGATGACCTGGGCGAAGGCGGCGTCGCTTGCCAGCTTCTCCCCGAACCGATCCAGGAGCGAGCCGGACAGGTTGAGACCCGTCGCCCGGGTGATGTGCTCCACGGCCTCGGTGTCGATCTCCGTGAGGCGGCGGGCGACTTCCTCCGGGAGCTTCTCATAGTAGGCCCGGAAAAAGGCGAGCCCCATCCCGCCACACGCCCCGCGCCGGATCTCGTCCTGTGTCAGCTTGACCCCTTGCAGCGCGTCCAGGATCTCCGCGTCGGTCTCCGCCTTCTTGACGGGCTCGTCAAAGTTGTTCATGCTGCCCCTCCTTCTCTCCGTCGCGCCGTATGTCCTCTAATATGTGGGTACGGGGCGCATAGCTGCGCCCCTCGCTCCGGCGCTCCTGCTTGCGGACATCGCCTAAAAGCCGCTCAAGGCCCTTGATGACGGTGCGGTTCTGCTCTACCCAATCCACCACGGGCCGGGTCTGCTCCGCGATGTCCTTCGCCGTCCGGCGCTGCCGCCGCACTTCCCGGATCTTGAGCCCCAGCCGCGCCCGGCCCGGGGCCTTGTCGTCTCCCAGCTCGAGCGCGTGGAGGAGGTCTTGCGTCGCGGCCTCCGCCTCAGCGCGGTCGGCCTCCGCCATCCTGTGCCGTTCCGTGGTCTCCCGGAGGAAGGCGAGGAAGCTCTCAAGCCCTTTACTTGTCCCGACGTCCATCCGCGCCCTCCTTCCGCTGCTCCCGGGCGAGGATTGCCTTGAGCCCCTCGATGACCTTCTCACACTGGCCCGCGTCCAGCCATTCAAGGCGGTCGATGCCCGTCATCCGCTTCACGAACCCCTCAATCCGGCGCTTGTCGCTGTTCCAGCCGAGGGCCTCGGTCAGCGCGTAGATCTTCCGGCGCTGCCGTTCGGTCGTGGGGTTGCCTCCCTCATCCGTGCGCTTGCTCCGGCTTCCCCGGGCTGCGCTGTCCTTCATGTTTTGCAGGACGCGGGCGACGGCGGTGATCTCGCCCTGGGTGAGCTGCTTCATGCTCCCCTTGCCTGTCTCCCGGTACACGACCCCGTGGAGGTCTTCGTCCGTGAGCCCCAGCTCCGGCGACTTGGCGATCGCCCATAGGGTGCGGATGGAGGGGAGCTTCCGCCCGCTGCGTGTTGTTGCTGCTGCCATGATTTACACCTCGTTTCTCGGCCCTCTTATTGCCCGGCCTTGACCTGTTCCAGCTTCGAGAAGTTCAGCTCATAGCCAAAGACGTCTTGCTGCTTCCAGGTAGCGCCGACCGCGTTGACGGTGTCCTCGCCGTACTTCTTGAGGGCCTCCTTCGAGACGTCCTCCTTGACGACGATGCAGTCCATCATCTGCCGGGTCTTGAGGCGGCGGATGATCTCCTCGATCTTCTCCTTCGCCCGGGGGAGCGACACGGAGGTCGAGAGCCGGAACCCTACCTCGCCGAAGGTGAGGGCCCGGGTCTTCGTCTTCCCCATGTCTGCCCGGTGCTCGGTGACAAAATCCTTGAGCTCGCGCTCGAGCTTGGCGACCCTGTCCTTGTACGGCTTGCTCTGCTCCTCTGCGGCCTTCTTCGCCCCGAGGATCTGCTTGTTCATCTCACCCTCAATGTCCGCGAGGGCAAGCTGCGCTTCCGCAATCTGACGGAGGGCGTCGTTTGCGTCCTCCCAGGTCTTGACGCCCGAGGGCTCGACCACTCTCTTTCTTGCCATGTGTTGACAACTTCCTTTCTTGTAGTTTTGTTATGTGCCCGGGGAGCTGCCTCCCCGACGCTTTCCTTCTGCCCGCCCGCCTCCTGCTCCTCGCCGTCGTATAGGATGTAGGTCTTCGAGAGGAGCATATACAAGCCCAGGGGCCCGGTGAGGAAGGCGGCGGTCGCGTCGCTGTCCTCCGGCGTCCTCCCGCCTCGGGCCATAACCAGGATGAGGGCGGTGATCGCCAGCATAGCGAGCCCCATGAGCCGCTGCTTTCTCATTTTCATTGTCCCGGCCTCCTCCGCGTCAAAGCATCATGAGGCTCGAGGCTTGCTCAATGATCTTGACCGTGACGACCCTCTCGCCCCTCTCCTCAAGGATGCGGGACACATTGGAGAGGGTGCGGTCGAGGAGGCGGAAGCATCCCGTCTGCATGTTGCAGGCCCGGGCCTTGAGCTCGACCATCGCGTCCGGCGCGACCTCGAAGCCCGCGAGGTACTCCATCGCGCCCCGGTCGACCTCGAGCGTCCCCGTGTAGAGCTCCGCGTCGATGACGCCGTACTTGCCGAGGGCCGTGCCCTCCCATTCCCGAAGCTCCCGGTCGTTGAACTTGACGACGAGGTAGCCGTTGATCTTCTTCATCTTTCTCATACTGCTGCTCCTTCCTGTTGTTCCGTGCCCTGCCATCATCAGACCGAGGGCGGGCTCTCCCCCTCGATGACGCCCCAAGGGGCGTTTCGGCTATGAGTGTGTGGCCTCGAAGTTCTCGATCGCCCACTTGTTCCCGGTAGCGTAGACGGCCCGCCGCGTCCGTTCGGCGGGGGTCTCGCGCCGAGGAATTGCTGCCAGGGCTTCCCGCATCCCGCACTCCGGGCAGATGTCCGTCTTGTTGTCCCGCCGTGAAAGCGCGGGAGGGTCGGTATAACTGCGCCCGCAGACCGGGCAAATGCGTTCTCTTTTCTCGCTCATGCTGCTGCTCCTTCCTGTTGTGTGGGTCATTGTCCCAGCGAAGGGACGACCCGGATCATGTTCGTGCGCTTGTGGAGGATGATGAGTTCCCCGTCCGGCTTCTGCCGCACGACGAGCCAGTTCTCCGGCGCGAGGCCCGCTTGCCCGAGCCTGATCTTCTGTTTCCTGGTCGGCTTTCTGCCGTTTCTCATGTTCGGCCTCCTTTACGCTTTCCTTTTTGTGGTCGGTGTGGTATGCTTGTTTTGCTTAATTTTTTAATCTATGAGTATTATATTGCGTATTTACGAGAATGTCAATACATTTACGAGAAAAATTCACGGATTTTCGAGAGGTGCTTTTTATGTTTAGTGAACTTTTACGAGAATTACGCTCGAAAAAGGGCGTAACGCAAGTAGAACTTGCAAAGGCTATCGGCGTTTCTAATGGAAATGTCGGAGACTGGGAACGGGGGAGGAGCAAGCCAGGCTATGAGGCCCTGGTCGCTCTCGCTCGTTATTTCGAGATTGATGCCGGGCGTCTCTTAGAATTGCCTCCGCTACCCTCAAGCCCGCCCACTTGTGACGGCGTCCCCTTGTCCCAGCTTGAGGCCGATTTTCTTGCCATGTTCCGCCTCCTGCCCCCGGACGCCAGAGAGGAGATCTTCGACCTGGTTCACTTCAAGTACAAGCGGATTGTCGAACAGAAAAAAGAGTCTATCTTCTGGACATATTTCGACGAGAACGACGGGAGCGACGACGGTAAAAGCGGCCCCGCCGAAGGCCGTAAGACCCGCGACGGAACCGCCTGATTTTTTGCCCTGCTATGATTAAAAAATAAATCAAAAGTCTGTAGAATTGCAAAGGAGGCCGGGAGAGCGTCCCGACCCCTGGAAAACCCGCGTATTCCGGGCAATTCTACAATTCTACACGGGTTTGGGGGAATTGTAGAATTGCGAGCGGGCGTTTTGCCCCTGGTTCCGCTCCGTCGCCGCCCTGTGAGTAACGCCCCGTTTAACGGCTCG
>OBAR01001524.1_pt1 | contig 19466 bp, 21 predicted proteins | sample 1517911 | NCBI WGS metagenome assembly OBAR01 (sample SAMN04571709, study PRJEB22368) | human gut metagenome | biome: human gut; material: stool | host: Homo sapiens | place: Luxembourg | collected 2012-10-26
ATCACCTTTAGACGCAATTTCCAGCCAGTCGCCATTAGATCCCGGTACAGAGGACGAACCATCCTCATTGATACACGCCCACATGCTTCCGTTATAAGACAAGCTGTCGTAGTAATCGTAATGTACGCCAGGTATATAGCCTTCCTCACGGAAATTCAAAGTCTGCACAGGTGTTCCATCCGGCTTTATCTGCTTGATGATACCTGTCATATATATATTATTCAGATACATGGAATAACCGTCCATGTTCAGTCCGAATATATTCAGATTGGAAAGGTCGCCATATTGTAGGGCAACATTGGCGGCGGAGATCTCCCATGTATTCTGTTTCCACAACATACGGGTGTAAGTCCTTGTTTCGTAGACTGAAGTCTGGCGCTCCGTATTAGTGAAACTACCGTATGCCACGAAAGTCATCATCTCAAAAGGGTCGAAAGAAGAAGACCACGATGAAGAAGTGGGGCGCAACTGGTACTTGAATGTTTCGTTTCTTTCACCCGTAACTTCCGTAATCGTGAAATATACTGTACAGAATCCGGCAAAACGTCTGTTGCCCTTTCCATCGTCGTAATCCTCCGTAGCGTTCCCGGTGATGTTATGATAGATACCCATACAGATATCGCCTACTGCGACAGCACCAATCTCACCATCTTCCAGCTTAAGTGTACATGTCTTGGTCCCTGTATCTACCGTTTCTATAATGCCGGCTCCGGGCGCACGCCACTTGTCGCCCAGCGTGACCATCACACGATTGTATCTTAATTCGGGAACTTCGAGAAACCGACGGATAAACATGCTCTCAAACTCCCCATGCCCTGTATCGAATATCTTGGCTCCGAATCCGGTTAAGCCGCTTGCAAAACCATTCTTTCCGAAAACAGCACCGGCAAACATACTGAGAAGAAATTTAGTGGAATCCGCCACGTCCTTCCGCAAGAATATCTCTTTCAGCTTCTCCGCACTGTTCTCTATCTCAGTCATTACACGCAATGCGCTCATCACATCCTCATCGGTGTAGGTGACATCCTTGTCACCCTGCTTTACGATGCGGTTTATCAGATTCCCGGCTATCTTAAGACCTTTGAGGTAATTAATGATCCCTTGCGCATCATCATCGTTCAATGCGGAAAGGAACCAGTTTTGTACAGGTGTGTCCTTATCCAGCGTGTATGCGGAGTTGGCGTGATCGGCGTTGGTGACATCACCACTACCACCACCCTGTATAATAGTCACAGATCGGGGAGCATACTTGCCATCTCGCTCCCTTGGCACTATACGGCTAACGATTCTTATATCTGACCTTATCGCCATTCTCTATCATTGATAATGTTAATGTATTCTGTTCGTAGTCCCATACACCACTCAGCAACATGAATTTCTTACTAACCATAGAATTGTCATACAAAATCGTGAAAGGATGAATGGAATCACTGTTTTTTAATACCTGAGTTAACTTGATTTTGGTTACTCGATATCGGTTGATTACGCGGCGAATATAACTTTCTTCAAGACGAATCATTTCATTCTCTCCGGCATAATAGATATTATCTGTTACGTAAAAACCGTTAAGCAAAGGTTTCGAAAAGCTGGCACCATCATTATTATAAGTAGATATTCCGAACTCCTGCTCATCCAGTTCAGTCATATATTCTTCATTAACCACATTTTCGTAAACCCTATCCCCATCTTCACCTTCAAAATTTTCATCATCCCTTTTGTAATACTTTACCTGCAAATCCTTGAACCCTATTCTAGATATATGAAAATCATTCCACGGCGTACTAAAACCCTGCCCCAATAACCGTAGTTCTAAATCTCCATACAAACCACTGTCAGGCAATTTTATAAGATATCCGTTGGCCCCGGTATAAGGATCATCGACAGTTTTTGTATTAATAACCGATCTCCAATATCCTACGGTATTACTTACTTCCACGCGAAATGTGGACGATGAATCCATTGTCCACGATGTACCGTTCCAATACCAGTTGCCAATCCGTAGTTGAAATACAGGCGCGTATTTACCTTCCTCAAACTCCCTGTTTTCCAACTGGTACTCATACGTTGTATTATATATTCCCAAACTAAAGGATAAACAGATAGCCCCATATACGTATAACAGCGATCCTCCTTTTATCAAGAGTAGCGGATCAGACAGACTCCAATACTTATCCTCGTATGATCTGAGAGAATTTATACGACATACAACAGCATTTTCCCATGAGTATTCCGAAACATCCGGAACAAACACGCCATCTTCTATATGGCCGTTGCATTCCGAAATCTTCGCGATGGACGAACCAAAATTCTTTAAATTCCCCGTATTCGGATCATTATCAGCATTTATTTCAATTTCTCCACCTGCGGCATCATATATCTTCGGTTCCCATACTACAGGCTTATATGTTTTCAAGATGTATCGTCTCCATTCCGAATCCACATCAGTTATTTTCCCATCAACCGAACGTTTTCCAAACAAATCAGCCAGACTATCGTAAGGCTCTTCATCAATCATACTCTCCGGAGCGTTATTTATAGCTTTTACCGTAGCTTTATTATAACCTTTCTCTATATCTATTGTATGGTTACTGCCTGCAAACCCAATATTCTGTAGCAAAACCTCATTCGGATATACGGTATCATATTCTGTCAAGCCTTCATTATAAGCATGGTATTCACCATCCCAATCAGGGTCCACAAAATATAAACTTCCTTCATAATCGTATAAGCTCCAGCCCAAAAAACGGCACAAATATTCCAACACTTCGTTGAGGTAATTCTCTTCCGATATGAAATTCTCTTCCGCAAGAATAAGGTCTTCAAATAGAAACCTATTTTCTGAGTAATCGTATTCCGAAGAGGCGTATACATGAGGTATATAAATCTTCTCATACCCTCCATTCGCAGACTTAAGTATGTATCTAAGCAGGTCTATAGCCTTAATAAAGGCATCCTCGTTCTGCTGCTTGTATCTTATATTCTCAAGCGTGCCTATCGCACTGATACAATCAATACTGATATTATTCGGCGTAGGCTTATAAGGCTGTGTAAATTGCTCCGGCACAATATACCCCGTCCACATCAACTTGTCACCCTTGAACAGCTTAACCGGCGCATACTGGTTATTAATACTAAATAGATCCAGAAGCAAATCACTGCCAAGAAGAGTTAATGTCGCCGTAGAACTTCTTATCGGTTCATATACAAAATTCTCATCGTTCCCCTCCACGGTAAATGCGCTTCTCGCACCCAGTAATTCCGTCACCTGTCCCACATAGCCCTCAATATATACCTTCACATCGTAGGCGGTGTTCTTGTAATCCTTGAAATGTACGTTATATCTCTGTCCCATATCACCACTTTATATTGTTAGCCTTCATGTAGTTCCTTATCGTTATATACATAGCCTTACCGCTTACCCGTGCCTCACCGTCTACCGTTATGTGATTGGATGGTCCACCATTATTAATCATATCAAACAGCTTGCCTTGTTGGGACTGGTTCAATATCATCTCACCACTGTTAACCCTTGCTATCATGTGATCACCGAAAAATGAAGAGCCTCCCACTATACCACCTGTTGCATATTTGGGAATATTGGCTAAAGCGGCCAAAACTGAAGCTATAGCAGCGACAGCCAAAGCGGCGCCAACGAAAGGGATGGAAGCGACAGACGAAGCGGCGCCGGTTACGGCTGCTTCTGTATTAGCCACAGATTCTTCCTTTTTCTTTGCATTAAGGGCGGAAATAGCCGGAATCGCAGCAGCTACGGAGGTCATTAAGTTGCTGAAATAAGACAGGATCGAACCGGCAGCACCATCAGCCATCGAAGACATACTACCAAAAGCACTACCTATGGCACTTAACGAATCAGCGAAATCTTCATTTGATTTTATATCCTCTCTTGTAATCGGCGGTTTCCATTCTCCTTTTTTTGCCTTAAAATCAGGTGTGCGAGACATTTCAGCAAAGTCCTTCCGTATTTTCTTAATTTCTGAATGGGGATCATCAACCCCTTTAGAATATTTCAATTCCAACTCTATATAATGTTTCTGTTTAACAAGACTATCTATCTCCTGTTGTACTTTTATTCTACTTTCATCATCAACAGCCAAACGGAATTCCAGTCTTTTTTTTGATATTTGCTCTTCCAAATATCCTATTGAACCTTCCTTAAACTCTATTTTAGGCGTTTTATTTTTCTTTTCTCCGTTAGTTTGTGTACCCGTATACGTTTTGTAACCCTCCAAACTGGTAACTTTCACAAATCCTTTCACTGCCTTATTGGCGTTATTGAACTCATTCGCTGTTTCGTTATACTCCCTACTGACAGAAGCTAGAGAAGAACTTAATTTCATGTACTCTGAGCCCATTGTAGCTATATTCTGCAATTCATCGTCAGTATACTTGTTTAGCATGGCGTTCGTTATTATAGCCTCTCTGTAAGTATTATCTAATTCCTCTAACTGTGTGTTTATTGCTGTAACTCTAGTTTCATCTAAAGTTCCCTTTCTTTGACGCAACAGATTCTCACGCACGGCACGGTAATTCCCATACTGCCGCCCGTATGCACTCTTCAACTCATCCCTTTTTTCCGGACTGGTCACATCTAGCCTCAACGCCATCTTTACATCATCAAAATTCACCTTCACATTTGACGATCCTATTTCTGAATCTACAGATTTTATAATGGCGTTTACAAGATCTTTTTGTAATGTTTTGTTGATTTCCTCCTGTTTATTCAATGCCTCCCTCCATTGATTGAAAGCCGATACTCTCTCATCTAATGGTGCAAACTTGTTTTTCGCTACGTATTGCGCCTCTTGTATCTGCATCTCATTCTCCGCACTGAAAAAACCATGACTTATCTTGGTGTTTCCTAGCTGGTCCATCGCAGCATAAGCCTCCTTTGCTTTATTTATTATCTGGTCAAGCCCTGATAAAAATCCATTAAATTCACCGGTTCCTAAAGAATAAAAGAACTGATCTACGGACTCTTTAGCCGAGTGCATGGTTGAAGCGGTCAAGTCTCCTAATGTCTGACTTGAATGAAGAACCTTATTAAATGCCTCTCCAGCAGTTACAGCCATACCAAACGTTCCAGCAAGCTTCACTATGTTCGCACCTGCCTTAGTGGCCATTCCCTTTATATCAGTTTCAAAATTCCCTATCTCACCCTTCGCTCTTTTGATGTTCTTATCAAAATCGGCAGTGTTGAATAATAGTCTTACAATTGCATTACTCGCCATATTCCATGTTTTTTGCCCGTTCCCTTAATTCTTTCAATTCATTCTCATCTATTTTTATCGGCTCCCGTTCTTCGTCCCACGGAAATGGAAACAGCAATTCAGGTGTGAGACTTTCCGTAGAATTCACTTGTGCGATAGTATACATCATCATCCTTGTGCGCTCCCATGCCTCCTGCTCCTTCCGGTTCATCCCCCTTATAAATGCAGCACACTCGCTAAAAGTCATACTATCAAAGAAATAATCAGGTGATATCCCTCCACGACCGACAACTTCTTCATACAACCTTATCACGCTTACTTCTTCGTTCTCTTTCCCATCGCTTTTTTTTTATCATCTTTCCCGATAATCACACTGATTCTCTTGTTCTCTTCCTCTAAAACAGCTAGAAATGTTTCGAAAATAGACGGATCGGAATCACATGCGTCTATCACATCATCAAATGTTAACGGAAAATCCTTGTTATTTGCCATCAGCATAGCACATAACAGAATATAACTGTTAACCATCTTGTCGCCGGAATAGGGCTTTCCGGTAATTTCCTCATATATAAATAAGGCGCGCAGAGTATACCTTAATGTATACTCTGCATTGTTGATCGTTACTTTCTTCATAGCCCAATAGCTTTAAATCAAGCTCCTGCTCCTGTAGCCTTCTCCAGTTTCCCCTGTCCCTTAAACTGTGCGGTCATGGTAGAATTACTACCCTTGGCATCAGTACGGTCAAGAGATGTAATTAAAGCCTTACCCTTGTAATACTTCTGGCCCGTCTTTGTAGCCGGAGAAGCCCAACCGTCTTCGGGAACACCGTCATTACTCAGATTAGCCGGTACTCCCAAGATGATATCAACCGCCACACCGGCAATAAAAGCATCATAAAGAGAATCAAAACTTTCCACATCAGCATCAGCACTCACTAACGCCTCTGTAGATGCTTCCCATCCCATCTTCGTCACTATCGACTCATCCCACATGCCATCGTCCTTGCTGGCGGCATCGCCCGTCTCTGCGGTAAGTGTCAGCTTGTGACTGGTTGCCAAAGCCGTAGCCTTACCGGCAACGAAAATCATAAAATCCTTTCCATTCAAAGGTTTTGCTTTTGACATAATCTATATAATTTAAAAGTTAAACAATTTTAAAAAAGGATTCTATTCTCACGAACCGAATCCGTAAACCTTGGATTTCTAATATGAATTTATTTTAAGTACTACTCATCTCTAACTTATTTATTATTAAAACTACATAGCTTAAAAATCCATTGTTTTAAAATTAAATGAAAGAGTTATAGTAAATGCGTCTATATCCACCAGATAATCTTCAATACATGACAGAAGAGAACTATCAATGACCTCAAACTTATCATATCGGGCTGTTTTCCCTTCAATAGCATAACGCACCTCATTAGCCGTATTCACAGCAACTTCATACGTCTTTGACACAATCATCAAAGTAGTGGATACATTATCCGCACAAGATCCATCCTTGGTTTCATCCGGACCATCCAACGAACTTTCAAAATTGATAAATGGATACTCCGGAACTCCAGCCGGAATAACGACCGGATATATCCTGTTTCCCACCGCTTCCGTAACAGCTTCATTAGCCTGTAAGGAGCTTATTATATGTTTACTTATCAATAGACTCATTTTCTTTCACTTACCTCCAGTATTAATTTTACAATCCGTTCCGACAATACACGGCCGGACTTAGTTATTTCTGATTCGGCTCTCGGCTTGAAGAAATTCCTTGCAGACACAGAACCTCGATACGCCGATTTCTTCATTCCCGGATTTCGTATCTGTGTATGCCTTGCCTGTGTCCCACTATTAATAAATCTCAATATAAAAGCCCTATCCGCACCTATATACCCCCTCGTGCGCCTTGTTGTTTTACTTATATACCGCTTTCTTCTTATTCCCGAAATCCCCCCTGTCGCCTGTCCCGATAATGCCATTTTCTTAGCGGCTGACTTTCTGTTAAGGATACTTATATTACCTCCGTTCCCATCCCTGTAAGTCATAATCTTGACAGCCTTATAAGCTTTTCGCGGATCGTCAGCCATTGCATTACGGGCCGTTCCTTGCAGGGTATTTCTTGCAGGTACAAGAGCTTTCCTTACCTCTTTCCTTATATCTTTGGTCTTGACTACTTTTCTGTATTCCATCCGTTCAAGCATGATTATAGGTTCTCTTAGATCAGTAGACAATATCACATCAGCCATATACTACGTATTTTTATCCCGGATACATGTATCCGGGAGTATTAATTATTCTGAGACAGTCGCCAATTCTCCTAAGGTAAAAGCTTCAGGACGAAGAGTTGTAAACGCCCAATCGCCATTTAGAGTCAACCGTACAACATCGGATGTATCCTCTGAATAAGGATTGATTATAAAACGTTGCTCTCCGAACTGACCGATAGGCTCATACCCCCATGAACCGAAACCGATATAAGTCTTGTCTTCCGTATTGATATAGTTCGTACAGAATACAGGAACACCAGCTATCGAGTTGTTCTCAATAATATATCTTCCTGTATTTCCCGGATTGGACTCGCCTTCATATCCCCGGTCTGTAGTTTCAAGAATAGCCTTCGTGTATTCATCCATCACATAGGCCATATAGCTTCCCTCAATTCCCTTTAGCAAAGTCAACGCGCGCATTAACACCAGCTCCTTGAATGTAGGAATTTCATTGGCGAATTTGATAAATCGCGCTGCCTTCTTCTTCGCCATCGTATCTAAAGATGCGACAGTTACAGGAGTGGCTGCGCCGGATGATGTATTGGCGATATCAGAGAACGGACCTACCAACTTATGGGTCTGTTTCCCAGTGGTAAACATCAACTTATTCAAAGTTCTTGTTACAGCCATCGGTATCTGCTGCTTGACAACTTCGTATGCCACTCCTTCAGTCTGGTTGATTGTCTGACTTGTGATCTTAATGGTAACACCCACTCTCTGAGGATTGGGGACAATCTTACCAATCTCTATTTTCTTATCGGTCAAAGCTACAGCCTCGCCAGCTACTTCCGCCTCAACTGCTGAAACTGTCGGCCAGCAATAATCCCCGGCTAATCCCGTGCGCAACGGCAATCCCAACTTGGAAATGATTAAACCCTCTTCCAATGCCGGAATGATATCATTAATTGTAAGAGGGATCATTGGCTGTGCACCTGTACTAATCATGCCGGTAAATTCACGCTTCATCACGTGAGAACTTCTTGTATTGATGTGTTCGCGTAAAAACGCGTCAAAAGCAAGTTCGCGGGCGGTAACTTCCACATATCCTCCCCTGTCCGCACATGCGATACGCACATCCAAGGCATTCATTTCACGCTTCAAGCACTCAATTTCATCATTTTCTGTTTCAGAAAATGCACGCTTGTTCTCTGACTCTGCCAGATCCGCGATCTCGTTAAGACGTACTTTGATTTCCTCGCGTCTGGTAATGTACTGTTGTACATTTACTTTTTTCCCTTTATTCATAAACAAAATGATTAAAAAATTTTCTTATTAGCTATTTTTCTCAATTCCGCATAAGCGGTTTCATTCTTCTCAATTGCTTCCCGTATCATCTCATCCTGACGCAACACAATACCGGAGGCTTCCACCTCCCGTGCGGTGACGCTAGTCTGCACATACGCCGGATCAGATGCTATAGTCATTTCAAAAACCTCATCAATACGGGTAACGTGTCTTAGCAGCACGCCTTCATCATCCTTGGTGTATCTGACCGAAGAACTTTCATCACTCCAAAAGGTAAATGAAGAACCTGCCAGATCCCCTCTTTTTACCAATTCTAAAGCGGTAGTTCCATCCTGAGTCGCTGGAGCTGTAAATCTGTATCTTACACCTGTTTCATCAACAGAAAGCGAAAGCGAGCCTTCACCCCTGTTCCATCTGGCTAGTAATCTTTCGCGATTATGCCACAACGTCATTTTGATATCCATCCGCTTCAAATCACCCTCCGCTATGGCTCCCGGCTCTATGATTTCACGATAGTTGTCCCAGTAATCCACAAGCATACGACTCTCAACACCGAATACAATCGCATAACCCTCGATTATCCGGCTCTCATTCCCGTCCTCCGCCTCCCGAATCCTCGGTTGAAACCGGTCACCGGTCATGTATCTTACCTCTCTTTTCTTGGATTTATCCATATTTTACATATTTGTTTACAATCTTCAAACGCTCCCTTAGGAAACGCCCTTTTTATATCATATAAATACCTGTTTCCGGCTTACCCGAAACCATTCCCTTCATCCAGAATAGAGGCCGTGATAGTAATACTTCCGTCCCTTTTGGAACGGTTGCACGAATCAATCCTATAAGTCTTCCCGTCCCATACCAGCCGGCAACGGTCTGTAACAACGGAAAGGTAGCGCATTGTCATAACTACCGAACTGTTCATCCAAGCCTCACCGGCCGTCAAAGCTCGCGCCCCCCTTTGAAATGCTACATTAGCCCATACTGTAACCGATTTCTTGTATTCAACCACCTGCTCATTCATGCCACCCCGGCTTATTTCCGGGGTCATAATATCCACTCTTTCCGTTAATGTCCCTGCTGATATCATGATTCACTTCTGTTTGACAATTTCACATAAGGCTTTACAAGCATTGATATGGTAAAAGGAACCATATTCTGGGTTATGGATGATACCGGTTCCCTGTTTCTGAACAAATGGGCTACAAGTAGCAACATGGCCGATTCCAAGGCTTCCGGAAACCCTTTCCCATGAACATCCTCCCATGACTCCAACTCTTCAAACGTGCGGTTTGTCATGTCTATTATTATACTTTCACATGCCATACCCCATGTATGCAATAACTCCAACTCTTCATCCTGCACGTCCCTTATCTGGGCTTTCATCTTCTCCATTGTCAACACACGCAATTCCCTACTCATCGTCTTCTCCTTCCTTGTTATCGTTTATATTCGTTGGATTTGTAACTGTTTCCCCGGACATTTTTGGACTTCCCAATACTGCAAGATTGGTGCTTATATATACATCATCCCCCTTGTCCACCGGCGGACGATCATCGTCCCTTCGTATGTCGTTAACGGTTGCTTGGCCCGTTTCCAGACGTGTCTTCTGCCATCTGCTCTTGCTGTCAACGTCAAGAGCGTACAAGGCGGACAAGTCAAATGTGTACTTGTAATCCATATAAGTATTCTCATCGAGCAGTTTGGCGGCAAATTCGCGCTCTATCTCGGTGATTATAGGCTGCAAAGCCTCAACATAGAAAGCCACATTGGACATCTCGACGCTCTTATAGTTGGCGTTGGAATCGTCCATAAGCTTACTCGGTGGTATATTGAAGAACCGGGCAATCTCCCGGATATTAAATTTCCGACTTTCCAAAAACTGCATGTCAGCCGATGACATGCTTATAGGAGTTAATTTTCCGTCACCGTAGACAGCCAGTATATCCCCGCCACGGTTCAACGTATCCTGAATATCCATCCCCATATTCTTCAACTGCTCATCCTGATACTTCCCGTACCCTTGCACAGTCGTGTTATCTTGAAGAATAGCCTTGAAACGTCCACCCGTAGCAAAGCGTTTCAAGGTTTCACTGTCAGACGTAGCGGTAATGCTCAGACATTGCTTGGCATAAGCTATGGTAGACATGCCCCAATAACCGCCATCAAGACACATGTTTTTGAAATGAAGTATATCTTTCGGACCTACAGTTACACTTATCCCATTGGTTATATCATCAATCTTATATTGATTGGCATATACATCATAAGTTACCGAACCCGGGGAACACAAAATGAAAGATCCGATCTCGTGAATCGAATTGCGTACAGGGTAGATAAAGGCATTTCCTTGCAAAAGCAACTGGGCCACCGTATACTTTATCATAGTATACGAATTCATACGATCATTGGGGCGTGCTCCGAGCAGATAGTTTATCTTCTTCCCATCCTTTGTATCACTCAGCTTGAAATAGTTTTTCACCCTGTCCTTGCGCTTGTATTGAATGGTTAGCGTAGCTGCTGAACTTGAAAGCAGATTCACAGCACGATATACAGCAGCTATATTCAATGCAGCCCACGGAGAACTCACATAAAATATGTTCTCTCGATAATCCCCGCCTGCTGATTTCGTATTTCCGGAGTCTTCGTGCGTTTCATCGTTATTCTCTACAACCCTTTCCGGATTGCTGTCTATGAATGAAGGCAACGGCGCCGATTCTCTTTTGAAATATCTGAAAAAATTGTCCATATAATCAAGTTATAACTTCTATATATCGGACAATATGCTGTTTATGGTTACCTTTGTTCCGTGTTATTGTAAAGCCAAAATGTCATTAAGGAGGCTATCGCACCGTCAATCTTAAGATTTTCCTTCCTCTTCAACGGTTTCTTATTGCACATCTTATCCTCATCTATATAGCAGTTCCCGAAGTTCCAAAACAGGATAGGGTTATAAGCAAGAACAAGATGAGCCGGACGACTCTTCGCCGCCAGCTCCAGCGATTCTACCGGCGATGTGAACGCCCCGTAGGTCTGAGGAACAGCACGTAGTATCTTGTCCGGATTCTTCCCGTGCCCCAGAAGCCCCGATGCAAGCGCGTTGCGTATCTCGTTTGCCTTGTAAGCATCATAGCCTATCCGGCATATAAACAAATTACGGTCACGCCTTAATATGTCGTTTATAATCATGTCCATATCTATGACAGCACCGGGGCAGACCTTCAGCCAGCCGCCATCTACCCACATCCTATAAAGCTCACGGTTCGGGTGGGTTTCAATTGTTTCTTCCGGTATATAGCTATCCATGAACAGATAGAATTTTTTGTCCTCTTTACTATAAATATTGTAAACCACGGCGGAAAGGTCATCAGAAACTGACAAGTCAAAAGCCACCATAGCGGATGGCCTCCCCTTCACCTGTTCCAAGTTGATATTCATGGACAGGGAGTGGGCGAAATTCTGTGTTATCCACGGTTTCACGGAGCCTGACACAAAGACATTAAGTAACTTGGTCTTGAATTCTATCATAGCCTCAACGTTGCGTATCGCCTTGTTCCACATCTGGCGGTAATAACCCTCCTGTACCGTTATACCGATATGCGGATTACATTTCCTCCACAGATCTGGAGTGCCCATGTGTTCATCGTCAAGCTCCCATTCATCCGGCATAAATAGGGATGCGAACTGTGTATCATCATCATATTCACCCAAAAGAACCTTTTTCGAATTCTCCAATTCTATAGCGAAGGGCCCATCAGGCACGCGACTTGCGGTAGTTATAATTACCGTCAGAGGCTCCCTTCTCATACCCATAGAGGACACCATGACCTGCATAAGTTCCGCGCCCTCCGAGTGGTCCTTCACATATCTTGCCTGTGCATATTCATCAAAAATAAAAAGAGATGCGTTAAGACCGTCCTTTGCATCACCGCCCCCCGACAGACATTCTACAAACGATTCTTTCCCGTATGTATTGGTAGGTCTCCACCCAAGCCATTCACGGTTTGTCTTGAAACTGCGTCTTTCCGGATCTAATTGGTTAATGATACCCTTTATCTCATTAAAACATATCTTCGCTTGTCTGCCTGAATTCGCGCCCGTGTACGCCTGCGCGTTCGCATCTCCAAAAAGAAGATCATTAACAGCCAGAGAAGCTGTGGAGGTCGTTTTTGAAAACTTTCTTGGGACGAATAGAATAGCCTCCCTTACCAACCGTCTCAACTCCATTACACGCCCGTTGACAACCTTTGTCCCCTTCTTCCTTTCCGTCATACCTTCCACACTGCCTATATCCTCCCATCTGTAAAACCCCAGTATAGAGGCAAACTGAAAATACTGCACGGGGGTAAGCTTATAACTGCGGCGTCCGTTTATTCCCGAAAACTTAAGACTCTCGTATAAAGCGACAAATACCTTCACTTTCTTTTTCCGAAACGTGTAAGCATCCATCAGACGAAGGAATTTCAACACGGAAAGAACTTCGTACAAATTATGCCCATCCGGACAGGATTGTACACCTCGTATATATGAAAACAGCCGAATATCTATTTTCTTCAAATTATATCTTTCCAAATCGACAGATGCCAGCTTATCCGTATATTTTCGTTTCAGTGCCTTCTTTTCCTCCCATTCATTCATCATTCGTCCTCTCCGTCATTCACATTGTTAATATTCTCCATTAGTTTATCTAATGGGCTAGGGCCACGACTTCCACCATCATCCGGCTTGGTCATTTCCATGTTCATTTTCAACCCTTTCAATAGTTTCATCAAGGGCGAAGCCTGTTCAAACGGGACACGCGCCAAAGGATCAATTCTCTTTCTTACATGTCCCTCCCGGCTCTTCTCTTCATATACAATGTTATATTCATCATCAAGAACCTCTTCCGTGATTTTTTTAAACAACAGATACAGCCGGGAAAATATATCAATCTGACAATTCAACTCCTTAGAATACTTATTGACATCCTTCAGCGTTTTTATAATCGTATCCCTCTGATTCTTTATTTTTTTGCTGACCGCCCGTTGTTCCTCGCTTTTTTTCTTCATTGTGTTAAATATTTTAATATTACCTATTTTTACAATCTTGTTATCGTTTCGAGTAATCCCAAAACCCCGCCCCCAAATCCATATTTTCAAAACCAAATTTTGTGATGTTTAGGGGGAGTGGGTTTGAGTAATCCGGGTGGTCTTAAAAAATACACCCCCCGGATTATAAGATAAACCTTTCCTTAAACCGGGATAATGAACGGTTTGCATTCTCCTTCACTTTAACTCTGCTATGCGATTTCATTTCTGTATGAATCAATGAATGGCAGTTATGACATAATGATTGCAAGTTGTCCATATCAAACATAAGCCTTCTCATATCAGTTACTGTTTTGGCTGTTTCACACGGCATAACGTGGTGAACCTCTGTTGCTGCCGTTATCACTCCATTTTGTTTGCAAATTTCGCACAACGGTGACTGTTCAAGTTTTCTTCTCCTTATTTTTCTCCACGCTGTGGAATTGATCATCTTCTTGTAATTGTAATCCCTGCTCATTTTCTACTTTTTTATTTCTTGTTATAACTGGAACTATCCCATATTTATTTTCCCCCATAAAACTACTAACTTCCGTAGTCACGTCATTATGTATACCATCCGATGATACAGGAGCCATATCTAATAGTTCCTTAATAATATTATCGTAGCCATTGATTCCTATATTACGCCCTATTACAAGTAATCGTTGTGCTAAATTTGGGTATAAATACCGAAAAACTTCTGCTAATACCTGTTCTTTTTTTGAAGAATGCACCATTCCTCTTTCGTTTTCTGTTATACAGCTTGATACATATCTCCTTCTGTTGGTAACCCTGTATATGAATACTGATGCCACTCTTTTAATATTATTATACGCCGAAGGTTTGACCGTATTTATCCTATCCTTTACAACTCTAAGGCGTTGAAATATATCCATAAGTTCAGTTTCATTATTATCAACTTCATTATATTCCGTTTCACAATCTGCCTTCTCTATGAACGCAGACAACAAGTATTGCATAACCTCATATCTACTGTTGAACTTATATTCTTTTACAATGTTATCCAATTTGTTAGCCGCATCCACACTTATCTTCGCCTGTACCATCACGTGTTTCACCCTAGATTTATCCCTCATTATTCACCTCCTTCTGTTTACTCACTTCCTTAACAAAATTATCAAACTCGGTTTGTAAACGATTCACTTTATTTTTCGTTTCAAGCACTTCCTCCGGAGTATAATCTTGCTCGTTTTCAATTACGCTAATATACAGAAGCACCAAGTCTTTATCTCGCTTTTCAAGAATTTCAGAGAACGGTCTGACAAAGAAAGGATTCTGCAAATCTAACCTTGCTTCCTTTCTCGCACACTCGGCACGATATTCGATATAATCTTCGTCGCTCATATTATAATGAGTGATATTATCAACCACACTACTCCAACGGCAGAGTAATCCGTTAGGTTGTCTTGCTATAAATGATCCCATAATTACTTCCTTCTAATCTGTTATACGTCAATTATCTTATCGTTGATATGAAATATGTTGTCACTCACAAAATCGTATATTTTATACATCAGTTCTGGCTCTTACTATTTTCCCATTATCCAATATCAAATATAACCGGCATTTATAGCTGACTGTATCCGCCCATTGGTGAGCATATTTCAAATACTGATGTAGCTTATACCTTCCGGGATTATTCATCATTTTATTTCTTATTCTTTTTTATTCGGTTTTGAGGGTTATTGTTTTTCTTCATTTTTCAAAAAGCCACTCCGGTCAGGATATACCTTTTGTACCAGTTTCTCCATTTCCTCAATAGCTTTATAGGCATTATTTATATCATCTTCACGATAGGGATTGTTAGGATTATCGCCAAATAAACCATATATGACCTTGTATGAGAGCCTGTGAGCACGTTGCCTATCAATGTATTTTTGCTCACAGGTAGCAGTACCGTCAAGCGTTCCGCCAAGGCTGTTTGTAACAGCCATAAGCCTTGCCAACAATTTCTTTTGAGTTTTATTCATTTCAATTCATTAATTAAAGCATCAGCACAAGCAATTGCAAACCGAGCAATGCTTATAGGTATTGTATGTTTCTCTCCTTTCTTGTAATCTGCTTCCGAACAAGCGTAACCAACTTCTGTATTGTCACTTAAAATCCCTTGCATTGCGGATTTAGCCAGTTCGTATCTACGCTGTTCCCAGTCAATAGCTAAATTTCCAAGATTTAAAAAGTCAAGTTCACACTCTCTGAAAACTATGTTATCGCATACATATAAATAATCTCTGCTATGTTGAGAGTTGATGTTTAATCGGGGAATTACATCTACCAAAACCCCTGTTGATTTTACTCTTGCTTTCATATTTAATTTTCTGATTTAATAATAGTACCAAATGAACGATACCTACGCCAAACCATATTTCCACGTTGAATACTAGTAAGCCAATCACAAGCCTTAAATACTTGTCCTACATTATATAAAAATGGTCGTTTTTGTATTTTTCTTTTTATTCTTGCTTTCATTGTCCCATTGTTTATTTAATCGAAATACATTACTTTCTTACCTATACATACTTTGAACCCTGAAACAACTTCACTATGTTGTGTAATATTATTGGGATTATATTTGTTAACAAAACATCCAGTACGTTTATGGTATCTGACACAAGCATTTTCAGGAGATTTAGCCAATACCTCTTTTTCATCTATAAAATCACAAAACAAATCATCTCTGTATGATACCTTATACCACTTAACTTGGTTTCTTATCTTTTTAAAATACTTTGCTTTCATTGTTCCTCCTTTGTTTTAATATCCATTACTTTGCCACGACTGATAAAACACTGACCTATCCCCAAATCTGTTTTGAATTATTTTTTTTTATAACTACCGCCATTGTACTAATAGATGTGCCACTCTCTTTAAACTCCCCCGCGCTGATTTCAAACACTTCTCCATGTACTTCTTTCAGCCAGTTGCGGAAATCAATACATCTCTTCTCCGAAGCGAATTTCCAGTGTTGGCTGGTTATTGCTGCAAGCGTGCCGCCTTCTTCCAAGCGTTCATACATAAGCCTGACATGCTCTATATCCTGATTACCGAAAAACGGAGGATTTGCAATTATCTTAGTATAACTACCTACACTGTCTTTGGTAAAGTCTTCATCAAGCAATATTACGTTGCTAAGAGTATGAAGAAATTCTCTGTTTTCCGGCATCAGCTCATAACATTCAACCATTACAGAAGGACAAGCCCGGTGGATTGCTTTTATAAGCGCGCCACGCCCGGCACTCGGCTCCAGTACCGTATCATCCTCATGTATCCCTCCGGCAAGCATAACCAGCCAGTCAGCAACATCGGCCGGAGTTTCAAAAAACTGGTAATCCTGCTGTAGGTTGCACCGTTTACCCTCTTTCAGTATGGAAAACACACGTTCCGGATTAAACGGGAACGTAAAACCCTGTATCTTCCCACCTTGCCATGAGCCTCCGGCTTCTTCTATCCACTTTTTTGCTTCGGCATAAGATTTTTTATTGAATTGAACTTGAGGAAGTTTGAGGATATTGTTCTCAAGAGTACAATGTTTCAATATCTCTTCCACGCTCCATTTCTTACCTTCATCAGCCTGTTTTTTCTTTTCGTCCGGCGAAGCGTCCGGCGCTAAAAGTGAAGATATTTTTTGAACAACTATGTTGCTTGCGTCCATGAAGGCACTGACGCAAGATATCGCTTCTATCAAAAAATCAGTGTCAACACACCCGGTATCGTCATAGATGTCTATCCCTTCGGTCATGGATGACAGTTCATTGAGCTGCGCTACACTACCATGTAACGTTTCGATTAAAATCTTTTTTTTGTTCATCATAACTTTTCTGTAAATAAATTCTAGTTGTGTCTACACTCCCGTGACCTAGAAGGTCAGCCAGTTGAATTACATCTTTGTTTTTTTTCAGGAACATCTTAGCGAAAAAATGCCGGAAGGCGTGCGCGTGCATTTTCCTTGGATCAATGCCGCAATGTTTTCCCCATGCTTTCAAGTGCTGGGAAAAGCCACGCTGTGTGATCGGTCCGAATCTCCCTACCGCAAAAATCCCGGTCTTACCATATTCTTTAGCGTAAACCTTTGCTTCTTGCTGTAGCTGTTTTTGAAAGAAAAAACGTCTGTACTTGTTACCCTTTCCTTTTAATACTACTTCCCCGGATATGATGTCTTCCCACGTAAACCGTTGGAATTCCGACAGACGGGCACCCGTTGTACCCAAAACCTTAATAAAGAAGTAATAGTCCTTGTTGGATTTCGTTTTCAGGAAATCCAACAAGCGGTTGTATTCCTCTTCTGTCGGGACATTGTTCACATCGAGCTTGCGCTTCATCTTAGGCCGCTTAAGCTCTATAGGCTTCTTCAGCCATTTGGAAAATCTTTCTATTGCTGTAATCCGCAAACGGATGGTAGCGGGAGATAATTTTTCTTCTTCAAGACTTTTTATAAACCTCCTGCAATTATCCATGTTTACCTCATTGGCATACTCGAAATACTTCTTCATGGATGTGTAATATATATAAACTGTATGAGAAGAGTAATCATTGTTGTCAGTCAGCCATATAATGAAATCATTAAGTTGTTTCTTGTTCTTATCCGAAATGACATCAAGTTTTTCCAGTGGCTTTACCGTCTTATCCCTCCTTCCATATCCGATGTTAAGGAAAGACAATAGATCGCATATAGCTGAACACATTATGGAATGACGCACCATGACATCAGCATTTTCACGTTTATAAACCAGATAGCCACGACGATTGACATCTTCAGTACGTTCAAGAAAATCCGTTACATATTTGATATATTTCCCGACAGTATCATAAGTTCTGCCTGTTGTGTATAAGTAGGAAATATAATCAGTTAATATCTTCTGCCTGTCATTATTCATAATCTTGTTTAATTAAATTACACCAATCATTGCTATCTTCGAAAAAACATCTGTATCCATTAGCCGTATGTTTGCCTCTCACTTTCCGACATATAGCACTGATCAAAGAAGGAGCCACGCCAATCATCTTACCAGCCATTTGTATCGAAGGGAATACTCCACATAATTTCTCATCCTTTATCAAAACAACGCTCTTTTTATTCATGCCTGCACCAGTCTTATGCCAAGCCCCACGTCCTTTAGACAGATTTTTTATACTTCTGGCCTTGGAACGTTTTGAATGATAAACCATTTTACGACCCTTGTTGCGAGAAACACAACCTTTTAAAAATCGTCCGGTAATTAAGTCTCTCTCAAATCGCTCAGGCGGTATATATAATTCACTCATTTCTGTTCAGTTTTGAACCATTTTCCTGATGTCTGGTAATGGTAATTATTGGTAATTAAATTCTAATTGTATTATCAGCAAGCTATTAATCAATCTCTATAATCTGATATCTCCCTTTTTTGATGTAAATCTTATGGTTGTAATAATCCTTGATTACTGCATATCCATACTGAGGCCTAATATTACCTGTTAAATCTTCAACATAAGAGTTTTCGTAGGCCTTCACTGTTGCGCTGCCGTAAGCCTTCACTGTTGCGCTGCCGCAGGCTTCCACTGTTGCGCTGTCGTAGGCCTTCACTGTTGCGCTGTCGTAGGCTTCCACTGTTGCGCTGTCGTAGGCCTTCACTGTTGCGCTGTCGCAGGCCTTCACTGTTGCGCTGTCGC
>OBAR01001557.1_pt1 | contig 19113 bp, 15 predicted proteins | sample 1517911 | NCBI WGS metagenome assembly OBAR01 (sample SAMN04571709, study PRJEB22368) | human gut metagenome | biome: human gut; material: stool | host: Homo sapiens | place: Luxembourg | collected 2012-10-26
AGTTGACGCCGATGGCGTTCACCGACGCCACGCCGCTCTGCGGGCGCACCATGTAATTGCCCATGCCGCCGCGACGTCCGCCACCGCCGCCCGAGACGCCCAGAATGTCCTCGAACGAGAAATTCTGCTGGTTGACGTTGTTGAACAGGCCGATGAATGAAATACGGCTGTCGCCGCTGAACACGTTGGCATTGCCGCCGGCGATGTATTTGAACTTGTCTTCGGTCTCGGTGTCGGCGTCGTAGCCGAATCCGGCGTAGAGCTTGCCGAACTGGCCCTGCCGCATGCCCGGACGGGTGACGATATTGAGCGCCTTGTAGCCCTCGCCGTCGTCCATGCCCGAAAATTCGGCCGCGTCGGAGAGTTTGTTGTAGACCTCCACGCGGTCGACGGCCTCGGCCGGAAGCGACTTGATGGCCGTGGTGACATCCTCGCCGAAGAACTCCTTGCCGTCGACGAAGACCTTCTTGACCGTCTCGCCCTGCGCCTCGACCGTGCCGTCGGTGACGGTGATGCCGGGCATCTTCTTCAGCAGCCCTTCGACATCGGCGTCGGCCACGACCTTGAACGCTCCGGCATTGTAGCTCACCGTGTCGCCCTTCTGCGAGGTGCGCAGCGCCTTGGCCTCCTTGACGACCGTTTCGATCTGCACGCCCGGCTTGAGTTTCAGCAGTCCGAGGCTGACCTTCGAAGCCGAGACCCGGAAGGTCGTGTCGAGGTTGTTGTAGCCCAGGAAAGCCACCGAAAGCGAATATTCGCCGTAGGCGAGCGACGGAATAGACACCGCGCCCTTGAAGGCCGAGGTGAAATACTGTTTCTTCTCCGGGGTTTTCACAGGCGTGAGCGTCAGCACCGCTCCGACGACGCTCTCCCCGGTGTCGGCGTCGACGACCGTGGCTGTGACGCCGCCCTTTTGGGCGAATGCCGCGGCGGCGAAAAGCGTCAGCAGGGTAGTCAGTAGTGTTCGTTTCATATCTTCTGTTTGTGTGTATCTCTTTTTCGGCGGCGAACCGGCTGAAAACGTGCGTCCGTTCCGCCCGCCCCATGAATCGGGCTTCTTAAGCCCGGGCGCAGAACCGGCCCGATAGCGTTTTCCGTTTCATCCGCCCGTAAGTCGGGCTTCTTAAGCCCGGGCGGCGTTGAAAACGGGCGTAAAGTTAATTCTTTTTATGCTTGTTTTGCGCCCCGCACGGGGCGAATCGGCAAAAAAAGGGCGTCAGTCGACCAAACCGACGCCCCGGCCGTAACAAGCCTCAAGAGACCTAACCTCACTCCTTTCCCTTCTTGTCCTTCTTCGGACAGGGCTTGTCACAGCACTCCTTGCCGCCTCCGCGACGGTCACCCTTGTGCATCATCTGCGGACCGCGCTGGCCGGGCCGCGGAGCCTGCATCTGCGACCACTGCACGAACTGTTCGGTCGTCAGGATCGACTTCATCTTTTCGGCCTCGGCCTTGCGCGCCTCCCGCATCTTCTCGCGCATGGCCTGCATCTCCTTGATCTGCTGGAAATTCAGGTTGTAAACCTCCTTGGCCTGCGCATCGGTGAGCTTCAGCTCCTTCTGCATGCGTTCGGTCATGCGCTGCGCCATCTGTTCCACGGTCGGACGCTCCTTGGGAGCGGCGGCCGGCTTGGCCTCCTGTGCGAAAGCGCCCGTTCCCGCCATCAGGCAGAGGGCTGCGGCAACTGCAAAAATCCTCTTTTTCATAATTTTTCGAATTTGGTTGTGCATCACTTTTTTTTGTTTTCCGGCAATCCGGTTTCCCGGAGTTCCTGATGCAAAGGTAACGCCAAAACGAAAACCCGGAGCCAGGCCCCGGGTAAAACGGCAGAACGGCGGGGTCAACCGCCTATTCGACAGGGTGAAGCGACCGCAGCCACGCCTTGAATTCGGGAACGCGGGCTTTGGAAATGACAATCCGCTCGGGCGTTTCGACGGTGAGGTGCAGCGTGAGACGGCTCCCGAACCACACGGCGATCTCCTTCACGGCCTGCCGCGCGACGATGAACTGGCGGTTGGCCCGGAAGAATTCGGACTCGGGAAGCAGTCCCTGCAACGCTTCGAGGGTCTTGTCCAGCGGGTAGGCCGCGCCGTCGAAACCGTAGGCCGTGACCTTCTCGTTCGACGTGTAGCAGTAGGCGATCCTGCTGCGGTGCAGCGGGATGATTTTGTCGCGCACGTGCACCAGGAAAACCTCCTCGCGGCGGCTGGCGGCCGTAATCGCTGCGCTCAACCGACGTGAGGCGGTGCAGCTTGGCCAGTGCACGGCCGACATCCGAAGCGTTGAGCGGCTTGAGCAGGTAGTCGATGCTGTTGACCTTGAAAGCTTCGAGTGCATACTGGTCGTAGGCCGTCGTGAAGATCACCGGGGCTGCGATCTCCACGGCGTCGAAGATGCGGAACGAATCGCCGTCGGCCAGGTGGATGTCCATGAACAGCAGGTCGGGGTGGGGATTCGAACGGAGCCATTCGACGCTCTCCTCGACGCTCTCGAGCGTCGCCACGATCTCCACGTCGGGAGCCGTCTGCCGCAGAATCGCCGCGAGGTTGCGCGCGGCGGCGGTTTCGTCTTCGATAATCAGGGCTTTCATCATACGGAGGGATTTTGCAGCGGCATGCGCACGGAGAAGGTGGCGCCGTCGTCGACGATTTCGATGTCGCTGCCCGTGATCAGATTCCAGCGGTTGCGCAGGTTCTCCAGCCCGATGCCGGTCGAAGGTTCGGGTTCGAGTTTGGGAACCTTGGGATTCGACACCACGAGCTGCCCCTCTTCGGTGCGGACCGAGATGTGGAACGGCTTGGTGCGGGTGATCGAATTGTGCTTGACGGCGTTGTCGATCAGCGGTTGCAGCGAGAAGGCCGGGAGTTTCCACCCGAGGTATTTCTCGTCGACGTCGATGTCGAAAAAGAGCTTGTCGGCGTAGCGTATCTTGAAAAGGTAGCTGTAAGCCTCCAGGAATTTCAGTTCCTCGTCGAGGGTCATCAGCATGCTCTGGCCGTTCTGGATGATGTAGCGGAACGTGTACGAAAGCTGGTCGATGTAGGTCAGGGCCTTCTGGTCGTGCTTCTCGCGCACGAGCATCGCCAGCGAGTTGAGCGAGTTGAAGAAGAAATGGGGGTTGATCTGCCCGACGAGCATGTTGTAACGCGTGGTGAGGTTTTCGTTCTTGAGCCGCTCGTTCTCGACGACGACGGCCTGCCGCTGGGAAATCAGCACGTAGATGCGCCCGTAGAGCATCGACGCCACCACGGCGAACGAGCATTTGAGCAGCAGCATGTAGTCGAACATCCGCCCGCTCATAAAGTTCAGCCCGATGCGCCCCGTGTGCCACTCCGTGACGGGAGCCACGCAGTAGAGCGCAGCCGCCGCAACGCAACACCACAGGCAGCGGCGCACGAAGCGCGACATGGAGTAGTTGCGCCTGACGGAGGTGAGGATCGAGAGCATGACGAACGACACGACGAGGTAGTAGAACAGTTGCAGGAGCAGTTCCGTCATCTTCGAAGGCCCGTTGTAAAGTTTGCTGTAATCGAACTCCGCGCCGTTGCGCGTGCGGATTTCCGCCAGCATCGGATGCGCCTTCTCGGAGCGCGGCGGCATCAGGTCCGCGACGATCCGGTCGCCGGGCGCGATCTCCAGCCACCGCATGCGCCGCGTGGGCACGTAGACGCTGTCGCCGTTCTCGTAAACCAGATACCCGTAGCCGTCGGGGTGGACCGAAAGCACGCCCTCGTCGGGCCGTTCGACGGCTCTCTGATCGGAAGGGCGGGGCTGGCTGTCGCTGTTCAGGTCCACGAGCATCAGCAGCACGTAGGAGAAGTTGACCACCAGGCTGATCGCCACGGCAACCAACAGGTTGAGCACCAGATCGGCGTATTTCGATTGCAGTTTCATATAGGGTAGTTATCGCTCTAACTAAAAATTACCGGATTTCGCTTCGGGTGGTCGTAGCCGCCGCCTACGGCGGCTCGGGTCTCTTCCGGGGAGGATCCGGAGCGGGACGGGCCTGCGAACGCGGTTTCCGGCCGCGTCCTGCCGTGCCGCACGGAAACCGGTCACTCTTCCGGCTCGCCGTACCAGGAGGCGTACAGCATATAGTCGTGGGCCGTGCGGCGGATGATCTCCTCGCGCTGCTCCGCAGTCACCTCCTTGACCTTTTTGGCCGGGACGCCCGCATAGACCGAGTTGGGTTCCAGCTGCGCGTTCGAGAGCACCAGCGCGTTGGCCGCGATGATGCACCCCGAGGGGATGCGGGCGTTGTCCAGAAGAGTGGCGCCCATGCCGATCAGGCAGTTGTCACCGATCACCGCGCCGTGGATGATGGCGTTGTGGCCCACCGAGACGTCGTTGCCGATGATCGTCTGCGAAGGGTGCTTCGCCTTGTCGTAGATGGTGTGGAGCACCACGCCGTCCTGGATGTTCGTGCGGTCGCCGATGACGATCCGGTTCACGTCGCCCCGCAGCACGGCGTTGTACCAGATCGAGCAGTCACGTCCGATGGTCACGTCGCCCAGAATGACGGCCGTTTCGGCCAGAAAGGTGTTCTCTCCGATCACAGGCTCATGCCCGCGGACTTTTCGTATAAGCGCCATATCTGAATTTCTGATTTTTAATTCTTAATTTCTCTTGGCTTCCTGCCACAGCTCCTCCATCGCGCCGAGCGACATTTCGTGAAGCGTATATCCTTTTGCAGCAGCGCGTTCCTCCATGTAATTGAAGCGTTGGATGAACTTCTTGTTCGTGCGTTCCAGCGCCGATTCGGGATCCACGCCGTAGAGGCGGCAGGCGTTGACGAGCGCGAACAGCAGGTCGCCGAATTCGCCTTCGAGGTCGGTCTTGCTGCCCGATTTCATCTCGGCTTCCACTTCGCCCAGCTCCTCGCGGACCTTGTCCCAGACATCCTCCTTCTGCTCCCAATCGAAACCCGCCCCGGCGGCCTTTTCGCCCATGCGGTAGGCCTTGACCATCGCCGGGAGCGAGCGCGGAACGCCGCCCAGCGTGCCGCTCCGGCGGTTCTTCTTGCGGAGTTTCAGCGCCTCCCAGTTCTCCTTGACCTGGTCGGGCGTGTTGGCGTGAATGTCGCCGTAGACGTGAGGGTGGCGGTAGATCAGCTTGTCGCACAGCGCGTCGGCCACGTCGCCGAAATCGAACGCGCCCTCTTCCTCGCCCAGTTTCGAATAGAACACCACGTGCAGCAGCAGGTCGCCCAACTCCTCCTTGATGCCCTCCATATTGTGGTCGGTGATGGCATCGGCCAGTTCGTAAGTCTCCTCGATGGTGTTGCTGCGCAGCGAGTCGAATGTCTGCTCGCGGTCCCAGGGGCACTCGCGGCGCAGGGTGTTCATCACCTCCAAAAGACGGGCCGTGGCCTTCAGACGTTTATCTTCCATGTCGCAAATTATTTTTTCACACCGGGCGCAAAAGCGGAATCTGTCCGTGATTCGCCGCCGTCCGCCCGCTAAAACCGTGGTTTTACTCCGGCAAAGGTAGCACATTCGGCGGAAAAAAAGTAACTTTGCGGGAAACAAAATCCTTCCGACGCATGAAACTACGATTTCTGATCCTCTTGACGACAGCCCTTTGCGGCCTGTGCGGCGCAGCGGCGCAACCCGCCCCGGAAAAGACGACGCCCCGCGAGGGGATCTTCACGTTCGGTCCCGGAACGACAATCTCCGCCGACCGCGAACTGGTCCCCCTGGCCGAATACGCCGCCGAATACCTCGGGTGCGGGGTTCGCAACGGCATGGCGGGGGAAGGCTCCGTCGTGCTGACGCTCGACGCCCCGGACGGGGAGCCGTCGGAGGCTTACACCCTCGACATCGCGCCCGACCACATCCAGATCGGAAGTTCCACCTGCGGCGGGGTTTTCAACGGACTGCAACAACTGTTCCGGCTGCTGCCGCCCGAAGTCTACGCCCGCAGGGGGATCGCCCCGGGAACCGGCATCGCCTGCGTCAGGATCGAGGACAAGCCGCGGTTCGGCTATCGGGGGATGATGCTCGACGTGGCGCGGACGTGGATCGGAATGGATGAAGTGAAACGTTATATAGACCTGTTTTCCTACCACAATATCAACAAATTGCATCTTCATCTTTCGGACGACGAGGGGTGGCGCATCGAGATCCTTTCGCACCCCGAGCTGACCGAGATCGGCGGCTTCCGCGGCGGCGACTCGCCCGTGAGACCCGTATACGGCAAGTGGTCAGAGAAATACGGAGGTTACTTCAAGCAAAGCGAGATGCGCGAGCTGATCCGTTACGCCGCCCTGCGGAATATCGAGATCATTCCCGAAATCGACCTGCCGGGCCACAGCCGCAACATCGCGTCAGTGCATCCCGAAATCCGCTGCAACTATCCGCCCGACACCGTGTCGACCAACGGTTACGACTACCGTTCGGCATGGTGCGTGGCCCGGGAGGAGAATTACGCGCTGCTGGGCGACATTCTGGGCGAACTGTGCGAGCTGTTCCCCTCGGAGTACATCCACGTGGGCGGCGACGAGGTCGACATGTCGCAGTGGGAGCGGTGTCCCGACTGCCGGGCGCTGATGAAACGGGAGGGGATGACCGACCCGCACCGGCTGGAGGACCTCTTCATGGAGCGCATGGCCGCAATCCTCCGTTCGCACGGCAAACGGCCCGCCGTGTGGAACGAGGCGGTGCGCACGGGAGCCTTCTCCCGGGAGTGCCGCGTGCACGGCTGGGAGAGCGTCAAGGCCTGTCTCGACGCCACGGCGAAGGGTTACCGCACCGTCGTGATGCCGGGCCAGTACTTCTATTTCGACATGCGCCAGTCGCCCCGCGAGGACGGGCACGACTGGGCGGCGATCTTCGACGCCAGAAAGGTCTACGGCTTCGGCTTCACGGAGTTCAGCCCCGAACAGATGCGCAACGTCGAGGGGTTGCAGGGGGCGTTTTTCAGCGAAGCCTACGTCTCGCACGAGCCGGAAAAGCCCGACTACCTCGACTACATGCTCTTTCCGCGCGTCTGCGCCCTCGCACGCATCGCCTGGAGCGGCAACGCCGAAGGGTGGGACGCCTATTACGAGGAGTTGAAAGGAAAACATTACGACCGGATGGCGGCCATGGGCATCCGGTTCCGGCTCTTCCCGCCGAAGGTCGGCTACGGCGACGGCGCGTTCACCGCTTCGGCGGACGACGGCTCCGCGATTTACTACCTTATGGACGGCTCTCCGGAAGAACACCCTTACACGGCTCCGGTCCGCACCGGGAAACCGCATCTCTACCGCTTCTATTCGCGCTACGGCACCGCCCGCAGCCCCTACGTGGCCGACAAGTCCCGCTGGCGGACCATTACGCCCGCCGTGGCGATCACGACCTCGATGGGCGAGAGCGCGAAGTTCCCCTATGCCAACGCCGAGAGCTACAAGGGCCTTTCGCGTACGCGCCGCGCCTGCCGGCAGCAGGATTGGATACGCTACACGTTCAGCGAGCCGGTGAGGTGCCGCGAAATGTATTTGCAGACGGGAAACCGCCAGCTGCCGAAGACGATCGTGACGACGGGTTACGCCGAAGTGTCGTACGACGGCGCGACGTTCGAGCGGGCGGGAGAGTTGGAGATGGGAAGCATCACGCTGCGCCCCGGGCGTCCGGTGAAGGCCGTGCGGATCGTCTCGACGTGCGACGACAACGGCACGCCCTACGTCACGATCCAGCCGCCGCAGGTGAAACCGGTGCTGTAAGCGTCAGTTCCGGGCCGCGGTTTTGAAGGCGAAGCGGAAAAAGAGGTATTGCGCGAGGTAGTAGGTGGTCATGACGATCCAGGTCCGGGCCGGAACCGGACCGATGAAGCGGTTCCAGGCGATCACCGCGTCGGAAAAGACGAACAGCAGGGCCGCACACCTGAATCCGGCGGCGCATGCCCCGTCGTACTGGAGCGCGCTATAAAGCATTGCGGCGATGACCAGCCCGTAGACGGCGACGCCGATGCGTTCGACCGGAAACGGGGCCTCGGGGACGATGGCGGCGAAAAGGAAGACGAGCAGCGGGACGGTGACGGCCAGCGAAACCGCACGGAGCCTGCGCCGCGCCCGGGGCAGGAACCAGCACACATAGGCGACATGCGCCAGCGCGAAGAAGGCCATCTGGGGAATGAACAGCCCCCTGGCGCCCACGGCATCCCCGGCGGCGGAAAACAGGAAGGCGAACCCGAACGGGAGCAGTTCCCGGCGCCGCGACAGGAAGGTCGCCAGGGACAGCAGCAGGACGGGCCAGGCGACCTTATAGGGAAGCGCGGCGGCTTTGGTAAAGAACAGCACGGCTCCCGCAACGAAGAACAGGGTCGTCCACGCAAATATTCTGGAAAATCGTCGCATCGGCGTATTTTAAGGAAGACCGCCCGGCTCCGATGGGGCCGGGCGGTCTTTCGGTTGCTGAAATTTCGTCAGGCCCGGACCTGCGCGCCGCATTTCTGCTCGAACTGCCGGGTGAGGTTCGCCATCACACGCTCGATGGTCCGCTCGTCCAGCGTGCGGGTCTTGTCCTCCAGAATGAAGCTCAAAGCGTAGGATTTCTTGCCCTCGGGAAGCTTGTCGCCCTCGTAGACATCGAACAGCGAGACGCTTTTCAGCAGCTTGCGCTCGGCGGCGAAGGCTGCGTCGCGCAGCGAGGAGAAGGTCACGGACTTGTCCACCAGCAGCGCCAGATCGCGTCTGACCTCGGGGAATTTCGACAGTTCCCCGGCGGCAATCTTCAGCTTCTTCGTGGATTTCGCAAGGGCCTCGAAATTCATCTCCAGATAGTACACATCCTGCTTGACATCGGTACGGCGGCGGATTGCGGCGGCCACGGAGCCGATCTGCAACAACTGTTTGCCATTGAGCGACAGCGTGAGGCCCTCGCTGAAAAGATCGCTTTCGAGCGTCTCGGCCTTCAGCGCGTAGATGTCGACGCCGAAGCGGCGGAGCAGTTTTTCGGCGACTGCGCGCAGGGTGAAGAACGACGCCTTCACGGGCTTCGCATTCCACGACTGCGGCGTCGAGACGCCCGTGACGGCGATGGCGAGGCGGTACTCCTCGGAGTAGGCCGCCAGGCGGTTTTCGTCCGTGCGCTTCGACTCGTCGTAGAAATAGCAGTTGCCGAACTCGTAGAGGCAGAGATCGCCGTTGCGGCGGTTGGCGTTCAGACCGACGGCCTCCAGCATGTTGAACAGCAGCGTCTGGCGCATCACGTTCAGGTCGGCGCTCAACGGGTTGAGAATACGCACGCAACGCTCGGCTGGACAGGAGGTCAGGCCCTCGTAATAGGCGGCTTTCGTCAGCGAGTTGGACATGATCTCGGTAAACCCGTTGGCCGTGAGGAAATCGGCCGCGAGGTTCATCAGACGGTTGCGGTCGGGTTTCGGCGCATAGGAGAGCGTCGAACGGACCTGCGTGGGGATTTCGACGTTGTTGTAGCCGTAGATGCGCAGGATGTCCTCCACGAGGTCGGCTTCGCGCTGCACGTCGACACGGTAGGGCGGCACGGCGACCGTCAGCACGCCGTCTTTCTCGGCGAGGATCTTCACCTCCAGCGCCGCGATGATCGTGCGGACGACCGTTTCGGGAATCTCCTTGCCGATCAGCGCGTTGACCCTTGCCAACGAGATGTCGAAGACGAAATCCCCGATCGGCTCCGGATAGATGTCCGTGATGCCGCTGGAGATCGTACCCCCGGCCAGCTCCTTCATCAGCAGGGCGGCGCGCTTGGCGGCGTAGACCTGCATGTTGGGGTCGATGCCGCGCTCGAAGCGGAACGAAGAGTCGGTATTCAGGCCGAAACGCTTGGCCGTCTTGCGTACCCACACGGGGTTGAAATAGGCGCTCTCGATAAATACGTCGGTCGTGGTGTCGCTCACGCCCGAGTCCAGTCCGCCGAAGACGCCGGCGATGCACATCGGACGCTCGGCCGAGCAGATCATCAGGTCGTCCGCCGTGAGCTTGCGCTCCACGCCGTCCAAAGTCACGAAGGGCGTACCTTCGGCGCAGGTGCGCACGACGACCTCGCGGCCCTCGATCTTCGCCGCGTCGAACGCGTGCAGAGGTTGTCCCAGTTCGAAAAGCACGAAATTGGTGATGTCCACCAGGTTGTTCTTGGGGTTGATGCCCGCGGCACGCAGGCAGTTCTGCATCCACTCGGGCGAGGGGGCTATCTTGCAGTTTTTCACGGTCACGCCCGCATAGCGGGGCGCCGCCTCGTGGTTCTCGACGCGGATTTTCACGCCGAGGTCGTGGTTGTCCGGGGCGAAAGCCGACACGTCGGGCATCTTCACCGAAACATCTTCCCCCCGGCTGCGCAGATAGGCCGCCAGGTCGCGCGCCACGCCGATGTGCGACGCGGCATCCACACGGTTGGGCGTGAGCCCCACCTCGATCAGGTAGTCGTCCTCGATGCGGAGGTAGTCCCTGGCCGTCGTACCCGCCACGGCATCGGCGGGAAGCTCCATGATCCCGTCGTGCGAGGCTCCGATGCCCAGTTCGTCCTCGGCACAAAGCATGCCGAGCGATTCCACGCCGCGGATCTTGCTGCGCTTGATCTTGAATTCCTCGTCGCCGCCGCCGGGGTAGAGCACCGTGCCCACCGTCGCGCAAAGCACTTTCAGCCCCGCGCGGCAGTTGGGGGCGCCGCAGACGATCTGCAGCGGTTCGCCCGTGCCGACGTCGACCGTGGTGACATGCAGGTGGTCGGAATCGGGATGCTCCTCGCAGGTGAGCACCTCGCCCACCACCACGCCCGCAAGGCCGCCCTTGATGGTCTCGATCTTCTCGAAGCCCTCGACCTCGAGTCCGATGTCGGTCAGTATCCGGGCGACCTCTTCGGCCCCGAGATCGGTGTCGATGTAGCGTTTGAGCCAGTTATACGAAATATTCATATCGTTGAATTTGAGAATTAGCTAAAATCGAACAAAGATAGTGAAAAATTGTTAATTCCGACCGGATAAACGCATGAAACCCACAGCCGGTAAAAAATTATCCGCCGCCGAGGCCGGCACCATGCACTTCGCGGCATACGGCCCGGAGGACTGCATCCGGCGCTCGGCCGCGGGGCTTCCCTGAGCGTCGCCGGGCAAGGGCACGGGAGCCGCAGCGGCGGGGCAGGGCAGGGGACTGCAGGGAGGACTGCCCCGCCCCGGTTTCCCGCAGGACACGCCCGAATGCGGAATAACTCATATATTTAGGTGTCGAAAATTTATGGCGAAAAATTTGGTTTTACGGTTGCGACCCGTTATATTTGCCAAAACGAAACAGGAATTTATGATCCGGAACTTTAACATACAGGCATGGTGGTGGCGCTCGTTGACTCTCGTGGACAATGAGTGCGGCTCAGTGCGTGTATAGTTGAAAGCATAACGAACACACAAGCCCGTTGTTTACGAGAGAGTAAACAACGGGCTTTTTCTTTTGCATCACATTTTACCGAACACAGAAATAGACAAAAAAAAACATGGAAACAAAGAAATTCTGCCTGACCGAGCGTCAGATGCCCACACAATGGTACAACATCGTGGCCGACATGCCCAACAAACCGCTGCCGCCGCTGCATCCCGCGACCAAGCAGCCCGTGACGAAGGAGCAGATGAGCGCCATCTTCGCCGAAGAACTGATCGACCAGGAGATGTCGACGGAGCGTTTCATCGACATCCCCGAAGAGGTGCAGGAGATCTACAAGATATGGCGGCCTTCGCCGCTGGTGCGCGCCACGGGACTGGAAAAAGCCCTCGGCACCCCGGCAAAGATCTATTTCAAGAACGAAAGCGTATCGCCCGCCGGATCGCACAAGCCCAACACCGCCGTGCCGCAGGCCTACTACAACTACAAGCAGGGCATACGCCACCTGACGACCGAAACGGGCGCCGGGCAGTGGGGCGCGGCCATCGCCTTCGCAGCCAAGCATTTCGGGCTCGACGTGCAGGTTTTCATGGTGAAGGTCAGCTACGAACAGAAACCCTACCGGCGGCTGATGATGAACACGTGGGGCGCCGAGTGCATCGCGTCGCCCAGCACAATCACCGCCTCGGGCCGCGCAGCGCTCGAACGCGACCCCGACTGCTCGGGAAGCCTCGGGCTGGCGATCTCGGAGGCCGTGGAGATGGCTCTGCAACACCCGGAGGACACCCGCTACTGCCTGGGCAGCGTGCTGAACCACGTGATCCTGCACCAGACCGTCATCGGGCAGGAGGCGGTCGCACAGATGGAGATGGCCGGCGCCGAGCCGGACGTGGTGATCGGCTGCTTCGGCGGCGGCAGCAATTTCGCAGGACTGGGCTTCCCGTTCCTGCGCAGGAACCTTGTCGAAGGCAGGAATATCCGCATCGTGGCCGTCGAGCCGTCGAGCTGCCCGAAACTCACGCGCGGCACGTTCCAGTACGATTTCGGGGATGTGGCCGGGTTCACGCCGCTGCTGCCGATGTATACGCTCGGGCATGATTTCCAACCGTCGGACATCCATGCGGGCGGCCTGCGCTACCACGGGGCGGGTTCGATCGTGAGCCAGCTGTTGAAGGACGGACTGGTCGAGGCCCGGTCGCTGCCGCAGACCGAGACCCTCGCGGCCGGCATCCTCTTCGCCAAGACCGAGGGGATCATCCCGGCGCCCGAGTCGACCCACGCCATCGCGGCGGCAATTCGCGAGGCGTTGCAGGCCAAGGAGGAGGGAACGCCGCGGACGATCCTGTTCAACCTCTCGGGCAACGGCGTGATCGACCTCTACGCCTACGAGCAGTATCTGGCCGGAGCATTGAAGGACTTCTCGCCGAGCGACGAGGAAATCCGCAAGACGATCAACCAGTTGGAGCATCTTATCTGAAGCTGCGCTCAAAATAGGAGAAGCGAGACTTTCGGGTCTCGCTTTTTGTTTTGCGCCGGAGGTGCAGAACGGGGTAAGACGCCCGGCGACTGTCCATCGTCCCCAAAACCCGCTTCTTAAGCGGGGCGGGAACCGAGCCAGAGGAAGAACATGCCGACGAGGATAAAGGCCAGGTCGACGGCCTTGGCGCGCAGGTTGCGCTCGCGGAACAGCACCGCGCCGCAGAGAAACGACACCACGACCGAGCCGCGGCGGACCATCGAGACCACGGAGATCATGGCGTCCGGATCGCGCAGGGCGAACAGGTAGGCGAAGTCGGCCAGCGAAAGGAACACCGAGATCAGCGGAATGGCCCAGCTCCAATGGAACGGGGTGGTGGCGTGCCGCCGGGGCCACCAGAGGATGCCGACCACGACGGACATCATCCCGAGCTGGTAGAGGTTATACCAGCTCTGCACGAAAACCGGGTCGAGGCGCGCCATGATATATTTGTCGTACAGCCCGCTGACGGCGCCCGTCACGGCCGCCAGAGCGATGAACAGAATCCAGAGGTTATGGGTGAAGACGACCCCTTCGCGGCGGCTCGAACGGCTCAGCAGGAAGAGCGACACGAGGGCCAGCGCAACGCCGGTCCACTGGTAGGCGTTGAGACGCTCGCCGAAGATCACGAATGCCCCGACGAGCACCATAACGGGGCGCGTGGCGTTGATCGGCCCGACGATGGTGATCGGGAGGTGCTTCATGCCGAAGTAACCGAAAATCCACGAAGTGAGCACGATGGCCGATTTCAGAACGACCAGGGCGTGGGCCTCCCATGTGCCGGGAGCCGTCGCCAGCAGGGTATGGTCGAACCATCCGAGGCCGAACTCCGCCGAGAGGATCGCGGGCAGGAAGAACAGCGTCGAAAAGAGCGTGTTGAGCAACAGCACGGGCAGCACGGCGTTGCCGGTGAGGGCCTTTTTCTTGGCCGCATCGTAGAAGCCGAGCAGCGCCGCCGAGGTGAATGCCAAAGTGAGCCACATAGCGATGAGGAAAGGCGGCCGGAGCCGCCTTTATCTATTTGATTTCGTCGCTGTAAACGGCGCCGGGAAGATCGTGGAGGTTGTAGCGCGAAGCCATCGACATGCCGTAGGCCCCGGCCGACTTGATGGTCAGCAGGTCGCCCCGGTGCGTGCGGCGCAGGGTGACGTTCTCGTCGAAAACGTCCGTCGATTCGCAGGCCGTGCCGACAACCGTGTATTTCTCGCGCACCTCGTCGTCCTTGGCCGTGATGTTCTCGATGTTGTGGTACGAACCGTACATCGCCGGGCGGACCAGCTCGGTCATCGAAGCGTCGACGATCACCAGCTTGCGGCCCGTGGCGGTGGTCTTGTTGAACAGCACCGTCGTGATCAGCTCGCCGCATTCGGCGACGATCGAACGCCCGAACTCGAAGTGCACCTCGCGGTCGCCGATGCGCAGGTGGTTGTGGACGATCGAGAACAGCGACGCGAAGTTGGGGATCGGCTCGTTCTCGGGAACGTCGTAGTTGACGCCCAGGCCGCCGCCCACGTCGACGAAACGGAACTTGCAGCCCAGTTTTTCGAGGTTCTCGACGATGACGTTGACCTTGTTGCACATGTTCTCGAAGACATGCAGCTCGCGGATCTGCGATCCAATGTGCAGGTGCAGTCCGATGATGTTGACGTTTTTGAGCGACCGGATCTCCGCGGCGTGCTCAAGCACCTCCTCGTAGGAGATGCCGAACTTGCTGTCCGCCTGGCCCGTGTCGATGCAATGGTTGGTCTTGGGGTCGATGTCGGGGTTGATGCGCAGCGCGATGTCGGTCACCTTGCCCGCCTCGGCCGAAAGGGCATCGACCAGCTCCAGTTCCTGAATCGACTCGCAGTTGATGGCCAGAATGTTCTGCTCGATGGCGTATTTCAGCTCCTTGTCGCGTTTGCCCACGCCCGCATAAACGATGCCCTTGGGGTCGAATCCGGCCTCGACGGCCTTGCGCAGCTCGTTGCCCGAGGCGCAGTCGATGCCCAGCCCGTATTCGCGGATGACCGCCAGCAGATGGTCGTCGTAGTTGGCCTTGATGGCGTAGTGGACCTTGTAGCCGTATTTCTTCGACTCGTAGACGACGCTTTCGAGGGTCTGGCGCAACAGCGCCATGTCATAGAGGTAGAACGGGGTCTCGTAGCCCCGGAGTTTGGATGCGATTTGTCTGCTTAACATCTTTAACCTAACTTGTTGAAGTCGCAAATATAAGCAATTTGTGCCATTCCGGCAAACGGAAGCCCTCCGATATATTCAAAAATTTATGTATATTTGCCGAAGATTTTACCCTTATATATGAAAAACATCCGAAATTTCTGCATCATAGCCCACATCGACCACGGCAAATCGACACTCGCAGACCGTCTGCTGGAGAAGACCAACACGCTCAACCAGCGCGAAATGCAGTCGCAGGTGCTCGACGACATGGACCTCGAACGCGAAAAGGGAATCACCATCAAGAGCCACGCCATCCAGATGGAGTACACGGCCCGCGACGGACAGCGGTACACGCTCAACCTGATCGACACCCCGGGACACGTCGACTTCTCGTACGAAGTGTCGCGCGCAATCGCCTCGTGCGAAGGGGCGCTGCTGGTGGTCGACGCCACGCAGGGCATTCAGGCGCAGACGATTTCGAACCTCTACCTCGCCGTGGGGCACGACCTGGAGATCATCCCCGTGCTGAACAAGATCGACATGGATTCGGCGATGATCGACGAGGTGAAGGATCAGGTGATCGACCTCATAGGATGCAGGGAGGAGGATATTCTGCTGGCATCGGGCAAGACGGGACTGGGCGTCGAAGAGGTGTTGGAAGCGATCGTAAACCGCATTCCCGCTCCCACGGGCGACGAGAGCGCGCCGTTGCAGGCGCTGATCTTCGACTCGGTGTTCAACCCCTTCCGCGGGATCATCGCCTATTTCCGCGTCTTCAACGGCACGCTGCGCAAGGGCGACCACGTGAAGTTCTTCAACACGGGCAGCGAGTACGACGCCGACGAAATAGGCGTGCTGAAACTCAAGATGCAGCCCCGGCAGGAGATCAGGGCCGGGGACGTGGGGTATATCTGCTCGGGGATCAAGACCTCGTCGGACGTGAAGGTCGGCGACACGATCACCTCGGTGACCAACCCCGCCAAAGAGGCCATCGCCGGATTCGAGGACGTGAAGCCGATGGTCTTCGCGGGCGTCTACCCGGTGGAAGCCGACCAGTACGAGGACCTGCGCGCGTCGCTCGAAAAATTGCAGCTCTTCCGATCTCGCTCACGTTCGAGCCGGAAAGCTCGCTGGCGCTCGGATTCGGGTTCCGCTGCGGATTCCTCGGGCTGCTGCACATGGAGATCATTCAGGAGCGGCTGTACCGCGAATTCGACATGGACGTCATCACGACCGTGCCCAACGTGTCGTACCGCATCACCACGACGCAGGGCGACGTGGTCGAGGTGCACAACCCCTCGGGACTGCCCGAGGTGACGAAGATCGACAAGATCGAGGAACCCTACATCCTCGCGCAGATCATCACCAAGTCGGAGTTTCTGGGCAACGTCATCAAACTCTGCATCGACAAGCGCGGGGTGATGAAGAACCAGACATTCATCACGCAGGACCGCGTGGAGGTCAACTTCGACATGCCCCTCTCGGAGATCGTCTTCGACTTCTACGACAAGCTCAAGAGCATCTCGAAAGGATACGCCTCGTTCGACTACCACCGCACGGGATTCCAGCCCTCGAAACTCGTCAAGCTCGACATCCTGCTCAACGGGGAGCCGGTCGACGCCCTCTCGTCGCTCACCTACACGGACCACGCCTACGATTTCGGACGCAAGATGTGCGAAAAGCTCAAGGAGCTGATCCCCCGCCAGCAGTTCGACATCGCCATACAGGCCGCCGTCGGCGCCAAGATCATCGCACGCGAAACGGTCAAGGCCGTGCGCAAGGACGTGACGGCGAAGTGCTACGGCGGAGATATTTCGCGTAAGCGCAAGCTGCTCGAAAAACAGAAGAAGGGCAAGAAGCGCATGCGCCAGATCGGTAACGTCGAAGTTCCCCAGTCGGCATTCCTCGCCGTGCTGAAAATGGATTAAGAACCATGAAAAAGACCATCATCGACCTCTTCGAAGCCTCCGTGCGGAAATACGGGGCCAAGACCTTCCTGCTCGAAAAACGCCATCACAAATTCGAGCCTACGACCTATGCCGAGACCCGCGAGCAGGCGCTCGAAGCCGGAGCCGGACTCGCCGCGCTCGGCATCCGCCCCGGAGACAAGGTGGCGATACTGGCCGAAGGCAGCAACGCATGGATCATTTCCGAACTGGGGCTGTTCTACGCCGGGGCGGTCAGCGTGCCCCTGTCGGTGAAACTCGAAGAGTCGAACGACCTCCTCTTCCGCATGCGGCACGCCGAGGTCAAGGCCGTTTTCGTGTCGAAACACCAGCTGCCCAAGATCCGCCGCATCCGCGCCGGACTGCCGCAGCTGGAGCAGGTGATCGTCCTCGGACACATTCCGCTGGAATCCGGGGAGACGGCCTACGGGACGCTCAAGCGTCTGGGCCGCGAATACCTCGCCAAGAACAAGGAGGAGTTCATGGAGATCGGACAGGCGATCCGGAATGACGATTACGCCACGATCACCTACACCTCGGGCACGACGTCGGACCCCAAAGGCGTGATCCTGACCCACCGCAACTACACGGCCAACGTCGAGCAGGCGTTGTCGCGGGTCGACATTCCGCCGCATTTCCGCACGCTGATCATCCTGCCGCTCGACCACTGTTTCGCCCACGTCGTGGGTTTCTACATCATGATCGCCTGCGGAGCCTCGGTGGCCACGGTGCAGATCGGAGCGACGCCGATGGAGACGCTCAAGAACATCCCGCAGAACATCCGCGAGGTGCAGCCGCACTTCCTGCTGTCGGTCCCGGCGCTGGCCAAGAACTTCCGGAAAAACATCGAAAGCTCCATACGGGCCAAGGGGAGATTCACCGAGGCGCTTTTCAACCTCGCGCTCCGCACGGCATACGCATACAACAGCGACGGGTATGGCAGGGGCAGCGGATGGCGCATCGTGCTGGCCCCCGTCGTCGGGATTTTCGACGCGCTGCTGTTCCGCAAGGTGCGGCAGGCGTTCGGTGGCCACCTCGAATTCTTCGTCGGGGGCGGTGCGCTGCTCGACGCGGAGTTGCAGCGGTTTTTCTACGCCATCGGAATCCCGATGTTCCAGGGATACGGACTTTCGGAGGCGACGCCCGTGATTTCGACCAACTCGCCCAAACATCACTGGCACCGGTTCGGATCGTCGGGCAAGATACTCATTCCGCTGGACCTGAAGATCCTCGACGAGGAGGGTCGCGAGGTTCCCCGCGGGCAGAAGGGCGAAATCGTCGTCCGCGGCGAGAACGTCATGGCCGGCTACTGGAAGAATCCCGGGGCCACAGCCGAAACCGTGCGCGACGGGTGGCTCCACACGGGCGACATGGGTTACGTCTCGGAGGATGATTTCCTCTATGTGCTGGGACGTTTCAAGAGCCTGCTGATCGCTTCGGACGGCGAAAAATACAGCCCCGAAGGAATGGAGGAGGCGATCGTGGATAAATCGCCCTACATCGACCAGATCATCGTGCACAACAACCAAAGCCCGTTTACGGGAGCGATCGTGGTCCCCAACCGCAAGGCGCTGCGCCGCGAGCTGGAGGCCCGCAGGACGCCCGAAGCGGAGCGCGCGAACGTCGCAGCGGAGATTCTCGGCGCCGAGATCGACCGTTACCGCGCCGGAGGAACCTATGCCGGGGAGTTTCCGGAACGGTGGCTGCCTGCGGGACTGGCCATTGTCGACGAGGCTTTCACGGAGCAGAACGGTTTGGTGAACAGCACGATGAAGGTCGTGCGCGGGAAGGTCGAGGAGCATTTCCGAAACCGGCTCGACTACCTCTATTCGGCCGAGGGCCGCAGCCTGAAAAACCCCGAAAACCTCGCGTCGCTGAAAAAAATCGTGGGGTAGGCGCATTTTTCAGCCGCCGAAAACTTGACAAATAAAAAAAACGGAGTAACTTTGTACTCCGTAATGCGGAAATAGCTCAGTCGGTAGAGCATCAGCTTCCCAAGCTGAGGGTCGCGGGTTCGAATCCCGTTTTCCGCTCGAAGAGGTCCTTGCAGACCTCTTTTTTCGTTGGTGGTGGTAGGGAGGGGGCAGGGCGAACTTCGAACCCACATCCGGCAGATAACGGGAATGCTCCGGTGAATGGCAGGATACCTATATCTGCATGGCGGG
>OBAR01001574.1_pt1 | contig 18858 bp, 17 predicted proteins | sample 1517911 | NCBI WGS metagenome assembly OBAR01 (sample SAMN04571709, study PRJEB22368) | human gut metagenome | biome: human gut; material: stool | host: Homo sapiens | place: Luxembourg | collected 2012-10-26
TCGCTGATTATCATTGTGCGCTATATGATGGCGCAAAAAAGTGATGAAGTCAGGAGAATGGACAAAAACAACAAGGTACGATGCTCAGTTTGCAGTTATAAACGACCTCTTAATAACCCAATAATATTATGCTAATAAAACAAATACAAGTTAAGAATTTTCGTTTGTTGAAGGACTTTACAATAGACCTTCAGTCAGAATTATCTCTTGTCGTCGGAAAGAATAATGTAGGGAAGACATCATTACTCATAGTTATAGATAAATTCTTAAACGGTGGAAAAGAACGTGCAAAAAAGTTTCAATACAATGATTTTAATCTAGACTTTCAGAAAGAAATAGAGAACATGCTTGAACAACCTCTATTAGAAAAAAGCGATTACAAAACAAAGGCAATTAGTCTTCGTATTATTGCTGAGTTTTTTGATACAGACAGCCTTGATAATATCGGTAATAAAATATTAACAAATTTGGATGATGACAATAACTTCTTTGCTATCGGATATGATTACCAACTTGACTTTGATGCCTATGCACGCCTTATAAGCGACTATCAAAAAGCAAAGGCAAAATTTGAAGAGACCTTAAAAGGGAAAAATCCCCTAAGACTATTTGACATACACGAATATTTGGAATCGAATCATCACCGTTTCTTTAAAACTGTTCGAAAATCCGTACATGTAGAGAAGGACTCTATGGTACTTGATGAATGTCGCTACATCAAATTGGACGGGCTTCAAGGTTTTAGATTGGATGATGTTATAAATTTCGAATATATTAGTGCACGACGTAGCGTAGATAATAAAGAAGTTGACCATACTCTTTCTGGACAGACTTCTGAATTGTACAAGGTACAAGAGGACAGTGATGAAAACGTAGAAGCTAGAGAGAATTTTATTACAGCACTAAAAGAGACCGATAATACATTAACTGATATTTATAGTAATATTTTTAATGACATCATAAAAAAAATTAGTCTGTTCGGTGGAATGCATCAGCAAGAAACTATCATAAAAGTTATTTCTACACTTCAGCATCGTGAATTATTAAATGGTAACACGACAGTTGTCTATGAGCATGACAATCGCAAGTTACCTGAAAACTTCAATGGCCTTGGTTATATGAATCTTATTTCTATGATATTTGAAATAAGCCTAATCATAGAACGGATGAAACGTGCACAGCGTCGCAGACCTACAGACATTAATCTGTTGTTTATAGAAGAGCCAGAAGCACATACACATCCACAAATGCAATATGTATTCATCAAGAACATAAAAAGAATGCTTAAAAATGGTATTACGAGGAAAGATGGAGTAAAAGCATCGTTACAAACTATTGTTTCAACTCATTCATCTCATATCGTAGCAGATAGTGATTTCGATGATATAAAGTATTTAAAGCGTCTTAAGAATGAAAATTCAGTGATTTCAAAAAACCTACAAGACTTAAAAAAATTATATATAAATAACGGAAAGGAAGAAAATGGGAAGGAAGATGCAAAGGCTGCCTATCGTTTTCTTAAACAGTATCTTACGCTGATGAATAGTGAATTGTTTTTTGCTGATAAAGCTATTTTGATTGAAGGGGATACAGAACGTATTTTGTTGCCACTAATGATGCGAAAAATAGATCAAGACAATGAACCTAATTATGCAAAAGGCGAATTGGCTCTTTTATCACAAAACATATCTGTGTTGCCAATAGGTGCTCATTCTCATATTTTTGAAAAGTTTTTCAATTTTATTGGCCTTGATAAATTATTAATACTGACTGATATTGATATTTGTTCTTCCGATGGACATCATACAAAATGTGCCTATGAAGAAGGAAAGTCTTTAGTAACTTCCAATTCTGCATTGAAGCACTATTTTAATAACATTAATATTACTGATTATATAAGTAGAAAAGCTGAGGAAAAACGCTTCAAATGGGATGACATGAGAAAGAAAATGCTACAAGACCCTAATGGTAACATGATGGTGTGCTATCAAACAAAAGAAGGAGACTATCAGCCACGAAGTTTTGAGGATGATTTCTTTCAATTAAATGCTGATTTTGTAATAAATAGTGAATTTGATGAATCCGCATTAGACACCAAAGCTCTTATTTCTTTTAAAGAAGATAAAAATCCCTATGAGTTAGCCAATAAAGGCGTTAAAAGTAAAGCAGCTTTGGCTATCAGTCTAATACTAGCCGAGAGAGATGATAAAAAATGGAAAGTTCCAACATATATTCAAGAAGGACTATTATGGGTGAGGAGTTAACACAAATCATGCAACACATCCACAACGGACATCACTTTCTTTTAAGTGGTGGTGCCGGCAGTGGCAAGACATATACTTTGGTGCAAGTAATTGAAGAGATTATAAGAGAAAATCCCACATCCTTGATTGCTTGTATCACTTACACAAATGCAGCCGTCCGTGAAATAGAGAATCGTGTGAACCATGATAATCTTCGAGTTTCTACTATTCATGATTTTCTATGGGAAAGTATTAGCAGTTTTCAAAAAGAACTACGAGATTCATTAGTAGAACTCATCAATAAAAAAGAGATAAGTATTAATAATAATGTAGATATTCCCATTGACTCAAATTTTTTCATCAAAGAAGGAGAACTCTTACAAATACAATACAAAGAATATTTGCGGGTTAGTGATGGTATTATTTCACATGACGAAGTATTGAGGATTGCCAACTATATGTTTGCTCATTACAAGAAATTACGTGAAATTGTAAAGGGGACTTATCCATTTATATTAATTGATGAATACCAAGATACTAATCCACTAGTAATAAAAATATTACTTGAATCTTTTGATAAAGACGATAGCCGCTCATGTCATATTGGCTTCTTTGGAGACGTAATGCAAGCAATCTACGACGATGGTATTGGTAATATTGATAAATACAAATACCCTAGTGGAAAAGTGTATGAAGTAAAAAAAGAACAGAATCGTCGTTCACCACAAGCTGTCATTGACCTTGCCAATAGGGTTCGACTTGATGATTTAGAACAATGTCCTTCAAAAGATTGGTCTGCTCCTAATATGATGGAAGATGGGCGAGTAAAAATAGGCAGAGCGATTTTTATATATTCCCAAGCAGAGTCAACAACTATAAATGATATACGTAAGTACTTGCAAGATAATGAGGGATGGACGTTTGATGATTCTCGAGCAACAAAGGAGTTGAATTTGACACACCGACTTATTGCACGGAAAGCAGGTTTTGCCACTTTAATGGAAATCCATGCTAACGATGGCATATTAAAATATCGTGATAAAGTGAATATCTTCATAAAAAACAATTCAATAAACACGGATGGTAAAACCTTTGGAGAAGTTCTTGCGTTTTTAAATAGCTCATTTACTGATAAAAGAACTAGGAAAAGCTTTTCGCAGACACCAGCAACAGAGGGATTCATTGAGATTAATAAGGCTCTATATGATAAAGTCTTGAATTATCCATACGATAAGTTTATTAAAATGTATGTATCAAGTGATCAATTAATTGATGACAAGAAACAAGAAGAAGATGAGATGAGTAAAACAGGTTCTAAACGTTCCGAATTAATCAGACATTTAATGAAAATTGAACGCTGCATTTATTTGTATTCATCTGGAAAGATTGAAGACTTTTTGAGGTCAACTGAAAAAAAGATAGAAACTATTACGGATAAACGCTCTTTGCATGAAGCAATAAAACAATTATCTAATGTAGGAGACAAAAATATAAGCGAAATTATTGACTTGGCAGATAAACTTAGCATAGTTAAAAAGGACGATTCATTGGAAAAATATGCGGAGCGATGTCCTTATGTTTATGAACGTGTATTGGCAGTACCATACAAAGAGGTTCAGCATCTATATAGATATTTGGAAGGAATGACCCCATTTTCAACACAGCATAAGACAAAAGGTACGGAGTTTGATAATGTTTTAGTCATATTAGATAATGGGAAATGGAATAACTATAATTTCGCAAAATTGTTTACATCGTCAAATTTACAGGATCTAGTTGTACAACGCACTCGTAAAATTTTCTATGTATGCTGTACTAGATCGAAAGAAAACTTGGCTGTTTACTATCATAATCCATCTGATGAAGTTCTTACGAAAGCATATGAATGGTTTGGAGCAGGTAACGTTATTCAAATTGTTAAAAGTTAAATTGACAACCAATTAGTAGAAGTAAATTAGTTTACATGTTGAATCTTGAAAAATTGATATGTTTAGTGCAAAATAGTTCTGATGATTTTATATGGATAGATTAACCCAAGAACAGCGCCATCGCAATATGGCAGCTATACATGGGAAGAATACCAAACCTGAAATATTGGTACGGAAATTCCTTTTTAGCCGGGGCTTCCGCTATCGGCTCAACCATCCACGTCTGCCCGGTCACCCAGATTTGGTGCTACGTAAATACCGCACGGTCATCTTTGTGAACGGTTGTTTCTGGCATGGTCATGAGGACTGCAAATATTTTCGGCTACCTAAAACTAATATCGACTTTTGGCAAAATAAAATTGAACGAAATAAGGAACGTGACAAAAAAGAGCAATGCCAACTCGCTGTGATGGGCTGGCATTGTATCACTGTTTGGGAGTGTCAGTTAAAGCCTAAAGTCCGCAATCAGACACTTGAATCACTGGCTTATACATTAAATCATATCTATCTTGAAGATAGGAAAATCAAGACTTATAAAATAGCGGAGCAAGACAACAGCTTAATGGCTGCTGAACCACAATCACTGTATGGGAAATCAGATGAATCATAAAAATTTGTATGTCAATTTGGATTTTCTTTCGGATTGGTATTTGTTACTTCCATTAAATGCTGATGTTGTTCTTCAACGGCCCGATACATCGAATAATACGCAAATGCTTCCTCTTTATATTTCATGCTGCTGAGTGAAGCCGCCACAGCCCACGCAAGAATGATAATGACAACAATTATCACATAACGAAGTTTGAAGTGATAACCACGCAAGAACAGGCCGTTGACGTTGGGCGGAATGATGGTCAGCGGACACCTCAATTCATTAACTCTTGCGAGTATTTCATTCTGCCGTTCGAGGATGCTCTCCGTATTGGCTTCAATCTTCAAGCAATTCGTGTTATAATCGCAAACATGAACATAGAGATAATCTATCAGGCTGAACTTCCGTTTAAGCAAATCTATCAGTTTGGGAATCCATACAGAGAAAGGGATTCTGTCCGGTTGCTCTTTTCTCACTGATTTTTTCAATATCGACAAGACATCGTTCCAACAGTTATAGAAACTTTTTTCAACGCTATTGCAAATAGTCTGTTCGTCAACGGCTGATTGGGCAGTCTGCGTATGATTTTGGGAAGCCTCATTCAGGTTATTGACGGTTTCTTTCAATTCATTTAGACTTTGACGCAAATTCGCGAGATTTGCAGCTATCACATCTTCTTTCATTATCTTCTACGTTTAAAGGGTTTATAAAAAGGTTCATTCTTTTTTGGGATATTCTTGTCTTTTTCATCACGCCATCCAAGGCTGTTGCTTGTCCCTCCTGCAGCACTGGAAGTGATTGTATGATGAGGTTGAAACAACAGTTCCTCCGTTAAGCAACCCAATGTCGTGCAAAGGCTGTTAAAGCTCAAGTCACGGTCAAGCGTGGATCCTGCCAAGCTGATACCGTCTTGACTGAAAGAAACACCACGTACGTTGTCTGACGCTTGACTTCGGTTAAAACGGATGTCTATATTCCGAACTTTCAATGCAGACAAAAAGTCTTTCCATGAATGGGATTCTGCCAATGCATCCAAAGTTGCGGAACGGAGATTGAGTTTCCGTAATTGGTGAGGTCGCAACCTGTTTTTATTTCTCGCCTTACTGTTCTTCGGTGCAAGGTAAAGGCCATATTCTTCCGTCAGCGCACGGCATACTTTCGTGCTACGTATTCTTTCGTTACTGTCGGAAATGAAGTTGCCGTCATTGTCTATCCGATTAAACACCAAATGGCAATGGGGATGCTTGGTGTCATGGTGACGGGCTATGATATATTGTGTGTTGCGAATCCCCATCCGCTCCATCCATTTCCGGGCAATCTCCACCATGAGCGCATCTCCTTTCTCATCGTTGGGGAAACGAGCCGCATCTTGTGGTGAGAAGGCCAAAGAAACGTGCTTGACGGGACTTTTCACTTTTGGGCGCATGGATGCTTGTATCTGGAAAGAGTCCGCAATAGTCTTATTACTGACAGTGCAAACACCCTCATGTGCCAACAGAGTAGCACTCTTCTTCTTGTTCTTTTGGTCATTGGCATAATTCACGATGCCTCCGAAGTCCACTCTCGTTTTAATGTTCGCTATCATGGCTGTCGTTTTTTATCTGTGCAATAATTCTGCTGATTTCAGTAATGATGGTAATACAATGCTGCCTGACTACTTCCAACCCATGAATATGCATCTGATGGGCAATCTGATTGACATTATTAGCAATGCCGGACAAGTCACGGATGGCAGAAGCCATTTCTGGGCTGATACGTTGGCTTACCTCACAATCCATCGCCGCCTGATGGCAAAATTCATTGACAGACAGTCCGGCCTGTTCCGCCTTTGACTGAATATAAATGTAGTCGCTCTCATTGAACATGATGCGGAAACATCTCGTGCGCTTCTGGTAACTCGCCAGCTTCGGGCGACCTCCGGGCTTTTTATTTTCTGTATTCATACTGCTTGTTGATATTGATTTTTTGAATATTTTGAGTGGGTAGTTGTGCCGCTTGCCGCATAGGTTTTAGTGACACTAAAACACAAACTGGCCACTCAAAAAATCTTCCGATATTTACCTTGTTCAATCCGACGCAATTTGCCACTTCTGATGAAGGCTTCTATCCACTTGGCAGCCGTACTACTGTTCTCACCCAAAGCTAAAACAGCCGCATCGTAATCCTTCTTCGTGAAAGTTTCAGGCAATATATTATAAAGGGTGTTCCTCCGTGCTGCAACACCTGTTTCCTGTAAAGCGGAAGAAGTCTGTTTGCTCTGATTTCCTGACAGATTCCGATAGATAAAGACAGCATGATAGAGCAATGTATCGCAAATATTCATGGCAACGAAATAGTCGGACTCTTGGCAAACCAATTGGATAATGCCATTAGAATCCGCTTGCACATTGTACACGTTCTCCAAATGGCGGACAGCAGTCAGCACCATCATGATGCGGTAAGCAATCAGTCCCATCCGTCTGACTATGCCCTGCATCCTATTGTCCACTTCGTCACAACATTCTTCATTCACCCGGCTAAGGTATTTGATGAACTGTTCTTGTAAAGCAGAGGGTAGGGAAAATGAATAGCTGCCATGATTCACGAACTCTTCATGCAGATGACAAAAACGGTCGCCCAATATACGGAACATGGTATTCTTGGATTGGGAAATATCGCTTGTGGCAAACACATTCCTGATGCCACGCTTAAAACGAATGATGTAAAAACAGAATCGGCTCATCAGCCCGTTCTCCGCATCGGGTATCAACCGCCTTACCTGTTCGGGTGTTCCTGCCAACGCAACAGACACCCTCGGATTGCTGACTTCGCAATACTCCCTGTCCTTGCGTCGGCTCAGACTGACCAGCTCATGGTGGAACGCCTTACGCAGCACATCGGAATAGTTGCCGTAGTCCGACTTTAATGTCTGACTTAACGTGTCACCTTCAGATTCGAACAACAGCCCGACACCGTCATTGTCGCCCAATATCTTCAACAAGGAACTTGCACTGCTATTAGCCGGGATGATAAGCATACGCATAGGCGGCTCGGTCGGCATAGCTGCACCGTCCGACTTCTTGCTTTTGATATAGGCGTTCATCGCTTCCTTGTATTCCTGCTCCATCCGTTGTGAAAGCTCATGCAGATTACGGTTAATGGGAGCCACCAACTCACGGCATAAAGTCAACGCTCCTTTGCCCATTCCGGCATCAGCCACGACAAACAAGTAAAGATTGGGATAAACAATACGTTCATCATATACACCACAGACATTGTGAAAGCAAACCGACAGACATACTATCGCTCCTATCAGAATGGTATCGCGGTCGTCCTCCGAAATGGAGTTACCGACAACTTCACATAAAAAAGGCGGCAGTTGCTCGAACACACATTCGGGAAATGCAGGAAGCTCATCTTCCGATTTTATCCATTTGCCCGTTTTGCCATTTTGGTTATTTGGTAAAATGGATAAATCCTGTTCCCCTGCCGAACTTAGCGGAATACCTGCCTGCCCAGCCAAATGAAAAAAAGAACGGATTGTTATGCCTTGTCCTTTGGCTTGCAGGCAACGGGTATATTGCTTGTCTGTTTCTTCCCTTTGATAGTCTGGATGGAAGCGGCTGATACGATGGTAATATTCTCTTCCGTTCTCACCGAATCCGTCAATTAAGGCAAAGCCCAATTCCACCGAATCCTTATATTCTGGTGCGATGTCAACGGCACGTCGTTCTATTTCGCAAATGATACGTTCTATTTCTTCCTCTTTATTATTAGAGGTTGAATTTGGAGCCGAAAGTAATTTAGAAGATGTTGGAACACTATTCTCAAAAGGGACATTCTCCCAATCTTGGGCGGAAAATATTTTCTTTGACATACTCGTTGTATTTAGGGTTTATATATGCTTGTGGGTCGTAAGGCAGGAAACAGGCGCGCGCCACATCGCTCCCCGACATATCCACCTTTGGCAATCCGGTAGCACGGATGCAGTTGGCAACAGCCTTGAAAAAGCGTGAATGTTCCCATCCTTTCAAATTCACAGGTATAATCCACTTCAATCCATTTCCAGAAGGACTGGTAAACAGCAGTTCCGTATCAAAATATTCGTGATTGAGAATCTGTTGCTTCACTTCATCCATATTCTTTATATGGTCAAAATCCAGACACATCAGTCCAGAGTGCATTATCAGTTCCTTTTCATTCCGCTTGCGGAAAAGACCAGAGAAAGTGCAATAGTCAAAGTGAGATGCCTTATATCTTTTGACATCCTCAGGAGATGTCATTGAGCGCAGAGCTTCCGTTTGTGGCTGGGCATAATGGCCAACCACATATCGGTACACATCCACAATGCCTATTGCCCTTAACGGCTCAATGTTCTGAATGGGTTTGCGGAAAAATGAAAAACAATAATCCGTCGCTTCCATATTATCTGATAATCTTTTTGGATTTGACAAATTGTTCGGCTTCCAGCATGAGGTCGTCCTGTGTCTTGTGGACTTTACTCTTTAACCAATCATCTATTTCCGATTGTAAAAAAGCCAATGCTTTATTTATCTTATGTACAGGTATCTGTTTGGCTGACACCCATCCATAAACCGTTTGCTTGGCTGGATGTGACGGCAGATAGGCACAAAGCTCATCTATATCCATCCATTTAGGTGAATCACTTGCCTGCTTATGCTGCAATGCTTTTACGGTGGACTGCAATTCTTCAACAGTCTTAATCAGGTAGGACAATGCATTTGGCATTTCCTCCAATGAATTTACGGTATAACTCATATTCTCACGTTTTTAAGTTTATGCCGCAAAACTATATGGATGCTTACGGGTGCTAAATAGGTGCCGGACAATCACCACTCTGCCCCTTTGTTACCACATGCAGATTTAAGTTTCATTAAGACACCTGCTCTTATGAAAGGTAACTGATGGAATAAAAACATGAGCGGAATTAGAAAAACAATAGGACTTCGGGGATATAACAAAGAAAACCCCTCAAAAAGCATGGTGCTTCATGAGGGGCAAATGGGTGGTAAATAGAGAATTCCTTTACATAAGTAACTGATGCTCAATGGTGGAAATTAGCACCGCGACCTTATACGGGCAGGTTATCTATATGTAATGTATTGGCAGCTTTCTCCTTTGCTGCATCCACAATATGAGTATAAATTTGAGTTGTTTTGACATTGGTATGTCCCATTAAAGACTTTATCGTATAAATATCTACGCCGTTTTCAAGGAGCAACGAGGCGAAACTATGACGTCCGCAATGAAAAGTTACGTGCTTCTTTATGCCTGATGCCTCTATCCATTCTTTCAATGGATGGGATATCCAAGAAATATCTGTCAGACCCTCGAACACCAGGCGTTCATCATCATCCGGACGTTCACCACACAGTTGCAGTGCCTGTGCAGTAACGGGCTTACAATCGAGCTTCTTTGTCTTTTGCTGTACAACCACGGCCTGCCACGTTCCTTTGCTTGTCTGCTGAATCTGTTTCCACTTCAACGGCTTTATGTCACTGTGGCGTAAGCCGGTCAGGATTGAGAACAGGAACGCACGTTTCAGCACATCATCCTTGCAGGGCGTATCTACCAGCATCTGTACCTCATTCATAGTAAGAGCAACACGAGGCTTTTCAATCGAACTGATACCTTTCACCTTTGCACTGATGTCAACGGTTAGGTATTCATCAATGAATGCTTGTTTCAGTCCGGCCTTGACGATAGAGAAATAAGTGGATGCCGTATTCTGTGAGATTGTGCCTTTCTTGTTACCTCCCATTGGGGCACGGAGCAGGAACATCTTGATGTCCTCAAGTAATTTTACGGAGATGGATTTGAACGGAATGGGATTCCCTTGCGAATAGATTTTCAGCAACTCGCCCACACGCATCCAATTGACGATAATCGAATTTGAACTGTTGGGATGGCGTTTGCTGATGATACCGTTGAAGTATTTGATGAAGTCCTGTTCACTACGTTCATTCTGCGCTGCAAGTTCATTTTCCTTATCTGTATAGAGAATGGCACTATCGTACTCATGCTGACGCAACTTCCGGACATTATCGGCATAAATACAAGCCTCCTGATCGATTGTGGAACGGCATTGAATAATTCCGTTCAAATCCCTCTTCGGCTTGTAGTTGAAACTGCCATCCGGCAGAATTCGTGCGATGGATGACTTGTCCCAAATGGGTGTGGATATAGTCCGGTTGATTGACTCTACCACTCGGCTTGCTCTGTTTGAGCCTCGTTTGTAGACCGGGTACGATTCAATAATCAGATACCACTCCTCCTTGTATCTCGACCTTCTGAGCTTGACGGTTACTTTGGTGTTGGGCAATGCTTTCTTCATTCTATCTCTGATTTATAAAGGTTATCTATTTCTTGTTTGGGTACATACACATAATTCCCTATTTGTCGGGAAGGGATGGAGTATTTCCGCACATGAGCCCATACGGAACTGTCATTGATGTGATATTTCTCGCAGACTTCAGTGATGGTATAGCAGTCCTCCGGCTCCATGCTGTAGAGTTTGGGGGCAGGCTTCTCTTTTTCAACCGCACTCTCAGGCCTACTTAAGAACAGCCGTTCCATGTCGGAACGCTTGATGCGCGTCAGTCTCTCGCCAATGTTGATAGCCGGAACTCGTCCCTCTTTAATAAGCCGATACAGCGTGCTACGCTCTACGCCGAACATGGCAACGGCCTCTTTGACCGATATGTACTCTCTGATGTCAGGAACCAGTTGGGCAATAGCTTCTAGCCTTGCGTTCTTTAGCTTCTCATCCCTTTTACGCTTCCACGCTACATTGCTGCACTTGCGCGAACAGTAGTAGCTGTCGAGAGTCTTTGCGATGAAAACCTTGCCGCAGACTTTACACTTTCTCTTGATTTCAAATCCGATTGTTGGCATATTATCTACTTTTAAGTATGTATAAGTGTGGATAAGTGGGATTTTGTCCCACATTATCTACTTTTTTGTCTTGTCTCAAATATGTCGCAAATAAGAGATAAAAAAGGGCGTAAAAAAGGCATAGAAACCAAGAATCCCATAAACGCAAAAAGCGTGCAACTCATTGAGCTGCACGCTTTTGCTTGCGATTTAGTATGTATTTACTTATCGGAATCATTTGACTATCAAAAATCTAAACATCATTGTGTATCAATACGTTACAATGACACGTGAACGATAAGAAGATATAATAGAGGCGGTTGTGATAAACAAGCATAGGAATCGATAAATACACTATTGGTGATTCTTGCCAAGTACTTTCTCTTCCAACTGAGGCAGATGGTCTATGATGTTCGCATCAATTTCGATTGTATATGAGCCCGCAGTGTTGCGCAGCGTCTTTTGTATGCTTGAAGGTTCGGTGTTGCTAAACCAGGCATAAAACAGATTGAGTGCAAACAGAGCCGTTGTCTTCGGATCAATTCCGTATTGGTTTGCTATATTCCAGCAGAAGTTCTTTAGGTCGGCTTGCTTCAGCCCCTTCTTCTTGCTGACGGAAAGGACTTCCATTCGGGTAACACCATTGAGTTCAACAAGAAGTTTGACAGCTTCCTCTATCTGATACAGTTCCTCATCCGTGAAACCATGAGGCATGAGCGAATAACGGGTATATTTGAGGATGGCATCAAGTTTCCTTGCTTCGCGAGCGACTTTTGCTTCTTTCATCTGCTTGCGGTCAATTTGCACTTGATTGATGAATACCTCCAACTCGTCATGTGCCTTTTGGATGTCACGCTTCAACTGCAACTTTTCCAATGCCTCAGGAGTAACAGTTATTTCTTCTGGACTATGTGATTCTACATTGCGTTCTCTTTTGGGAGTGTCATCAGCAATAGGTGCAGCATTCTTTGTATTGGTGATAGTTGCCGTCTTCTCTTGTGCCTTCTTCTGTATATGGCCAAGGTTCAGAGCGATGTACTCCTCCATCTCCTCGCGGTCTGCTATGCTGTTCCATTCTTTGCGGTGAGACTTGAAGTAAGCATAGAGTCCCGTCTTGATGCCATGACAGGCAAGCACAAACAGAGCGTAATAGCCAACGAATATCGGAATTGTGAGCAGAACACACACAAAGTCATTATTTCCACCCACTATCCACTGAGCTGTTTTGTAAGCCGCAATGACGTAAGTGATGATGAGAATGCCAAGGAACCCCTTGTCCAAGTTTCTGGCAATCCCTTCCTTCCGATGGGGTATAGGGAAAATATCAATCTCCATACTTTTACAGGTCTTTGATTTGTTCTTGGGCAACTTCAATGGCTTGCGAACTGAGTTCTTGCTCGCCATCCACCGCATCAAGCACTTTGTCAGCCAGCCAGAGGGTCAGCATTTCGTTCTCATCCTGATGGAAGTACTCTGCAAGTTTTATAACTTGTTCGCGCTTAGCACGCCTATCGCCACGTTCAATCTTACTGAACATCGGGGTGTCTATCTCCAATAGTGCAGCCAACTGGCGTTGCAGTACGCCATTCTCATCTCTTAGTTCTCTAATCTTTTTTCCGAATAACATATCTATGTCTATTTTTCTTCTTTAGCAAATTACCAGCAAGTTACCGGCAAGTTAAACTTATTCTCAATTATCACTGATTATCAACATGTTAGCGAAATGCTATTCCGCTTTTGGCACGTCTCAGCAAGTTACCAGCAAGTTACAGGCAAGTTAAATCTATGCCCAGATGGGAATATACTTCATATATCGAGGAGCAGTATTTGGATCAAGTACTTTTATCAAGTTCTTTCCTATCGCTTCCTTGATTAATCTAGAAGAACTGCTGGATGATGTTTCAGGAATACCAAACCTGTCTCTCAGCGACTTGTTTGTCAAGGCATCACCTTGTATATACATAAGGCAAGCATGGAGATAACATGACCACAACTTATCTTCCATCGGGATATTGCTAAACTCCATTGCAGAGAAGAGAGCAACTTTTGTGCTATCTTGGAACACTTCGATGCGTGGAGCCGGAATGTATTGAGCTTCACATGCCAGCACCATTCTGTCCCAACCACGACCAAGTTCCTCACACATCTTCAATCGACGCATGAGCGAAGCAAGTTTCTCGTTTCGTGACTTCGGAGGATTATCTATGATACGAAGCACATCTACTAAGGGTGTACCAGGATTCGTCACTTCAATACGATTGTCAAATATCTCCACTACTGGTGCAGCTCCTGTAATATATAGGTCCTGGTGAATGAGGCTGTTTGCAATAGCTTCTCTTACAGATGGGAGAGGGAACTTGCTTGTTGTTAACAATTGAACCGCATTAACATCCTCATTGCTTGGCAGCAAGGCATTCACATAGCGCACGATATTTTCAAAGCAAATAGCATAGCCTTGATTAAAAGGCTCCTCTTTTTGAATCAACAGACGGTTGATGCCCTTATACTTCACCACACGCATAGCCTTACGGCCTAAACGGGCAAACTCATTCAAGTCCTTGGCAAACAATATGGCGCCAAGATTGGTAATGCTATATAATCCATTGTCCTGTTTCTGGATGATGCCATCCTCATTCAGATAATGCACAACAGCTTCCTTCTCAGCAGGCTGTGGTATTTTGAGCAGAGTAAAGTAGGCATCCACCTGAAGCAGTCTGATGATGTCCTCATATCTTTGGTCAGTCTTGACGCATACATCCTCAAACTGGGCATGACGCAATTTGTCCCACAACTGAGCACGGAATATAGGGAACTCATGCAACTTCTTCGTGTAGCTACCACTCCGTATGTAGTCAACCTTCTGGAAGCTTACAGGCTCATTTAGAGCCTTGTGAATACGAATCAGTTCTACATGCTTGCCATCTATCTCAGCATCATAGTATTCAAAATCCGCATTCTTGGAGAGCATATAGCGAAGCCAGTTCTCCAACTCCTGCTCGCCTTTCTTCTCCATCTGCAACCGCACCTTTGTACCAATTATCTCATGGGTCGTATCATCTACTCCCCATATCATATAGGCATAATCGCGGTCGTTCAAAGTAGCGGTATTGGCAAGGGCACTAATATTCTCGCCAATCATATTTGGCTCGCAATTGTTATGTTTGAACTCAACCCACCCTACTTCCTTGGGCAGTTTGCAGAGTTCCTTTACCAATATGTCAATATTTCCTATCATATAATTAATATTTCTTTTTAAACTCAATCCTGTTGGATTCTATCTTCTGCTTGTTCAGCAGGTTTTCTATGTTTATTGCCAGTTCCATATGCTATTGTATTATTATGTTATATGGATTTTCAAATTATATAATTCTAGAACTCACAACGAGCATTCTCTTGAGGGTATTCACAGATAAGGTATTGTTGTTGGGCGAGTTCAAGCATATAGGTAACTTATCGCTTCAAGAAATTCTTTAATGATATTGTTGAAATACCCATTATTTTTGACTTAAGTTGTAACCCATTGTCAGAAGTAAGCATAATTGGATTATCATCCTTGTATTTTAAGGCTACAGAAAGTATCATGTTGTCTGGAGACCTCTTGTCATAGTCATCTGGTAATAGAGAAACATCAGCAAGCTCATATATGAGTTCTCTGGATTCTTCTTTGTTAAGGTTTCGTAATGCCTTTTCTGCATTCTGCTTTCCCTGTTCATCTAACTTTATCTTCATCTTATCGAGTTCGTCAGCAACCTTAGCCGAAAGAATTATTGGATTTTTTTTATCAATCTTACCAATAATATCTGGGCATCTTACAAACACATTAGTGTCAATAATGTAATAATTCTTTTTGTCAGATTTAAGTTCTTTCTTTGGCCTTTCGAATTTTGAAAGATCAATCTTACCCACAATCTTCAGCCCTCCTGTTGAAGGTTCTGGTGTTGATATTGTTTGTTCCTCTTTTTCTACATGGACAATTTCTTGATGTCTTTGTTCAACGTGAGCGATGTCTTTTATGCTGTCGCATTTGTTGATGAATTGAATTACAGTAGGTGAAGTAGAATGAAAATCAGAGACAGGGGCGTCTGATATGATGATTGTGGTGCTTTCAGATCTACTAGTGGCAACGTTGAATCTCCTATCTTCTAAGGCAAAGCCTGGATTTCTTCCAGGGATGTATACAATGGCATAGTCCACTGTTATACCTTGGATTCTATCAATTGTTTCTATTGTGATGTCTAGATCTTTGTCCGAAGTGGCATATAGCCTCTGTAGTTCTTTCACCGAGTTCTTGAAAGGGGAGATTATAGCCAATTTCCTTTCCGGAAAGTGTTTCTCCATAGTTTCAACTATGAAACGAATGATGTTGTCCGCACTCTCAGAATATTCTCCGTTACGAAGATCATTTGTACAGTAATATAAGACACCTCCATCATTAGGGAATAGAGGACTGCCTGCAGAAGAGTAGTCCTTATATTCATCTTTTACTGAGACGAATCGGTTACTGTAGAATGTCTTGGTCAAAGCAGCTGATTTGTCAGTCAAACGAAATGTTGAAACAATCCTAAATGACTTAATATCAGAACCTAATGCATATGTCTTTAATCCTTCTATTTGAGTGTTGACGTTCCATGAGTTATAAATAGGATTATTAAGCTTGACTATTGGTGGTAACTGCATAGGGTCACCTACTATCAGACATTTCGTTCCTAGCTGTTTGAATGCAGCTATTGAGGTAAGGAAAGCCTGAGATGCTTCTTCAATGACAATCAAGTCATAATTTGGTGTACCTCCATATAAAGAGATTTTCTCTTTACTATAGACTTTGGAAAGAACGTAATTAGTGGCACATAACAATTCTCCAGGTGGAACCTGTAGGTCTGGAGTTGCAGCATGAATACCACTTATTTGTTTCTTTTCATCGATTGAAAGATTGGTTTTGCTGACTTTTCCCAATGATGGATAGTGCTGCAAAGGTTTCTGCTTTATGAGCTCAATGAGACCTTTGTTTGCCATGGTTGTTGCACAAACAGTCTTTCCTTCTTCCAAATACTTCGCTATGATTTTTGCAATTGTGTAACTCTTACCGCTTCCAGGAGGACCTTGCATGATACAACATCCCTTTTCATCAAGAGTTGTCAATATGGTATCAGAAATACCATCTGGGTTGCTTGAGTCAAAAGCAAGTTCTTCTGGATGCCAATCTTCATACCTAATCTTTGGCTCCAGATATAGTTCTTCGTTAGAAGAGAAAAGGTCCATATAGTTGCTCATGTTCTTGTAATAGTCCACTGGAGGGAATGGATTATATATTAGAACACTTAGAGATTTTCCTTCTGATGTGGTCTTTACGAATAAGTCATATAAAGAAGAACTGATACCGGCGCAAGCGACATAATCATAACAGCTTTCCTTACCTTGCACGTAGTACATCGGGGTTACAGAAGATTCTGGAGAATGGAAGGTTGCATTTTTGCAAAAGTCTTCCCATTTACAAATCCATTCAGTTGGGCGTGTCCCAAGCTCATTGAATGCATTTTTTTTGATGACAACCAATGCTTTTTGAACTTTTAATCTCGGTGCCATGTTTCTTGGACACTTTAAGATAACAAGTCCAGTCTCTTGTTGAATTCGGTCGACATATGCTAGAGACAGCTCATCAAACTTTTTAAATAACTGGGGAATGAGCGATCTGTTTATTGTTTTCTGCTCTTCTATCTCTTCTTTTACCTGATCAGCAAAAAAAGATTTATAATTATCAAGGACTTTTGTATTCATATTAATATTCTTCAGGGTTTAGTACATCTTCATTCTTATCTGCCATTGCACCGACATAATTAGCAAATACTGCGTCTATGTTAGTTTTAGCTGCAACTCTAATTAGTGTATATGCTGTTCCTCTGACATCTTTCAGCAAGTCAGAGTATAGAGCATTTACTACATCAACTTTTTCATCGCCTGTCATTTTGATGACTACATCATCTTTCTTGACAAGTTTAAGGAACTCCTCCTTTGTCTTGATGTAAGCGAAGTTCTTGGCACGTCCGTCCAAGTATACACATATTATCCACTTGTCGGAGAGTATTTTCTTCCATACTTTAGGTGATATATACATAACTCCTTTAGCGGCGCTGCATGCATGAATGTATTTGTCACCTTTCAACTTGTGATCAGAAACACTATCTCCATTTTTGATGAACTCTTCAAGAGTTTCTTCTGGGTCTTCATTCAAGTCTTCTTTCAGGTTCTGATATAGACGTAACTTAGCCAGATAATTCGTGTCTGCTATCATTTCCGGAGTAATTCCATATTGGGATAGAATATCAATTTCTTCTTCGGTTGGATCAAGAGACTCCAATTCCAAAGCAGGTGAACCATATGAACGCATGCTTTCAACCCCTTCTTTTGAAGACGGTTTTGGAGGTCTTTGCTTTCCAGTTGAATTGCCTCTATTGATATTTGAATCATTGTCATTCGAAACTTCATAATATGAATCATCCGGATCGATTTCTTCGTAATCTTCTTGATCGCCGTAAAGAGAAGTATCCTCTTCTGATATTCCAGATGCAGAAGGTTCGTTGTTTAAATCTTGTTTAGATTCTCCATTTCCAACAGATTGTATCTTGTCTTCCTTTTTCTCGATTTGATTCAAACCAGATTCCGGTAATTCTGATATTTCTTCTTTGTCAAACTCTTGATTGCCTTCATTTGTTCTTGATTGATCGTTTCTTGAAGTATCTGTAGTTGACAACTCTTCTTCATTGGAATGCAGATCCTCAGTCTCAGGATAATCATTGCCACAATCTATTTGTTTTTCTGATTCTCTACTCAGTTCTTCTCTCTCTCGTGAAAAACCTACTAGTTTCTGTGGCTCATTTTCCACTTGTTTTTGCGAAGGGCCTAAATTCAAATGATCTTTAACACGAGGATAAGCGATGCCTAATAATTCCAAGAATTTCTCATCTTCAAAGAATGAAGCGCAATACTCCTTTACCATCCTAATAATCTCGGATGTACTGAGATCCTTATTTAGTATTCTCATGATTGTCCTTTCATCATCTTTACCTGGTATATCCATGACCTCTATCAAGGTTTTGGACATTGGCGCAAATATAAATTTGTCCTGCCAGTCATTCAGATAATAAAAGGTTTTCGTTGAATCGTCTTCCTCAAATATAAAGTATATTGATAATCAGTTAGTTACTGTTATCAAGATACAAATGAT
>OBAR01001593.1_pt1 | contig 18663 bp, 10 predicted proteins | sample 1517911 | NCBI WGS metagenome assembly OBAR01 (sample SAMN04571709, study PRJEB22368) | human gut metagenome | biome: human gut; material: stool | host: Homo sapiens | place: Luxembourg | collected 2012-10-26
AAACAAATCATGACAACAATCAACATGCAATATTGGTTGGGGGCCAATGAACGCACCCACGTACTGCCAACGGACAAATGGTACCTCGACTTTGCCACAAGCATCCTGCCCCTCGTCAAGACCTCTCCCTTGTTCAACAAGGAAGACCTGCGTACCCAAATTGACGCAGCCATCTCCCTCGGCATGTACTTTCAAGACGCCATTGCCCAAAGCGGAGGCTGGAAACTTTTCTCCGAAGCCTTTCAGGGAGTATACGGAACTTACCTACCGTTCTATCCACTGGGTGACGATTATACGCCCGATGAAATAAATCAGGAAGACATTGCATTCGTACTGTGGACATTGAAATCACAATTCAGTATTTTTGACAAGGAATACACCTTGTTCAGTCCTTATGACAAAGACCTGCTTGCATTAAGCCAAAGCGCCTATGAACTGATGGATGCACGTTTCGAAGAAGCTCCCATCAGCGAGGAAGAATCTTCCTTCCTTTGGGTAATGGGACTTGATTTACTGGATATGCCCATTACTCCGCTGCCGGAAGTCACTCCGGAAACCAAACTGAGCAAAGATGCCGCCCGCTGTCTGGAATACAGCCAGGGGAAACCGCTGCTATACTTCACCGATTACAAGGAGCTTTGCACTTTCTTTGTCGATGTCTTGGGATGGGAAAACAAACGGTCCGCACTATTGCCCGACCTGGAATACCAAAAAGAGTTCGTGATTTATGCCAACGCCAAAGGTATGCTCGTAGCCCACAACGTGGCCGCCTATTTCTGTGAAGAACATAACCCGATGTACGATGCCAAACGCGCTGCTGCAGAGGGTTACAAGATGTTCTGCCAACCTGGAGAGTGTCCGTTCGACCTGCTGAAATACGGAATGGCCAAAGGAATTCTACCCGATGTGGAACTTCCCTTCCTGAAAGGAAAAGAAACACTGCATCAATATTGGGACTTTATAGCCCGCTACTACTTATGTGAATATTATGAAGGCGAGTAACCATTCCGGCATAAAGCCCAAACGAAGCAACAAGGCCAAGCCAACCGGAAAACGGATTGGTAAATCCAAACCTTCGAAAGCGAATAATCAGCTTAACAGAAGGGTGAAATAATGGAAAATGGATAATGGAAAAACAAACAGTGCAGCGTATTTATTGAAACCGCATGGCAATTTTCCATTATCCATTATCCATTATCAATTTTCAAAGTTCCACAATCTCTTCCTTACACAACGTCAGTTTCTCCACTCCTTCCGCTGTTACAACCCAAGAGTTTTCGATACCGACGGGACCAATGCCTGGCAAAACAATCTTCGGTTCCAAAGCAAAGACCATGCCCGGTTCCAGCTCCTGCTTCATGCGTGGAGCCAGCACCGGCATTTCATTGATTTCCAGTCCGATGCCATGACCGATAAACTTGGCTTTTTGAGTGGCTCCCATAAAGTTGTCGGCAAAGCCCGCTTTGGTGACAATATCGATAGCGAGATTGTAAAGGTCCTCACAAACAGCACCCGGTTTCGCTTTTTCTACAACAGCCTCTTGTATGTCCAGGCAAACCTGATGGGCAACATATGCCTTTTCCGGCAACTTTCCGATAGAGAATACACGGCTCATGTCTCCCATATAGCCATAGAAGTTACCCCCCATATCAACCATAAAGCTCTGACCGGGCTGCAACAGTGCACCGTTCACACTGATAGGCAGTGACGGGTCAAGTCCCTCGCCTCCCAGAGCAAAATCATAGGGGGCAGGCGCAGTGGCATTGTCTCCTGCCAGCAGACTTCCCATAAAAATCTCCATACTTTGTCCGAAGGTACGAAAAATACCCAGACAACCTTCCAGACGCATCAGGCGCTCTATTTCGATGGATAACTGGCGGTCTGTCATTCCCGGTCTATAAACCGAGGGTATTTGTTCGTAAGCTTTAGCATGTGCAATGCTGGAACGACGGAACATCTCAATCTCTATTTCAGTCTTGACACTTCGGGCCTTCCGGATAAGTGCCGTACCACAAGGAAGCACCTCCGTTTCAGGGAAACACGCAGCCAAACGGTTATATTCCGTAAAAGACAACTCATCTCCCTCCAGCATCAACCTCGCAGGTATGGGCAAACCACATTCCTTTAGTAAGTCAGGCAGTTGTTCCGGTTTACGGATAGGATGAATATGTTCCCCTTCAATATTGTTAGGACGTTTGATGAATAAACGGGCGGGAGCATTCAACGGCAGATACAAGTAACCGCTGACGACACGTCCGTACGTATAGATTAAGTTTACATTGCAAGCGATAAGAGCGGCATCAATCTCTTGTTGAGCCATGAGAGAGCGTATTTTATCACGTCTCAGTTTCAATTCAGGTAGTAACATCTCTTTGTCATTTATGGTTTCTCGGATACAAAGATACAACTTTTTTAATTGAGAATAAAAAAAGTACTGCCCCATACCTTCACAGGCGTAGGGCAGCACAAACCACAAATACAAATACAACTAAACAAAGTTTCTCTCTTAGATAATTCCCTGACCCATCATGGCATGAGCCACCTTCATGAAGCCGGCGATATTCGCTCCCTTCACGTAGTTGATGTAGCCATCAGGTTCTGTCCCATATTTTACGCATTGAGCATGAATTCCGTGCATGATGGCGTGGAGTTTTTCATCCACTTCGGCTGCACTCCAGCTGAGGTGCATGGCGTTCTGCGACATTTCCAGTCCGCTGGTAGCCACACCACCTGCATTGACAGCCTTACCCGGTGCATACATAATCTTGTTGTCAATGAAAAGGTCGATAGCTTCGGGCGTACATCCCATATTGGAGATTTCGCCTACACATGTCACCTTGTTGTCAATGAGGTGTTGTGCATCTTCGCCGTTCAGCTCGTTCTGGGTAGCGCAAGGCAGAGCGATGTCCGCTTTCACTTCCCACGGGCGTTTGCCTGCCACGAAAGTAGAGCCGGGGAATTCGTCGGCATACGGTGCTACGATATCGTTGCCCGATGACCGGAGTTCCAGCATATAATCTATCTTTTCGCCACTGATACCGTTCGGGTCGTAAATGTAACCGTCGGGACCGGAGATGGTAACCACCTTGGCACCCAATTCGGTAGCCTTGGTAGCAGCACCCCAAGCCACATTTCCAAAACCGGAGATAGCCACGGTCTTGCCCTTGATGTCAATGCCTTTTGTCTGTAACATTTGGTTTACGAAATACAAGCCACCAAATCCTGTTGCTTCAGGACGAATCAGCGAACCGCCAAATTCCAATCCTTTACCGGTAAATGTGCCCGTAAATTCGCGAGTCAACTTCTTATACATACCGAACATATAGCCCACTTCGCGACCGCCTACACCGATATCACCGGCAGGAACATCCATATCCGGACCGAGGTGACGCCACAATTCCAGCATGAAGGCCTGACAGAAACGCATGATTTCAGCATCGCTCTTTCCGCGCGGAGAGAAGTCGGAACCACCCTTACCACCGCCCATAGGCAATGTAGTCAAAGCATTCTTGAAAGTCTGCTCAAATCCCAGGAATTTGAGGATAGAAAGATTTACGGAAGCATGGAAACGAATACCGCCTTTGTACGGGCCAATGGCATTGTTGAACTGCACACGATAACCAAGGTTCGTCTGAACTTCACCCTTATCATCCACCCACGTTACGCGGAAAGTAAAGATACGGTCAGGTTCAACCAGACGTTCTATAATTTTCGCTTTCTCGAACTCGGGATGTTGATTATAGATATCTTCGATGGAAAGAAGAACTTCCTTTACGGCTTGAAGATACTCAGACTCGCCGGGGTGCTTTGCCTCTAAAGAGGTCATGATACGTTCGATATTCATAATATTACGTTTTAAAGGTTATTACCTTGTTGACTTTACGCTATTCAAACAAAATGTCAATGAATAACACCGCAAATATAAGAAAACTTTTCAAAACAGCTAAATTTTACGGTTATATTTTGATTAAAGAATGATAAAATGTCAAATCCCCGGCATTCTCTATTCATACCTAAATGGTCTATTCTTTTCCTATTCTGTCAACAATTCGCCATAACGGCATAAATATAGAAAAATTATAATAAAGAAAATAAGAAATGACGAATAATTTACGAAAAAAGACACAATCCTCACGGACTATGCCTTTCCAATTGCTAACTTTAATTCTTAAATGCTTGTATTAAATCCGCAACATAATAATTACTATGTACGGACAAGCTTCATAATTTCTTCAATCCTTTTACCTCTTCTTTTGTTGCTTCTCGAACACTGATAGCCACCCCTCCACTACTTGCCAAAGGTTGACGCAGCACACTCTTTGACGTTACTATGCCACGACGGATGTCATAGCTCTGCGGATTATCTTTCCAGTCTGCATCCCGACCATCTGCATAAACGGTAACAATATATTTCCTTCCTTCGGGTAAGAAAGAGAAAGGAATAGTTGCCGTACGAGGATGTTCGTCGGTAATAGCACCTACATACCACTCTTGTTTTCCTTTGGCTTGACGAGCCACTGTGATATAATCACCCGGTTCGGCTTCCAAATACCAAGAATTGCTCCAATCCACCGCTACATCCTTAATAAATTGAAACGCATCGGGAAAACGGCGATAATTATCCGGCAGGTCTGCTGCCATCTGTAACGGAGAGGGCATCGTTACATATAGAGCCAATTGTTTTACCAATGTAGTACCCGCCTGACCTTTAGGTTTCGAACTATTATAATACGAAAGTTTTGTCTGGAAAATACCAGGAGTGTAATCCATCGGACCACCCTTCAACCGAGTAAACGGCAAGATACAAGTATGATCCGGATCATTGCCCCCCATAGATTCAAACTCACCACCACGGGCAGATTCTTGCGCTACCCAGTTGGGCCAGGTCCGACACAAGCCGGTGGGACGAACAGCCTCGTGACTATCTACCATAATCTTATAATCAGCAGCACGCTTCACCACATGTATATAATGATTGTTCATCCATTGTGAGGAATGATATTCACTACGGGGAATGATTGAACCCACATATCCGGTCTTTACAGAATTATAGCCATTATCTACCATAAATTGAAAGGCTACATCCAGCTGCCGCTCATAATCGGCAGCATTAGCAGCCGTCTCATGATGCATGATAATCTTTACTCCCTTTGATTTGGCATAGGCATGTAGTACCGCAACATCAAAGTCCGGATAAGGTTTGTCAAAAAGGAACTGACGATCCTTACGATAGGATGCCCAATCTTCCCAACCTTCATTCCAGCCCTCAACCAATACCGCATCAATACCATTCTCCGCCGCAAAGTCTATGTACTCTTTCACATGTTCAGTATTGGCCGGATGATGTCCATTAGGAGTTAACTTTGAATAGTCGGTTATGCCGGGTTTAGCCTTATAATAGTCGCTATATGCCCATGTACCTCCTCCACCAGTAAACATCTCCCACCAGACACCGATAAATTTCTGTGGCTTAATCCAAGAAGTATCTTCCAGCTTACAAGGTTCATTCAGATTAAGAATCAACTGAGAAGCAAGGATGCTACGTGCATCGTCACTAACCATAATTGTACGCCACGGGGTATGCAACGGTAATTGCAGATATCCTTTCTTTCCTAATTTATCGGGAGTAAGATGAGCAGAAAAGTTAAACTCTTTATCATCCACATTCAGCAACATGGCAGAATAATCTACCAAGGCAGCTTCATGAATATTGATATAAAGTCCTTCGGTAGTCTTTATCATAAGGGGTGTTTGTACTGTGAATGAAGTCGCTTTAGCTTCATATCCTTTTTTACGTAGATTACGTTCCATAGCTTCGCGCACTTCGGAAATGGCCGCAGTAGTATAGGCAAACTCATTCGTATCATAATCACCGGGAATGCAATAGAGTGTATGATTACCGGTCAGATTGAATTCCGTCAGTTCGTCTTTTACCGTCAGATAATTCATGGTTTTCTGCTCCGGCAACTCATAACGGAATCCGAGTCCATCGTCAAACAATCGAAAACGTACAATCATCATACGGTCGTGCTTTGCCGGTTGTGAGAGAGTGACAGTAAGTTCATTGTAATGGTTACGGACTTTTTCATACTCTCCCCATACAGGCATCCAAGTTTCATCAAAAGTAGAATTTGTTGCATCAAGAATCCGGAAGCCATTTGACAAATCCGCTTCTTCCATAAGTATTCCCAAGGCAGAAGGTTCTACAACCGGCTCTCCTTTGTAATATAAGCTATAGACCGGCCCCCCCTCGGAATCAAGCACAACATTGAGTTTCAGATTCCCATTGGGAGATGACAATTCGTGTGCCATCGCCACACAAGCAATTCCCAGAAATACAACTGTTAATAATACATGTTTCATATACATCCGTTATTGTTGATATATAAAATATTGATAAGGTTCCATCGTCATTACTGTAGGCAACTCCACATCCACACCGGCAATCACATCGGTCATGGTCTTGCCAGCATGCTCCATAGGTACTTTCACTTGTACAGACTCATTGGCGGTATTCACCATGACCAACATGCCATGACTGCCTGCTGCCCGATAAAATGAAGCGGCATCTCCGGTAGTATAAACTTCCAGTTCACCACCACGTACACTGCTCGTAGCTTTATAGGCTCTGATGATTTCTGCCATCTCTTGCGCAAAGACTTCATTGGACTTCAAGTCTATAACTCCGTAATTGAAAAAGTTAAGTGACCGCGGATAGGCTACTTCCTGCGAACTATAAATAAGAGGTATCCCCTCGAGCATAGTCGTTAATACAAAAGCAGACATGGCACCACGCTCACCGCCATAACATTCTATCGGTGATGCCTCACTTGCCTGGTCATGATTAGTAGAATAGCGTAACCGTAACGTACCCTTCGGCATTCCCTCCAATTCGGAAGTATTCATAGCATAAAGGTCAGTAAGTGAGCATTTACCGGCATAATAGTCTTTCAGTTTACTATGGAAGTTCCAGCCGTAGAGCAGATTGAAACCATTGTTCATTAAAGACGTTTTTCCGCCTTCGGCAAGCATCAGCAAATTATTGTCAAGTGTACGGAGCTCGGCGATTGCTTTCTTCCAGAAAGCATCTGGTACCCCCTCGGCATAATCACAACGGTATCCATCAATACCAATTTCTGTTACCCAATACTTCATGGCATCAATCATGGCTTGCTGCATGGTTTCGTTGTCAAAATTCAAGTCAGCAACATCCGCCCAAGGCTGTTCTTGAGGTTGTACCACATTGCCATTTGCATCCTGTGTATACCAATCAGGATGCTCAGTCACCCAAGCATTGTCCCACGAAGTATGGTTGGCAACCCAGTCAAGAATCACTTTCATTCCTTTGGCATGGGCAGCATCTACCAGTTCTTTCAAGTCTTTTTTTGTTCCGTAACGTGTATTCAGCTTTTTATAATCCTTTATACAATAAGGTGAATTCACACTTTTCAGTACTCCCGGCTCATTTACAGGCATCAGCCAAAGCACGGTAGTCCCCAGGCTTTGAATACGGTCAAGCTCTGCTTTGATGGCAGAGAACGCATTTTCTTCGGCAAAAATGCGGGGATTTGCCTCATAAATCACCATATCCGAAGCCATGTATTCTTCCTGTGGGACGGGAATCGGTTCCATGTCACTCTGACTATCACTACACCCCATACAAGAATGTAGCATCGTAAAGAGCAGTGTCGCAATTATTACTTTTTTCATATTTCTACTTTTTATCTATACTTATACTCATTGGCGGAACTGATATCTGCAAAAGGAGCATCCAAACTCTCCAGTAATGGGCATTGGCAGAAAAGATACTAAGCCTTAATACTAAAAATCCCGGAAGCCAATACTAAAAAACAAAAGAGCTAAGAGATAACTTTTTCCCAAGGCTTGGGATAGAAAAACCAAGCCTTGGGACATATATCCGCAAGATTGAAAAGAGATATCCTATCCCCAATCTCATTCCACCAATAGGTCATTTAACATCTTCATTACTATACAAAACTCATTTCAAGAAATTATTCTGATTAGAAACAAAAGCCGCTTCAGATTCCGGTTCAGAGTCTCCGTCCGGATTGTTAGGGTCAATCTCCTCACCAGCTATGTCCGTAATACGGAAATAATAATCTCGATCAAGCGTCACTGCTGCGAGGTCAAATTGTGAGCCTCCATTGTTATTATTCATTATCAGATTGTAAGTCAATCCCTTATTTGCTTCACCTGTATCGTAATAATTATACGTGACACCTTTTATCTCAACACTACCGGTTGGTAATATTCCTGGCCAACTGCCAAAGAGTTCCGGTATATCATTTCCCCACGCGTATATGGTTGTTTCTGCCCATCCGGACTGGTCTTCAATAAAAATGGTATAACCATCATGGATGACCACTGCATCCGGATCTATTTCCGTCCAACCGCTTTCTGTGATTTCCAAATATATGTCACGGTCAAGAGTAAAGTTCTGTGGTCCATCAAATTGTGAACCTACTCCATTATCGTTAAATATCAAATTGTAAACCAATCCCTTATTTGCTTCACCTGTATCAAAGTATTTATAGGTAATTCCTTTTATCTCAACGCTACCAGTAGGTGAAATACCGGGCCAACCTCCAAAAAGTTCCGGCAAATCATTTCCCCACGCATAAAGTGTCAGTGCATCCCAACCTGTATTGTCCATCACGAACACAGCATAACCGTCATGGGTCACTTCACTTGGGTCTTCCGGCTCCTCAAAATAAGCATTCCAGCGGGTTACCGTTATATCAGTGCGAGTACCTACCTTAGCCGAAATTTGATGTAAAGCATCCCCATTCTGCAAAGTACGCTCTATACCTTGTGTCTTAGAAACGAAATAAAAGCCATCGGCAAGTGTCTTTCCATTAACAAAATCTTCCGGATAGAGGTATATGCCCCATTTAACATCATTGTTTGCAGCTTTCTCCATCTGCCACTTAAGGTCTCCGGAAGCAGCATCCTGACCTCCATTGAAATCGCCTGCAATATAAATTATTTCATCGGCACCAGTTCCTTGGGGCATAATCACCTCCAGCAAGATAGCATCGCTACGAAGTTCAAATTGCGGCAACTCATGGTCAAACACAATTTCCTCCTTGTCACAACTACTGATGAAAGCTACAAAAAGCAACAAAAGCCATAGCGGATTACATATATATTTTTTCATTGTTACTATTATTATAGGATGATTAATAATTAGGATTCTGTACCAGTCCCGGATTTACCATAAGGGCAGACTGGGGCAAGGGATACCACTCGTATTTGCGGTCACGTTTAGCCGGATAGCTTAAACCGTCGTCCGTGGCACGGCCAAAGAACCACCATTGCCCTTGCGTAAACTTATCGAAACGACGCAAGTCTGTACGACGACGACGCCCCTCTCCCAAGAATTCAAGTCCCCATTCACTCAACATCCAATCCATATCAAAGGATGTAAAACCAGGACCGGGCTGTTCGAGAGCCGATTTATCTGTAAAATAGCGTGTTTTAACTCTATATACCAGTTCTTTAGCACCTTCCGTATCACCTGCACGCATTTTACATTCAGCAAGAGTATAGACCACTTCACTCAAACGGAATTCCACCTCATCGATGTTTTGGAAATCAATGCCTGCACTCTCCGGATAAACCGGATATCTTACCAAACGGACACCTGAATTCGTTTCACCCCAGCGAGGTGACATGACAGTCTCCAGATTACGTCCTAAATTAAGGAATGTACCCACCTGATCCACATAAACCAAATCCTGACCGTCACGGTCGGCATCTGCTTTCAAAGCCGCACCCTTACCATAGTTGGCTTTAATAGCCCCTTTCAAAAAAATGCCTTGATAGTTTCCTGTTGTTTCATTATACACATAGTTCTGCTTACGGATATCTTTATCGTGGAAACGTTCATAAACTGCTCCTAACTTATCACCGTAGTCGGTAAGAAAGCTCTTAGGATTGTCAGTACCACCATACGGCTGTACATTTCCAGAATTATCCCATGAAGGTGCCAAGCATACACAATTCCATCCGCTCTGGCTGTATGTACCTCCAAAGTAATCCCAACAATTGTAAGGCATGAAAGGCATGTTACGCATCCAACCGGTATTGACCTGACCGACTTCCATCGCCAATGCCATTACAACTTCCGGACATTCTACATTGTTTATCGAATAAATATCGCGATAGTCATCGGTAATGCTGTAAGTACCATAATCGCCATTCAGAATTTTTTGGCAAAGAGTGGCACACTCATTATAACTGTTTTGTTTGATAAACACCTCAGAATTCAGCAACAAGCGCATCTTAATCATACGATTGGCAGCTTGGTTCATGCGGTTGCGAGTCTTTCCAGAACCATCTTCTTTCATAAGATCTGTAACTGACTCATCTAATTCCTGACTGATAAAATCGTAGATAATCTTGCACCCCTTATCAAAATCAGTATCTGCAGAACCAGGGATTTCCGCACCCGAAGAAATGTTCAAGGGAAGTGCTCCACCCCAAATCTCAAAGATATTGTAGTATGCCCAAGCACGCAGGGTACGTACTTCGGCAATATAACTATTCAAAGCATCCTCAGTCATGCGTATAGATGCGGGGCTGATTGCCTGCAAATCTGTAATAAGCGTATTGCAAAGCCCAATAGTGGTCCACGCATTCTCCCAAGTTTGGCGAATAATGGTTGATTCTGACGTCCAGGTATGTGAAGACAAAGCAAACTTCAATGCCTCATCCCATCCCCAAAGTCCACCGTTCCAACTGCGCCATGCCACCTGGTCGGCAGAAAACTCCTGCAAATACCAGAAGTATTCCAAATAACTATATGCAGCTTTCGAATAGATGGCTGCCACTGCCCCCTGAACACTCGTCTCATCTTGATAATAAATTCCGGCATCCACACGATCGAACACTTCCTCGTCCAAATTAGTACAAGAGAAAAGTGAACATGACATAATCATCGCCAATAACCAACGACATTTTATATATTTCATATCTTTCATATTTTTAATAATTTGTTTCTCATTTATTTGAAGCGAAGAGTCACACCTAAACTCAATTGAGTTGCTGTAGGATAAGCACTATTACTATCTACTCCCGGCTGGATACCATTCACGTCTATAATTGAAGGGTCATTACCAGAATATCCGGTCAAGGTAAACAGATTCTTGGCAGACAGATATATGCGCATATTATCCAGTAACTTACGGTTCTTAGGAGTAAAATTATATCCCAAGGTTACATTTTCCAGTTTTATGAAGCTACCATCCTCCAGGAAATAGGAAGATATTACTCCACCACCGGTACGGATATTCTTATCTTCCAGATACGCAGAGCGAAGAACATTATCTGTACCACATCCCTGAAGCCCCATACCATATTTACGCATATTGAATACATCAAAACCGAATGTACCGCGGAAGAATACACTCAAATCAAAATTTCTCCAAGTCAGGTTGTTACTCCAAGACAAGAAGTGCTTGGGAGCACCATTGCCAATATAACGTTTATACTTGGCATCAGCCTGAGAAATCGGTATTTGCTCATCTTTATCATTCAAAATAAGCATATTGCCATTTTCGTCAACACCTGCATATTCATAACCGTAGAACTGCCCTATCTCTCCCCCTTCCTGCACACGGAAGAAATATTCGCTGGAGCCAGTACCCGGTTTTAAGTAAAGGTCGAGATAAGATGCCTTGTAAATATCGTTAGAAAGTTTGGTCAACTTAGTCTTCCCATAAGAATAATTGATTCCGCTCGTCCACTTCACTGCTGTTTTAGTAAGGATGTCACCATCCAAAGATACTTCTATACCGGTATTTTTCGTTGTTCCAACGTTAACCAAAATAGTGGAATAGACAAAAGGCGGTTGAGGTGCCGTGTACGTATAAAGCAAGTCTTTAGAACTACGGTCAAAATACTCCACTGAACCACGTAAACGATTCCATAGAACAAAATCAACACCCAGATTAATCGCAACGCTCTTTTCCCAAGCCAAATCCGGATTAGCATTACTAGAGGGAGCATAGCCCGTTACCCAACGCCCGTCAAAGAGATAACTACCATTGGTATTGTAAGTAGAAAGTGATTTATAAGCATCAAAATCCGAACGACCGGTAATTCCGAAAGAAACACGCGGTTTCAAACTGGTCAACACTTTCCGGGTATTCTTCATAAAGCCCATCTCCATCATTTCCCAAGCCAAAGAAGCTGCTGGGAAGTACCCCCACTTTTGGTTAGCACCAAATTTGGAAGAGCCTTCATAGCGCAACGAAGCCGATGCAAAAAGCATATCCTTCCAATTATAGTTCAACCGACCAAAGAAGCCAATAAGTGTCGATTCAGAGCGACCGCTATATAAACTTGCCAAACCATCCTTCAGATAAGAGCCACTGCCCAAATCCCAATATTTCGTATTATCAAAAGAGAAGTCGTTGTTACTACCACCAATCTGTTCCCAGATAGACTTCTCATAAGTATAGCCCACTACAGCCTTAATATTGTGGTCGCCCAAGTTCAGTGCATAATTTCCCAACCACTCCAATCGATTGGTGTACCATTTCTGATACTTCATTTCCGCACGTCCTTTATAACCATTCCAATAGGACTCCGAACCGGCAGACGAAGCATAATATTGTTGCTTCATGTCATTGTAATGCAATGAGTAACTTAATGTTGTATTCAACAAATGCTTTTCTGTCTGCAAAATATTCAGTTTAGCCTCAGCCGTACCCAACAAATACATACGCTGGCCGTTGTTATCTCTCAAAGCAAGCTCCGCAACCGGATTGGTTGCACCCGTAGGAGAAGTAGGCTGATAATACGAACCGTCTGCATTATATACCGGCATTGTAGGATTCATTGTGAGTGCCCTATCGAAGAAACCATCATTTCCCCAGGTTTCATTTACACGACGTGCACTCAACGAACCGTTGAATTGTAAGCGATTCTCCAGTACACGCTGTTCCATAGAAAAACGACCTCCAAATTCTTCACGACCACTCACGATGTCAAGTCCATTGGCACTTTTGTAATTGAAGGAAGCACCATAGAAACCATTCTTTGTGCTACCATCAATAGATATATATTGGTTTGTGTCGTATGCTACATCACGAGTAATCAGTCCATACCAGTCAGTGTCGGCTCCATAGTCTGTACCTCGTCTCGAACGACGGAATTCATCAGCCGACAGAATATCCGGAGAGGGCTTGGCTACATTAAAAGCGATGTAACTGTCATATGTGACTACCGTTTTTCCAGCTTCACCCGAGCCACGTTTCGTTGTAACTAAAATCACACCATTAGCACCTCGCGTTCCGTAAATAGCAGCTGAACCCGCATCTTTCAATACCGTAATAGATTCAATATCCTGTGCAGCGATGTTACGGATATCGCCACCTGCCACACCATCTATGACAATCAAAGGACTATTACTTGCAGAAACAGATGTTGCACCACGTACTTGTAATGAAGAACTGGAGTTAGGATTGGCAGCTGCCTGCGTATTGACATTCAAGCCCGCGACTTTTCCCGATACCATTTCCATCGGGTTATTCATAGCCCCCAAATTAAAATTTTTCTTATCCACTTGTACAATGGAACTGGAAACTTCTTTTTTACTCAATGAACCGTAACCCACTACTACAACTTCTTCCAACACCTGCTGGTCATCATGCAAGACAACATCAATCTTGTTTCTACCGGATACGTTCAGTTCCTGCGTTTGGTAACCTACATAAGAAAAAATAAGTATTGCATCAGGATTGACATTCAATAACACATAGTTACCGTCAATGTCAGTTATCACCCCCGAAGTTGTACCCTTTACCAATACACTTGCACCGATAAGACCTTCACCCGTTGCATCGGTCACCTTTCCTTGTACCTGAAGTTGTTGCGCAACAGCAACACCAGTCATCATAAGAAAACCCAGTAAAAGGATCATGCGCTTTTTAAGGCATCTCTTTAGACTTTTCTTTTTCATCTTATTAGAAATTAGTTAAACAATAAATAGATTGATGCAAATGTATTATCAAAACAAACGCACGATTTGGGCTGAGATAAAAATCTAAAGTCCTGCAACAGGCAATCAACTATAATACAACGCATTACAAAAATGCTATTGCTACTAATTTCTAAATCATTTCTAAACTTTTTAAGGCAGAAGAAAGCCTCAAAAGGAGGATAAAATCAAAAAGAAGTTATTTTCATCACTCGTTCTTCAAAGTCCTCTTTACAAAGAGACTTGTTTTTTAGCTTGGAACGATAAGTATAGATGGTAGTTATGGAATAACGCAAAAATTCTGCAATACGCGCACTGTCTGTAATACCTAAACGAATCAGTGCAAATATGCGCAGTTCGGTAACAAGCAATTCTTCATTTTTAGGATGCAATTGTTCTTCAACTGGCAACAAACGATTAAATTCTTCTACAAAGTTAGGGAATATCTTAAGAAAAGATACATCGAAATTGTGATAGAACTCTTTCAACTCTTGATTTATGAAACGGTCGGACTTCAATGTACGATATAACTCCTCAAGTTTACCGGCAGCAGCCTGCTTGTTCAATATGCGGCGATATTCTTCCATCTTACTTATATAAGAGGAACTTAAACTGAGGAAACGTCCCAAATACTCTTCCTTAATATGATTGGCTTCCGTAAGAGTCTGATTAGTATGCAATAATCGTTCATTAGCCTCATGTTGAGACTTGTTCAGCTTCTTCAATTCACTATTCAATATACTCAATTGGGAATTGGCAGCAACAACTTTTTTACGGGCATAAGACAATTTTTTCATTTGCCATAGCACACACAGTACTGTCAATAGAAGGAAAACAGAAAGGATACATATGCCTGTAATAAACATTCTCTGCCGCTGTTGCTGTATTTCCTTTTCTTGCTGATAAGCACGATCTATGAGCGGAAGCATCTTGGAATTCTGCGAACTACGCAACCGAGTAGTATAATAATTAGCATCTTCCATACTAATCTTGATATAGTGATTAGCACGTTCCAAATCGCCCATTCCATAAAGTAATTCCGCTAATGCGCACAAAGAATAATTTTCTTTCACCACTGCCCTAATGTCAGCAATGGCACTGCTAATACGTGCTTCCATTTCTTTCTGCTTGTTCCCCACGACATGATAAGCAAAAGCCAGAATTGAAGTAGCTACTGCATACTCACGCGTATTGGATTTCAACCGAGGTAAAAAATTCTTCAATAAACATATAGCCTCCTGACTTTTTCCCTGGTCAATGAGCTGAGGTGCATGCACGACTACATATCTATAAGTATCTTCCGGTACTAGGCTGATTATAGAATCCCTATACAAATTTGCTATCCGAAGATAATTGTTCACGTAGTTCCGATCAGTGGCGTACTCTGCCTGATAGAGATATAGGTTTTCAAAACATACATAATAGTCCACTATATTTTCACCCTCCAACGTGTTACGAGGAAGCGATTTCAGCAATTCCATTGCTTCAACAAAAAGGCCCGAAGTATTTAGAATATGTACTTTATTTAATATAGAACTATTTATCCATTGCCTATTATTTAGCCGTGTGGCAATAAGAATATTTTCATTTATATAATGTAATGCAGAATCACTAATATAAGAATTATATTCGGCAAAAAGACGATTTTGTATCAGATAACGCTCCATGTCAGTAAGCCTCCCTTGCTTCAACTCATCCTTTATCAAAGAAATATACCGTTCTTTTTCTTCCTCGTATTGTCTACGCATTACGATAGTCTTATCCAGAACAGACAAAAGGCTATCTATTGCAGATGCATACATACCAAGCGAACATGGCAACAGCATTATTATTAAAATCAAGATACGCATCATAGGTTAACATTGTGACATAACTTCGCAAAGTTACAATTTTCTTCTGTTATGAAAATACGATTTTAGTATTTTCTTTGGCATTATAAGTCGTACATCATAGGGATTATACATCTACCGAAATTCATATTTCCTCTACTTCGGATAGCTTTTAAAGCTTTTATGGCAGTTTTCAAACCTCCTTCTGCCTAATAATGGCTAACATTGCAACCGAAACCAAAGGTTGACATCAACATGAGAAAGACATTATTATTTTTATACCTTTTATCTCTCGGCAGTATTGCCGCATACGGTCAGACACGTCTGACCCAAGACCCCAAACTGGAACGACAACTCCACGAAAGCGGACTGATACATCAACCCCTCCCCCTGGATATTGAAAACTCTTTCGAAACCAACGGATGGAAAAAGGAGGTCTTGCAAAGCGCTCCTCTCACCCGCTCGGCAGGTACAGAGGGATGGAGTCATTCCGGCGCAGGAAGCATGTCCTTCAGTACGGAAAAGACCGTTTCCGGCAAAGGCAGCATCAAACTGCAATTCCCCACATTCACCGGGAAAAGGGCGACCGGCTCTCCTTCCGACCCAGACTATGCCACCTACGGAAACAGCAGTGTTACCTATCATCTAGACGGCGCCAATCTGGAGAAGTACAACCGCATCGTATTCTCCATCTATCCCGATTGCGACGGCGCGCGCATCGTCAACATGAACCTCACGTTTCGCAATGCAGATACTCCTGCCAAGAAAGGATATAATCAGCCTTCGGGTTCACACCTCATTAACCTTATTAATAAGAAGTGGAACCAATGCTTCCTCGAAATAGACGAGTATCAGCGCGACAAGGTGATATCCATCACCTTCAGCACAGCCCTCAAAGGCAAAGACCGGACTACAGGAGATTCAGCTATCTACTACCTGGACAATCTACAACTGCAAACGGTGAAAGCCCCTGAGAAAGTCAGCGGATGGATACCTGCCGATGGAAAAATCTCCTACTCGACAACCGGCTATGCCGTCAACCACCCCAAAACCGCCCTCATCAACACAAACCTCACCATAGACGCCGGAAAGCGCTTCCAACTGCTTACCCCAACCGGAGAAATAGCTTACGAAGGAGACATCCGAAAAGAGAAAACCACTCTCGGAGAATTTGGCCTTATTGATTTCACCTCCTTCAATAATCCCGGAGAGTATCAGCTGAAGGTCGGAACATCGCTAACTCCCACCTTCCGGATTGGAGAAAGACTTTGGGAAGATTCACAATGGAAAGTTCTGAATTTCATCTTTTGCCAGCGCTGTGGACATCCGGTTCCCGGCAAGCATGCCTCCTGCCACGCAGACCTGATGTCCCGGCATGACGGACGCAGTATCTCCTACTCTGGTGGATGGCACGATGCGGGCGACTTGTCCCAGCAGACCCTGCAGACGGGAGATGTGGCTTTTGCCCTGCTCGAAGCCTATAATAAACAAAGAAACACCAACCCCACCCTCGCCGCCCGCCTGCGCGAAGAAGCGGAATGGGGAGTGGAGTTTATACTAAAGAACCGCTATGGAGACGGCTACCGCGCCAGCAGCATGGGATTGCTAATCTGGCAGGATGGTGTATTCAACACACTGGACGACATATCTTCTGTACGCGTGCAGAACATGGCATTCGACAATTTCCTCTATGCCGGATATGAGGCGTATGCCTCCATGACGCTGGACAACGACCCGATGCAGCAGGAATATCTTCTGCGCGTGGCCGAAGAAGATTTCGCTTTCGCCATGGAGAAATTCAAGAAAGACGGTTTCGACCAGTTCGTCCAGCCTTACGAACACAGTTACAACACTTCGAAAAGTCAGTATATGGCTACCATCTCCTGGTCGGCAAGCCAATTATACAAGCTGACCGGAAAACCTTCTTATGCGGACATCGCCGCCGAATACATCCGCTACACCCTCGACTGCCAGCGCACGGAACCGCTGAAAGACAAAGACGGGACACGCGGATTCTTCTACCGGGACAAATCCCGCAAATCCATCGTACATTACATACACCAGTCGCGCGAGCAGGTCTATATGCAGGCTATGGTGATGCTTTGCGAAACCCAGAAGGAGCACCCCGATTACCCTAAATGGGTGAATTCCATACAACTATATGGAGACTATCTGAAAGGAATGATGAAGTATACCCATCCCTACGGTATGATTCCAAGCGGTGTTTACCATGCAGAGGAATATAAGGATACCACCAACTTCTACGCCCTCCATCTGTTTCCCCCTGCCAATGCCAAGGAACTGTACACGGAACAGATTAAACGAGGAGTACAACTGGACAAAGAGCACTACATGAAACGTTTCCCCGTGTGGTTCAACATTTTCAACGGCAATACCGCCATCCATCTTTCCAACGGAAAGTCCGCCGCCATCTGCGGAAACTTCCTGAAGGACAAGGAACTGCTCAACATCGGTCTGGAACAGTTGTACTGGACCGTAGGCAAGAATCCTTTCGGACAATCCTTGATTTATGGAGAAGGACACAACTATCCGCAACTGAACACCTTCTCTTCGGGAGAAATGACAGGAGAGATGCCCGTCGGTATCCGTACCCTGGGCAACGACGATGTCCCCTATTGGCCGCAAACCAACAATGCCTGTTATAAAGAGGTATGGGTTACCTCGGCAGGCAAATGGCTGTCTCTGATTGCGGAATATTAGATAATGAAGAATTAATACTTATAAATTATAAATTACAAATTATGAAACATCTGTTTATTTTATTGTTTACGGCTTGCACCCTGCTGACGTACGCACAAGTCCCCGAAG
>OBAR01001599.1_pt1 | contig 18630 bp, 17 predicted proteins | sample 1517911 | NCBI WGS metagenome assembly OBAR01 (sample SAMN04571709, study PRJEB22368) | human gut metagenome | biome: human gut; material: stool | host: Homo sapiens | place: Luxembourg | collected 2012-10-26
AAGCTATGTCTTCTTTTATGCGGTTTTCAATTTGCGCAAGTTATTGTACATTATCGAAGCGGAGCGGGAACGGTTAAAGCTCGAAATTGAAGCAACGCTGGCAGAATCTACCCTTGAACGCAGAAAAACGGCGTGACCTTCACGGTCACACCGTTCTCTGCCCCAACCGCAGGACAAAATAGCTACTTGTCACTATTAAGCCATGGTATTTACAGGCTTTTTTCGACCTCTGATTTTATTCCCACTCCACCGTTGCAGGCGGTTTGGAGGTGATGTCGTAGACGATGCGGTTGATATGCTTCACCTCGCCGACGATGCGGCCGGAGATCTTGTCCAGCAGCTCGTAGGGCAGACGGGACCAGGTGGCGGTCATAAAGTCCTGAGACTGCACGGCACGCAGGGCCAGCGTGTAGTCATAGGTGCGCTCATCGCCCATAACGCCTACGCTGCGCAGGTCCGTCAGCACGGCAAAATACTGGCTGGTGGTGCGATCCAGACCCGCCAGAGCCATTTCCTCCCGGAAGATGGCATCAGCATCCCGCAGGATGGCCAGCTTTTCCTCGGTGATCTCGCCGATGACGCGGATGGCAAGGCCCGGCCCCGGGAAGGGCTGACGCCACACCAGCTGCTCCGGCAGACCCAGCTCCAGGCCCAGCTGCCGCACCTCGTCCTTGAACAGGCGGCGCAGAGGCTCCACGATATCCTTGAAATCCACACAGTCCGGCAGACCGCCTACGTTGTGGTGGCTCTTAATGACGGTGGACTCGCCGCCCAGGCCGGACTCCACCACGTCGGGATAGATGGTGCCCTGGGCCAGGAAGTCCACAGCGCCGATCTTCTTGGCCTCCTCCTCGAACACGCGGATGAACTCCTCACCGATGATCTTCCGCTTACGCTCGGGGTCCGTGACACCGGCCAGCTTGCTCAGGAAACGGGGACCGGCGTTGACCCGGCGGACGTCCACGTTGAACTGCTTGGTCATCACATGCTCCACCTGGTCGCCCTCGTCCTTGCGCAGCAGGCCGTGGTCCACGAAGATGCACGTCAGCTGACGGCCCACCGCCCGCTGCAGCAGCGCGGCGGCCACGGAGCTGTCCACGCCGCCGGACAGAGCCAGCAGCACCCGGCCATTGCCGATCTTCTCCCGGCACTGGGCCACAGCCTCCTCCAGATAGGACGCCATGGTCCACTCCGGCCGGAAGCCGCAGATCTTATACAGGAAGTTCTCCAGAATTTGGCGGCCATACTCGGTATGCACCACCTCCGGGTGGAACTGCACGCCGTAGAGCTTCTTTTCCAGACACTGGACCGCCGCGTGGCGGCAGCCCTCGGTGGAGGCGATGATCTCGAAGCCGGGGGCCAGGTGCTCCACCTCCACCCCGTGGCTCATCCAGTACACAGCCGTCTCCGGCACGCCGTCGAACAGGGGAGAGGCGGTATGGGTCAGCTCCGTCTTGCCGTACTCCCGGGTGTCCGCCTTGCAGCACTGACCGCCCAGCAGGTGCATCATCAGCTGCAGACCGTAGCAGATGCCCAGCACCGGCACGCTCATAGACAGCATCTCCGGGTCGATCATGGGAGCGCCGGGGTCGAACACCGTGGCGGGGCCGCCGGTGAAGATGATGGCGTCCGGGGCAAAGGAGCGGACCTCGTCCATGGTCATGCGGAAGGATTTGATCTCGCAGTATACGCCGCATTCACGGACGCGGCGGGCCACCAGCAGGTTATACTGGCCGCCGAAATCCAGCACAAGAACCTTTTTCATACGGGATCATCCTCCCGGAAGGTGATGTGGTCGGGGGTAGCCTCCTCGATGACGGCCAGGGAGTGGATGGGATAGCCCTTCTCCCGCAGGGCGTCGCCGCCGTGCTGGAAGCCCTTTTCCACTGCCACGCCGATGCCCACCAGCTCTGCACCGGCGGCCTTGACGATGTCGATCAGGCCCTGCATAGCATAGCCCTTGGCCATGAAGTCGTCGATGATCAGCACCCGGTCGTTGGGACCCAGCCACTCCTGGGCCACAATGAGGGTCACTTTTTTCTTATAGGTATAGGAGAAGATCTCGCTCTGATACAGGCCGCCCTCGATGTTGTCGCTCTTGGCCTTCTTGGCGAACACCATGGGAACGCCGTATTTCTGGGCACACACTGTGGCCAGAGGGATGCCGCTGGCCTCCGCCGTCAGCACCATGGTGATGTCCTTCACGTCGAAATACTTGGCGAACTCATCGGCCAGCTGGCTCATAAGGGCGGTGTCCACCCGGTGATTCAGGAAACCGTCCACCTTGATGATGTTGCCGGGCAGGACCTTACCCTCCCGGCGGATACGCTCCTTCAGCAGTTCCATATACTCCTCCTATTAATTTCACATTGCTGTGAATAATGACACTATTCTGCCCTATTCCTCCTATAAAAGCAAGGGGGCGAAAGGGCGAAGTTCCCGGCATTTCCGGGGCGGGTTTTGTCACATATGACGGGGATCAGCCCCGGCGCAGGCTCTCCCGGATAAAATCGCTGAAGCGCTGGGCCGCGGACGTCAGGGGTACGTCCCGCAGGACGCACAGATCCACGCTGCGGGCCGGGATATCAAAGGATGTGCGCAGCTTCCGCAGACGGCCGCTGTCCAGCTCCCGGTGGACGAACTCCTCCGTGACTCCGGCCACGCCGAAGCCGATGGCCGCCAGGTCTACCAGCAGGCTTCGGGCGCCCAGCTCGATCTCCGGGTGCAGATGCAGACCGTTCTGCAGGAAATACTTTTCCAGATATAGCCGGGAGGAGGCCTTCCGCTCCAGCAGGATCAGCGGGAACCGGGCGATTTCCTCCAGGGTGTATACATGGTCGAAGTCGCAGGGATACTCCGCCCCGGCCACGAAAATGGAGTGGGTGGCCAGGCACGGGAAGGTTTCCAGAGACGCCCCCTCCTGGGGGGTGCTGGCAAAGGCGATGTCCACCTTGCCGGACTGCAGCAGGCCCAGAACCTTGTGGCTCCGGCCGGAGATGATCTGAATATGAATGGCCGGATACTGCCGGTGGAACCGGTCCAGATACGGCAGCAGGAACTGGCTGGTCACCGTGTCGCTGGCGCCGATGGTCAGGTGGCCCATTTGCAGGTCCCGGCTCTGGGACAGCTTCTCCTCGCCCGTTTCCAGCAGGCCCATGGCGCTGCGGACGTATTCATACAGCATCCGCCCATCGGCGGTCAGGGTGACGCCCCGGGAGTTCCGGGCGAACAGCCGGGTCTGCAGCTCCGCCTCCAGCTGCTTGATGGACTGGCTGACGGCGGACTGGGATATAAACAGAGTCTGGGCGGCGGCGGTGATGTTTCCGGCCTCCGCTACCTCCTTGAACACACGATAAAGCTCCAGCTTCACGGACATGACAGCACCTCATTAAGAAAAATAATGCGTACAGTTTGTATCATCTGCTGTAATTATATCAAATATTCCCGGGAATGCAACCCCTATCTTTCCTTCCCCGAAGGATTCGGCATTTTTTCCGATTTCCCTTGCTTTTTCCCGGCGGCTTCTGTATAATCATGACTGGCTTTTGCTGCAAGAGTAGAAGCGGCGCGTTAAGTGCCGGTCGGATGGGAGGTTGCCGCCGGACGAAGGAGACCTGTCTCCGCGGTGCCGTCTTCGCATCCGCTTTGGCAGCCGGCCCGGGGGTTCGCGCCCTGACAAGTGCATACTCCCCAACCTCCTCCCAATTTTTACCCGAATTAGGAGGTATTTTTTATGTCTGAACGTCACACCCATGCATCTGCCCACGGCAGACCCAAGTGGCCCGTGCGGGCCATGGTCACCTGCGCCCTGCTGACCGCCGTCAGCGTGGTGCTGGCCCGGTTCCTGATCCCCACCCCCAACGAGGTGACCCGCTTCTCCCTGGAGGCGGTGCCCATCTTCCTGGCCGGGATGCTGTTCGGGCCGCTGCCCGGGGCCCTGACAGGCTTCGCCGCCGATTTCATCGGCTGCCTGTTCTCCCCCTATGGCTACAACCCGATTTTCTGCGTGCCCCCGATCCTGTACGGCCTGTGCGCCGGGCTTTTCCGGCCCTGGCTGACCCGCAGATGCAGCCCCCTGCGGCTGGCTCTGGCGTTCCTGCCGCCGCTGGTCCTGGGATCGGTGCTGTACCAGAGCTTCGCTTTGGCCATGATCTATGGCGGCGGCGCGAAAGCCGCGTACTTTCTCACCCGGCTGGCGGCGCGCAGCGTGCAGTTTGCTATTACCGGCGTGCTGGACGTGCTGGTGGTGTGGCTTTTGCAGCGCTCCGGCGCTCTGCGGGCTGTGGGCCTGCCGCCGGTGCAGCCGAAAGGAAATGATAACGTATGAACATTGACGAGACACTATCCTATATCCACGCCGTCTGCTGGCGCAGCAGCATCCCGGGGCTGGAGCGCATCCGGGCGCTGCTGGCGCTGATGGGGGACCCCCAGAAGGACCTGAAGTTCATCCACGTCACCGGCACCAACGGCAAGGGCTCCACCTGTGCCATGATGGCCAGTATCCTCCGGGCGGCGGGCTATCGCACGGGCCTGTACACCTCGCCCTTCCTGATCCGGTTCAACGAGCGCATGCAGGTGGACGGCCAGCAGATCACCGACGACGAGCTGTGCGAAATCACGGCCCAGGTTCGCCCTCTGGCGGACTCCCTGGACCCTCACCCCACGGAGTTTGAGATGGTCACGGCCATCGCCTTCGCCTATTTCGCCCGGCACAACTGCGATATCGTGGTGTGCGAGGTGGGCATGGGCGGCGAATTTGACGCCACCAACGTGATCCCCGCCCCGGAGGCCGCCGTGTTCTGCAACATCGGCCTGGACCACACCCAGTATCTGGGGGACACCATTGAGAAAATCACCGCCACCAAGGCCGGGATCATCAAGCCCGGCTGTGACGCGGTGCTGTACCGCCAGACGGCCTCTGCGGAGGAGATCATCCGCCAGCGGTGCGCCGGTCTGGGCGTACCCCTGCACCTGGCGGATTTTGACGGCATCCGTCTGGAAAAGGCCGGACTGGAGGGCCAGGTCTTTGACTGGGAGGAGCTTACCGGCCTGCGCCTGCCGCTGCTGGGACGGCACCAGCTGTGCAATGCCGCCGTGGCCCTGACGGCCATCCGGGTGCTTCAGGCCCGGGGCTGGGCCATTACCGATGCCCACATCCGCCGGGGGCTGGCCTCCACCGACTGGCCCGGCCGGTTCCAGATCATCGGCCTGGACCCGCTGTTCATCATCGACGGCGGCCACAATCCCCAGTGCATCCAGGCCCTGGAGCAGAACATCCGGGACTATCTGCCCGGTCGGCCCCTGACGGTGCTGACCGGGGTCATGCAGGACAAGGACTACCACTGCATGTACCGGGGCGTGGCGCCCTACGCCAACTCCTTCATCACGGTGACGCCGGATAACCCCCGGTCCCTGCCTGCCGGTGAGCTGGCGGCCTATATCCGGGAGCTGGGCTGTTCCGCCACGGCCTGCGGCACCATCCGGGAGGGGGTGGCCCTGGCCCTGGAGCAGGCAGGGCCTGACGGCACGGTGCTGTGCTACGGGTCCCTGTACCTCATCGGAGAGGTGGAGCTTCAGCTGCGGGAGCTGAGAAAATAAAGGAAATGAGCGTGCATCCGCCCTCTTTACCCGGATGCACGCTCACTTCATAGGCACGGGAGGTAAGACCCTCTCCACTCATGATTATATTTGATTTCCATATTTTCGTCAAGTGCATAATTCGAATAATTGTAAACTTTCTGTTGATAAATATTCTGGAGGCTGTCGGAAAAACCGGAAATCTTCCGCCATCGGAAAGGAAGATCGTTACGAAAGAAACCCATCAGTGGTGTTTTTCGTTTGCAATCGCAGGTTTTTCAGAACTTTTCAGTTCGGAAAAACCGCACGCAGCTTGTCAAAAAAATTTTTTTGACAAGCTGGTTATTGACGCAGCACCCCCGATGGACGTATAATCATCCTGACGAAAGGAGGCCCGGCACATGACCCAGTGCGAAGCCTGCTGCTTTTATAACTACGACGAGGAATACGACGAATACATCTGCGATGTGGACCTGGACGAGGACGAGATGGTGCGGTTCCTGTCCGGACGGGGGGACTGCCCCTACTGGCGGCCCGGCGACGAATACCGCACCGCCCGGCGTCAATAGGCGGAAATATAGGTGGATTTTTCCACCGCCCTGTGATACAATGGCCCTGCCGCACACGCGGCGCAAAGGGAGAGTGAGAAAGTGGATAAGCTATGCGAGCTGCTGGACATCCGGCCCGGCGTCACCGCCCTGATCGGCGGCGGCGGCAAGACCACCCTGATGTATCACCTGGCCCGGGAGCTGCGGGAGCGGGGCACCGTGGCGGTGACCACCACCACCAAGATCTGGCCCCCCACCGGCATCGCCGTGGCCCAGGACCCGGATACCGCCCGGGAAATTCTGGCCCGGGAGGGCCTGGTGTGTCTGGGGGTCCCGTCGGTCCAGGGCAAGCTGGTGTCCCCGGGCTTTGAGGGCTGGGACGCCCTGGCGGACTATACCCTGGTGGAGGCGGACGGCTCCGCCGGAAAGCCCTTCAAGGGCCACGAAAAGCACGAGCCGGTGCTGCCGCCCCGGCGCAACACCACCATTCTGGTGCTGGGAGCCGACGGCTTCGGCCGTCCCATCAGCGTGGCGGCCCATCGTCCGGCCCTGTATGCCCGGCTGGCCGGTGTGCCGGAAAACCGGCCTGTGACCCCGGCCATCGCGGCCCGGGTGGCCGCCCGGGAGGGATTTCATGACCAGGTTTTCGTAAACCAGGTGGACCAGGAGGAGGAGCGTCCCCTGGCCCGGCAGCTGGCGGAGCGGCTGGACTGCCCGGTGGCTGCCGGTTCCCTGCGGTCCGGCTGCTGGGAAAAGATCAAATAACAGGAGGATTCAACTATGGAACGTACCTATGCGGAATACGCCGCCCACCAGGCGGTGGAGCTGCTGGCCATCGACAGCCCCACGGGCTTCACCCGGCAGGCGGCGGAGTGGGTGCAGAACGCCTTCCGGTCCCTGGGCTATGAGGCCCGGACCACCGTCAAGGGCGGCGTTCTCATCGACCTGGGCGGCAGCGACGAGAATGACGGCCTGCTGCTGGAGGCCCATGCCGACACCCTGGGCGGCATGGTGGCGGAGATCAAGGGCAGCGGCCGCCTGCGGCTGACGGCTCTGGGCGGTATGCGTCCGGAAAACGGCGAGGCGGAGAACGTCCGGGTCTACACCCGCGGCGGCCGGGTCATCGAGGGCACCTTCCAGCTGTGCAACGCCTCCGTCCACGTCAACGGCGAATATGCCAACGCCAAGCGCAGCTATGACACCTGCGAGGTGGTGCTGGACGAGGACGTGAAGTCCGCCGACGATACCCGCGCTCTGGGTGTGGAGGTGGGCGACATCGTCTGCTTCGAGCCCCGGACCCGGATCACCGGATCCGGCTATATCAAGAGCCGCTTCCTGGATGACAAGCTGTCCGTGGGCATTCTGCTGGGCCTGGCCAAGTTCATGAAGGACAAGGACCTCACCCCCCGCCGCCGGGTATACGCCCATGTGACGGTGTATGAGGAGGTGGGCCACGGCGGAGCCGCCAGCGTGCCCCAGGGCGTCACCGAGGCCATCAGCGTGGACATGGGCTGCGTGGGCGACGGTCTGCGCTGCACCGAGCGGCAGGTGTCCATCTGCGCCAAGGACTCCGGCGGCCCCTACAGCTATGAGGTAGTGGGCAGACTCATGGACGCCGCCCGGCGGGAAAAGGCCGACTACGCCGTGGACGTGTACCCCCACTACGGCTCCGATGTGGAGGCCACCCTGTCTGCCGGAAACGACCTGCGCCACGGGCTTATCGGCGCAGGCGTCTACGCCAGCCACGGCTATGAGCGCAGCCATATCGACGGCGTGTGGAACACCCTGAAGGTGCTCAAGGGATATCTTGAAATCTAAAAACTGCCCCTTATGTTAGACAGCCCCTGCGGGATTTTCCCGCAGGGGCTGTTGTTCGATTTGGGATGCTTTACCGGCCGGCAGACTCCTCAGCGATCTTTCTGGCGACTTCCTCGTCAGTCAGATAGGCGCTGGGGGCGGGAGCCACACCGCGGCCCCACTCGATCCAGTTGACCACAAAGAAGGAGATGGTGCTCACCAGGCATCCGGCCACCACCGGCATCAGGAACATCCAGGTGCCGCCGCCGCCCACGATCTGCCACACCACAAAGGCGATGGTGCCGCAGATGATGGAGATAATACCGGAGTTCTTGGTGGCCTTGGGCACTGCCAGGCCCAGGCCATATGCGGCGAAGGGACCGGCGCAGCGAATGCCGAAGGCGAAGGTGTTCATGGCCACGATAGACACGCCGAACAGAGAGATCAGCATGGCCACAACGGCGGACAGCACGTTGCAGGCCCGGGTATAGAAGATGGTCTGCTTGTCCGTCAGCTGCTTCTTGCCGCCCAGACCGGTGTACAGGTCGTTGATGATCATGGTGGACATGCACAGCAGGTTGGAGTCGGCGGAGGACATGGTAGCGCAGATGATGGCGGCGGAGATCAGGCCCGTCACCACACCGGGGGCATAATGACCGGTGACGATCATCATGGCGTTGCTGCCGTTCTCGGCCAGGCCGGGCAGCTGATCCTGCAGAGCGAAGGCAGCCAGACCCAGCAGGGTGGGGAAGATGGACATGGCGGCCATGAGGATAGCGGAGACAAATGCGGCGTTCTTGGCGGTCTTTTCGTCCTTGGCGGTCTCAAAGCGGGAGACCATCTCGGGACCGGCCAGGAAGGTGCAGAAGTAGTTGAAAATGTAGCCGATGATGGAAGCCCAGCCGATCTGGGTCAGGTTCAGCTTCTCACCGGGCAGAGCCGCAGAGATGGCGCTCCAGCCGCCGGCATGGTTCAGCACGATGGGAGTGGCGATGGCCAGGCCCACCAGGATGATGCCGAACTGCACCAGGTCGGAGATCTGGTCGGCGATCATGCCGCCCATAGTGGTGTACAGAATGATGACGATGCCCGCGAAGATCAGGCACACGTTCAGGGGGATGGAGGGGATCAGGGCGTTGATGACGCCGCCGGAGGCGGCGATCTGGGAGGAGGTCAGGCAGAACAGCGACAGCACGGACAGGATAGCCGTGAAGTTGCTGGAGAACTTGCCGAACCGGCGGCCCACCACCTCGGGGATGGTCACGGCCATGGTCTTGCGGATCTTGGGAGCGAAGTAGGCCAGGGGGATCATGGCGATGGAAGCCGCCAGGACGTACCACACGGCGCTGAGGCCCCAGTCGCCGAAGGCCTTCTGGGCCAGGCCCGTGGTGCAGCCGCCGCCGATGTTGTTGGCGGACAGGGAGAACGCCACCATGAACAGGCCCATGCGGCGTCCGGCCACCATGTAGTCCTTGGCGTTCTTGATCTGGACCTTGCTGACCACGGCGCCCACGGTCAGCATGCCCACCAGATATGCGACAACGATAATCAGGGGCAGAATTTGAATTTCCATATGCTTTTCTCCTTCTTTTTTTCCGGATTCCTGCCGGGTACTTCACTACTTTACTCGCAAATATTGTACCATGCAACAAAAATTTGATCAATTTGTTAGCTTTCTGTGAATTCAACAAAACATACCGTTTATAATCGTCTATAATGCATAAAAACGCAGAATTGCGCTAAATTATGTCATTATCGACAAACATCCCTGTCATTTGCTGGAATTATACCGGCATGATGCACTCCTCCGCCGGGCGAAAAAATCCCCCGGTTCAATGTGAACCGGGGGACAGGCCTTACTTCTCCTTATAATACAGACGGCAGTGGCAGTACCCCTCAAAGTCGGGGTCCGCGATCTGATCTTTGAATTCCTTGCACATGCAGCGGTTTTCCTCCGTCCGGGCCAGGCGGCACGGGCAGTACCCGCCGGTGCGCTTTAACCCCTCCCGGATGGCGTCCACCACCTGCCGGTCCTCGTTGAGCCGAACCTTCATGGCGCGCCTCCTTTCTGACTTGTACACTCACTATAACATGTACAGGCCCCGTCCGCAATATGCAAATGCAACACTTTGTCCCGGAATGATTTTCATGTGCCGAAATTTATTGCATTTATACGAAACAATTTTCGTCACAATCTTGGCAATGGAGTGGGAAACGTTCCCGGTTTTCCGCCGTTTCCGAAGATTTCAAAATTTCAGGCCGCCCTATGGTTCCGTGAATTTTTCTGCAATGTTTTCTAATCAATTATGAAAATTTCTCATCGGATAAACAACTTTTCTGAATCAATTGACTTTTGAAGGCAATTGTGGCATTCTGTACCTGTAACCAATATCAGTCCGCCTGGGGTGCACAGTCAGTCGCCGCTAACGGACGGAAGGAGTGGAACTGTTTTGAGCAGACTTGACATCAAAACCCCCAGCAGGGCTCAGACCGTGGTAGAGGGCCTCTACCGCGATGTGGAGCGCCGGATCGCCGCCAGCCCTCCGGGCCTGTGCCCGGTGGAAATGTCTCTGTCATTTTTGCAGCTGTGCCATGCACAGACCTGCGGCAAGTGCGTGCCCTGCCGCATCGGCCTGGGCCAGCTGACCAAGCTCATTTCCCAGGTGCTGGACGGCACCGCCAACATGGGCACCGTCCGCATCATCGAGAAAACCGCCCGCAGCATTGTGGATACCGCCGACTGCGCCATCGGCCGGGACGCCGCCCGGCTGGTAGTGGACGGACTGGAGGGCTTCCGGGACGATTATGAGGAGCATGTGCAGCACCACCGGTGCCTGGCAAGCCTTCAGAATCCCGTGCCCTGCGTGGCGCTGTGTCCCGCCGGAGTGGATATTCCGGGCTATATGGCCCTGGTGGGGGCGGGACGCTATGCCGACGCCGTGCGCCTGATCCGAAAGGATAACCCCATGCCTACCGCCTGCGCCTATATCTGTGAGCATCCCTGCGAGGCCCGGTGCCGCCGGAATATGATCGACGACCCCATCAACATCCGGGGCCTGAAGCGGTACGCCGTGGACCATGCAGGCGTGGTGCCCAATCCCCCCTGCGCCCCGGCCACCGGAAAAAAGGTGGCCATCATCGGCGGAGGCCCCAGCGGCCTCAGCTGTGCCTATTATCTGGCACTGATGGGCCACAAGGTCACCATTTTTGAGGAGTGCAGCAAACTGGGCGGCATGCTGCGCTATGGTATTCCCAGCTATCGTTTCCCCCGGGAGAAGCTGGACGCAGAAATCGACTCCATCCTGTCCCTGGGGATCGAGGTCCGCACCAACGTCCGGATAGGCCGGGACATCTGGCTGGAGGAGCTGGAAAAGCAGTACGACTGTATTTACATCGCCATCGGCGCACACCAGGATAAAAAGACCGGCATCCCCGGTGAGGACAGCCGCAACGTCATATCCGCTGTGGAGATGCTCAAGGCTATCGGAGACGACGTAATGCCTGATTTCACCGGCAAGCAGGTGGTGGTCATCGGCGGCGGCAACGTGGCTATGGACGTCACCCGCAGTTCTATCCGTCTGGGAGCCAGCAAGGTCAGCTGTGTGTACCGCCGCCGCCTGGAGGATATGACGGCCCTGCCTGACGAGGTGGCAGGGGCCACCGCCGAGGGGGCGGAGATGATGACCCTGGCAGCTCCCGTCCGCATTGAAGCCGACGAGGACGGCGTGGCCCGGGCTCTGTGGGTCCAGCCCCAGATCATCGGCGATGTGGACAGCTCCGGGCGTCCCAAGCCCAACAAGGCCGCTCTGGACCAGGTGCGCATCCCGGCGGATATCATCGTGGTGGCCATCGGCCAGGGCATCGAGATCCAGGGCTTTGACCAGGCCGGCGTGCCCATTACCCGCGGCGGACGGCTGGTGGCCGCCCTGTCCGGTCAGGTCAACGATATGGACAACATCTTTGCCGGCGGCGACTGCGTCACCGGCCCCGCCACCGCCATCCGGGCCATTGCCGCCGGAAAGGTGGCTGCCGCCAACATCGACGAGCACCTGGGCTTCCACCATGAGATCCGGGTGGACGTGGACATCCCGGCTCCCCGGCTGAACAACCGCCCGCCCCACGGGCGCATCAACACCACCGAGCGCCAGGCCTGTGAGCGCAAGTGCGACTTTGAGGACATCGAGTGCGGCCTCACCGAGGAGGGCGCCGTCACCGAGGCCTCCCGCTGCCTGCGGTGCGATCACTTTGGCTACGGCATTTTCAGAGGAGGTCGAGATATCAAATGGTAACGCTGACCATCGACAACAGAACCGTCACCGTGCCGGAGGGCACCACCATTTTGGAGGCCGCCCGTTCCGTGCGCCTGGATATTCCCACCCTGTGCTACCTGAAGGACATCAACGAGATCGGTGCCTGCCGCATCTGCATGGTGGAGGTGGAAGGCGAGCAGCGCCTGGTGGCCGCCTGCGACACCCAGGTGGCCGAGGGCATCGTGGTCCACACCAACTCCCCCCGAGTCCGTGAGGCCCGCCGGGTGAACCTGCGGCTGCTGCTGGCCCAGCACGACATCCGCTGTCCCAAGTGCACCCGCAGCGGCAACTGCAAGCTCCAGCAGCTCACCAACGACTATAACCTGCTGGGCAACCACTATATCAAGGACCTGCGGCCCATTGAGCCGGATTTCAGCACCCCCGTGGTGCGGTTTGAAAACCGCTGCATCCGCTGCATGCGCTGCATCCAGGTCTGCGACAAGATCCAGGGTATGCACATCTGGGACCTGATGGGCACCGGTACCCGCACCACCATCGGCGTGTCCGGGGCCAGGACGTTGGCAGACTCCGACTGCACCTTCTGCGGCCAGTGCATGACCCACTGTCCCGTGGGCGGTCTGCAGGAGCACGACGACACCGGCCGGGTGTTCGACGCCCTGGCCAACCCCAAGAAGATCACCGTGGTCCAGATGGCCCCGGCGGTCCGGGCCGCCTGGGCGGAATACTACCACCTGAAGCCTGAGTACGCCACCGCCCGGCGCATGGTCACCGCCCTGAAGCAAATGGGCTTTGACTATGTATTCGACACCAATTTCACCGCCGACCTGACCATCATGGAGGAGGGCAGCGAGTTTGTGGAGCGCTTTACCCACCGGGATCAGTACACCTGGCCCATGTTCACCTCCTGCTGTCCCGGCTGGGTGCGGTTCGTCAAAACCCAGTTCCCCAAGTATGTCAGCCATCTGTCCACCGCCAAAAGTCCCCAGCAGATGTTCGGTGCCGTGGCCAAGAGCTACTTTGCCAAGAAGCTGGGGGTGGACCCCCACGACATCTTCGTGGTGTCCATCATGCCCTGCACCGCCAAAAAGAGCGAGGCGGCCCTGCCCACCATGCGGGACGCCTGCGGCGACCCGGACGTGGACGTGGTGCTGACCACCCGTGAGATCGTCCGGATGTTCCGGGGCGAGCAGATCAACCCCGCCGTCCTGGATGAGACGCCCTTTGACAGCCCCCTGGGCAGCGGCACCGGCGCGGCGGTGATCTTCGGCGCCACCGGCGGTGTCATGGACGCGGCCCTGCGCAGCGCCTACTACCTTGTCACCGGCCGAAATCCCGATCCCGACGCCTTCCGTGACGTCCGGGGCATGGACGGCTGGAAGGAAGCCAAGTTCGATATCCCCGGGGCCGGACCGGTGTCCGTGGCGGTGGCCAGTGGCCTGCTGAACACCCGCAAGCTCATGACCGCCCTGGAGCGGGGCGAGGTGCGCTATGACTTCGTGGAGATCATGGCCTGTCCCGGCGGCTGCGCCGGCGGCGGCGGTCAGCCCATCCACGACGGCGTGGAGCTGGCGGAAAAGCGCGGCAGCGTCCTGTGGAACATCGACAAGGCCGCCCCCTCCCGGTTCTCCCACGAGAATCCCGAGGTCCACGAGCTGTATCGGGAGTTCATGAAAAAGCCCCTCAGCGACGAGTCTCACCATCTGCTTCACACCGACCATCAAGCCTGGAAAATGCCCAGCCAAAAGTAATATTCCGTCAAAAATGACAGCCGCTTGTCTGCAAGCGGCTGTCATTTTATAATTCTTTCACATATTTTTTATGATTTGTTCTTACATTGTTCACATTTATATATTGTATTTATGGTAATATAATAGCAACATATATCATATGATGGAAAGTATAAAGCATAATGAGCAAGAGGAGGTACCTACCATGAAATGTCCCTGCTGTGGAAACGAGATGCAGTCCGGCTTCGTCCGGGCTATGGGCCGAGGCGGCGTGTGCTGGGTGACGGAGAACCGGCCCATGGGCGCGGCCGTGGGCTGCCCGGGCTTCCTGCTTCTGGGAAAGGCTCCCCACTCGGAAACGGACCACGTTCCGGCCCAGCGGTGCGCCGCCTGCCGGATGGTAACCATCGCCTACGACCCGGAATAACCGGCTTGCGGCACGGATAGCGGCACGACTTATGCCGTGCCGCTAATTGTCCAAAAAGAGCAACGCCCTTTTTGGACAAAAGGCTTGCAGTCTGCGAATGACAAACTCTGCGAGGCTTTCTTGACACGCGGCGGCACGGCGTAAGCCGTGCCGTTTTTCTGCGAATTTATGCAAATCCAACGAAGGGTCTTGTATTTTTCAGGAAAATTCGGTAGACTAATAGAAAAAATCAGGAGGTTTTTCATGAAATTGGAAACCAAGCGCAGATTATCCATGCTCCTGCTGGCCGTGGCCATGATCTTCTGGCTGCTGCGGCAGCTGGCGGTGGTGTATATCCCCGGTGTCTCGGCTCTGGCTCTGGCGGGGGCCATGCTCCTGCTGGCCTCCGGCATGGACCGCAGCCGCTCCAGCCAGAAGGCCGCCGTGACCCTGATCTTCGCCTTCGGCCTGCTGAACATCCTTTTCGCCATCATCGAGCTGTACGGCTATTTCCGCGCATGACCCCGGCTTGTCCCGGTTTGTCCCGGCTTGTCTCAGCCTGTCCCAGCCTGCCCCAGTTTGTGACATTTTCATGAATTCACTTGACGGACTCTTTACATAGCCCGGAAAACCCGGTATAATAACTCGGATATGCAGAAAGAGGGTGGACCCTTGCAAGTGAATCAAGTGCGGCTGGGAGCGGTGCTGTCCTATGTGTCCATGGGCCTGAGCACGCTGATCTCGCTGATCTATACGCCCATTATGCTGGGCCGGCTGGGCGAAACGGAATACGGTGTATACGGCGCGGTGGGGCCCATCATCTCCTACCTGCTGCTGCTGAGCATGGGCCTGGGCAGCGCCTATATCCGCTACTATTCCCAGGCCAAGGTGGCCAAGGACCGGCGGGAAATGGCAAAGCTCAACGGCATGTTCCTGGTGACCCTGTCGCTGCTGGGACTGGTGCTGCTGGCCCTGGGCTTCTTTCTGGCCGCCCATCCCCAGATGGTGTTCGGCACCAAGTGGGCCCCGGAGGAGCTGGCCCTGGGCTCCAAGCTCCTGCGGATCATGACCCTAAACGCGGCTCTGTCCTTTCCCTTCAGCGTTTTTGAGTCCCATGTGAACATCCACGAGCGGTATCTGTTCCTGAAGGCCGTCACCATGGCCAAATCCGTGCTCAGTCCGCTGATCTCCATTCCCCTGCTGCTGTTGGGCTTCCGCTCCCCGGCCATTGCCACGCTTTCGCTGGTGCTGACCATCGTGTGCGGCCTGACGTATATGGCCTACTGCTTCGCGGTGCTGAAAATGCCGGTGTCCTTCCGGACCTACGACCTGCCGCTGATGAAGAGCATGATGGGCTTCACGTTCTACATCTTCCTGGCGGTGGTGGTGGACCAGCTGAACTACGGCATCGGCACCCTGATGACCACCTGGATCCATGGCGCGGAGTTGTCCGGCGTATACTACAGCGCCAACCAGCTGAACGTGTACTATCTGTCCTTTGCCATGGCCATCTCCAATGTGCTGATCCCCCGGGTCCACCGGATGGTGGCGGAGGGCGACTCCAACCGGGAGCTGACCCGGCTGATGACCAAGGCAGGACGCCTGCAGTTCATCATGCTGATGGCGGTGTTCCTGGGCTTTGTGGCGGTGGGCCGTCCCTTTGTGATTTTATGGGCCGGCGGCAAGGAGCAGTTTGCCGTGGACTATCCCGTGGCCCTGCTGCTGTTTGCCAGCACCATCGTCTCCGCCATCCAGTTTGTGGGGCTGGAGATCCTCCGGGCCAAGAATATGCACCGGTTCCGGGCCTGGGTCTATCTGGCCGCCGCCGCCGTCAATGTGGGGCTGATGATCCCCCTGTGCAAATACGGCGGCCTGGTGGGCGTGGCCGGTTCCATTCTGTTTGTGACCGTGGTGGGGAATGTGCTTCCCATCAACTGGTATTTCCGCCGCCATGTAGGCCTGGACGTCCGCTGGTTCTGGGTCCGCATCGCCCGGCTGCTGCCGTCCATGCTGGTACCCGCCATCGTGGCGGTGCTTATCGCCGTGCTGGCCCCGGTGTCCGGGTATCTGGATATTCTCATCTGGGGCTGCGTATTTGTGGCCGTCTACGCCGCCAGCCTGTGGCTGTTCGGCATGAACCGCTACGAGCGGGGCATCGTCACCGGCGTGCTGGATAAGTTTCGCCGCAAGCGCCGCAGAAGGGCATAATATCGTTCGAGCAGCCAAAAGGGCTTGCCGTCTGCAAAGTGCAGGCAGCAGGCCCTTTTGATATTCCTGCGGCAGATGGACTGCCGGGCAGGGCAGGGGAGACGGTATGCGCTACAGCTCCTTCTTGATGGCGCGGATGGCTCCCTTTTCCAGGCGGCTCACCTGGGCCTGGGATATGCCGATCTGCGCCGAAACCTCCATCTGGGTCTTTCCCTGGTTGAAGCGCATCATCAGAATGCTGCGCTCCCGGGGCGTCAGGCGGCTGATGGCGTCCTTCAGGGCAATGCGCTGGATCCAGCTTTCGTCGGTGCAGCGGCGGTCGCTGACCTGGTCCATGACGCATACCGTGTCGCCGCCCTCGGAGTATATGGGCTCGTACAGGGACACCGGGTCCACGATGGCGTCCATGGCCAGCACCACTTCCTCCCGGGGGATGGCCAGCTCCTGGGCCAGCTGCTCCACGGTGGGCTCCCGCTGGCTCTGGCGCAGCAGACGCTCCCGGGCCTGGAGGACCTTATACGCCGTGTCCCGCAGGCTTCGGGACACCCGGATGGCGCTGTTGTCCCGGAGATACCGCCGGATCTCCCCCACGATCATGGGAACGCCGTAGGTAGAAAAGCGCACCGGCTGGTTGATATCGAAGTTGTCAACGGCCTTGATGAGGCCGATACAGCCCACCTGGAACAGGTCGTCCATGTTCTCGCCCCGGCTGGCAAATCGCTGAAGTACCGACAGCACCAGCCGCAGGTTGCCCCGGATGAGCTTCTCCCGGGCGGCCATGTCTCCCTCCTTGGTCCGCCGCAGAAGCTCCGTCATTTCATCGTTTTTCAGAACCTCCAGCTTGGCGGTGTTGATGCCGCAGATCTCCACTTTTCCCTGCATTCCACTACTGCCTCCGTCACTTGGATAAAAACAGTATTCCCGGGGAAAAGTTCCTTATACGGCGCCACAGAATCCCATCAGCTTTCGCTGAACAGGCCATCCAAAAAATTTTTTGGATTTTTTGAAAAAAGACTTGCATTTTCTGGGAGACCGTGGTATTATAGCAAAGTCGTCGAGAGACACGCGCCGTTAGCTCAGCTGGATAGAGCGTCTGGCTACGGACCAGAAGGCCGGGGGTTCGAATCCCTCACGGCGTGCCAAAAAGACCCGAAACCGTAAGGTTTCGGGTCTTTTTGTTTGCATAAGTTGTTGTTTTCTCCCGCTGCTTTTTTCTGACCCAAACGCTGACCCCAACGGGAGCGGATAGCGGAAAGGTCTATACCGCACGGGAGAGGATGCTCCCCATGGTTTGCGCCGCCTTGAGCTGTGCGTCGGTGGTGACGTGGGCGTAGGTGTCCAGCGTGAAGCCTGCGGAGTAATGACCAAGCATCGAGGACACGGTTTTTACATCCACGCCGTTTTGCAGCGCCATGGTGGCGAAGGTGTGCCCTTACGGTATAATTACGACAAACCGGAAAAGCCCCGTACATCAAGGGTTTTCGGTTATCTGGCAAGGTTTTTCATCCTTTTCCAAACCGAAAAATCGAGCCGCGAAGTAGTTATATCGTAGGGGGTGTTATAGTAACGACAAAAACTAAATACTGTTTGGGCGGGCTGTCAGCCCGTCCAAAAAATCAGGACATTTCCTCTGCAAAGAAGAAATGTCCTTTTTTTGTACCCAAAATCAGATGCCGACAGGAGGAACACAATGCCTGAAAAAACCGTGCAGAAGGAACCGGGCAAAAAGCCCGCGCCATCCAAAAAGCCGAAACCGCAGCAGGAAGTAGTTGTTCAGATTCCGCTCTCTGAGCTGCATCCGTTCCCGGATCACCCCTTTCAGGTGCGGGAGGATGCGTCCATGCAGGAAACCGCCGAAAGCGTCAAGGAATACGGCGTCCTCGTCCCCGCGCTGGCGCGGCCACGGGAGGACGCGGCTATCTTGCCTATGGTTCATCCCCCACCCGCTTTTGAAAGAAGGACAAGCCCAAAAAGCAGAGTGCAGAGAAGGCGATGCCGCAAAGAGTGTATATCCAGTTAAAGAACAGCAGATTGACTGCGTACCGCATGGGCATCCGGGTAAAGAGCACCGCATACGGCTCGATCGTTCCAATTGC
>OBAR01001605.1_pt1 | contig 18577 bp, 20 predicted proteins | sample 1517911 | NCBI WGS metagenome assembly OBAR01 (sample SAMN04571709, study PRJEB22368) | human gut metagenome | biome: human gut; material: stool | host: Homo sapiens | place: Luxembourg | collected 2012-10-26
CTACATAAATTCCATCCGGTTTTATTTTTAATCCTTCTATACATTCTTGTAACATGACCGGCATATGTTTAAATTCCAATTTAACACCTCTAAATAAAACTTTTTAACGTATTGCAGCTGGTAATTATTGAACTACCAGCTGTATTTTCTTTTTGTTTTTTCTTTTGGTTCTTAACTTTCTTTCGTAGATATATCTTTTGCATATATATCATATCTTTTGTAAATTTTTCTTTTGTACTATCATCTTTCGTTTGATTTTTATCTTTTGTATTAATTTCTTTTGTTAATTATAATATTTTTCTTTTGTATTAGTATCTTTTGCATTATTGTCTTTTGTACATTTTTCTTTAGCACCTATATAAACTTTTACAAGTTATATACCTAACATTGTCATATTTTCTGCTATTTCATCTGCTGATATATTTTCATCACATTTTTCCCATGTTGCTTTATTCCATATTTCTAATCTTGTTCCTACTCCAATTATAACTGCTTCTTTTTCTAATCCTGCCGCTGTTCTTAAATTACTTGGAATTAAAAATCTGCCTTGTTTGTCTATTTCACATTCAGTTGCTCCTGATAAGAAAAATCTTACAAAGTTTCTAGCGTTTCTATCAGATAAAGGTAATGCTTTTAATTTTGTTTCAAAATTTAACCACTCATTTTGTGAAAACGCAAATAAACATCCATCTAATCCTTTTGTTACGATGAACTTCTCTCCCATGTCTTGTCTTAATTTTGCAGGCATAATCAATCTGCCTTTTGCATCTAGAGAATGCTCGTATTCACCAATTAGCAATTACCTTTCACCTCTTTTCACTTTTCTACCACTTTGTCCCACTTCTCTCCACTTCAATTAAATTGTAATATAACTTTTTATATTTTGCAAGCTTTTTTGTAAATTTTTTCATTTTTTTTATTTATTGCATTTTTATTAATAATTATCTGAAATTACTTTTATCCCAACAGTAAAACTATTAATTGTAGTTTTGAATCATTTCTCTTATTAATAGTTCGTTTTATTTTAACTTTCTAATTGCTATACTTTTGATATAAAAAATCAAGGAGGAGCTATATGAATGATGTAGAAAAAAATCTAAGAAAAAATATAGGAAAAAAAATAAAATTAGCAAGAACTAAAGCAGAATACACACAAGAACAATTAGCTGAAAAGCTTTCTCTTTCGGCAAGGTACATCAGCCAACTAGAACGAGGAATAGCTTTTGGAAGTGCAACAACAATAACTAATATTTGTAAAGCTCTAAATATCACTTCTGATTTCTTATTTTATGACCTAATTAAAAGTAACTCACCTATTATGAATGATTTAATTGATGAAAACTTTTTAGAAGATTATTTAAAATTAGACAATTATAATAAAGTAATTGTAAATTCTATAACAAAAGAGCTTGTTAAATTACAAAAAGAAAATTTTGAAATAAATAAGCAATATAAAAAGGCATAACCTTTTTATATTGCTTATTTATTTCATTTAATTTATAGTTGTTCCTGTAGCACCAGTTCCAACAACATCTTCTTGTAAAGAGCGCCATGTATTGCACCCAACAATTCCATCTACAGTCAATCCTCTTGAACGCTGATATGCTACTACAGCATTATAAGTAGCAACTCCAAAAATCCCATCTAATCCATTTGTTCTATAGCCTAATGTATTTAAATCATCTTGTGCTATTAATACATAATTACTCAAACTTCCTTTCTTTAAAGGTGGAAATCCTCCAGTAGAACATGCTGGTTTCCCGAAATCTTTTATCAAAATGTACCCAAGTAGGAGTTAATGAAATTGGTTCAACATAATACCATACCCCAGAATTTTTTGCACTATTCCATAAACGTGTTCTTTGAGTGCTAGTTAATGTTTGCCCAACATCAAAAGCTACTCCAGCATAATGTTGACTTTGATTTCCATGACCTCCTTCATATGGTCTTTTAAATGCAAATCCAACCGGTATTGGGCTTCCATAAATATACCTTTGACTATTCCAACTTTGCATCGTTCTTTTCGTCGTCCATAATATATTACTTTTACTTGTTCCTCTAAATTCTCTTACTCTTAACGTTCCATTTGTATTATATGGCATCGGCTCTGCTTCTCCCCTATAATACGTTTCCATCCTATCTGTATCATTATTAAAAACCAAGATTTTTGCCATAATAAAAAATCCTCCCATTTATATACTATTTGTATATATTATGAAAGAATTTTTAATTTGTTTATAATTTATTTTATATTCTTATATATTATACTACCCTTGCTTTTACAATAACTCTCATTTTGCTATCATTAGTACATGTAATCAATGTAATCTCTTTTCTTCCATTTGTTAATTGAGATGTACAACTTAAATCTTCTGGAATCACCTCATATTTATTATAAACTGAATATCTAAGTGTATTTCCACTTGTATCTGTTATCTCTATAATATCTCCATTTTCTAAGCTAGGGACCTTACTAAAAAATCTAGTATTACGATAATTATGACCTACAATACAGAAATTTCCTACTTCATTTGGATCTGCTCCCCAAAATTTTGTAGGAGATATCTTCAACAATGCTTCTGTCTCTGCTTCTGAATCTGTTTCTCCATCTAATATCGGATATTGCACATTAATTTTAGGAATATTAATTGTAGCTATTGTAGTATATCTATATCCATCATTTGTTTTTTGAACATTTTTCTTATTTGAGCCATTTTGAGTTTGTTTTTGTGGCGTATTATCAAATTCATTGTTAGTTGAACCATTATTTTGTTCCGAGTCATCCAAAACAACTATTAAAATATTATTTTTTGCAACTGTAGTATCTTCTTGTGCATCTGTATTAAATTCACTCATGATTTCTTGTGAAGTTTCTTCACTCTTATTTCTGTCATATTCTGCATAAATACATAGAGAGATTAAAATGCATACCAAAAAAATAGACAAAAGGAAATCAAACTTATAGATTTTCTTTTTTCTTTTTAGTTCTGGTGTTATATATAATTTCTTAGTAACTAAAATTTGATTCATTGCACTCTCCCTACTTTATATTTCTATTTTATTATAACATAGTTTTATACATTTTTAAATACCTTTTTTTAAAATCCTATTAGTAATATCCGCAAAATTTTCTAATGTTAATTTTTCCGCTCGTACACTCTCATCTAATTTAAGAGATTCTAAAATTTGATTTCCTTCTTCCTTATTTTGAAATATTTTAGCATTATTTAACGCATTTATTAATGTTTTTCTTCTTTGCATAAAAGCACTTTTTATTATCTTAAACATAAGCTCTTTATCTTGCACTTCTATTGGAGGCTCTTTTCTTATATTTAACTTGATAACTTTTGATGTCACTTCGGGTTCTGGAATAAAAGATTCTTTCGGAACTTCTAATATTGCTTCTGCTATCGCATAGTCTCTTTTTCTCCCGGAATAGCAATTAATCTATCAGCAACTTCCTTTTGTATCATAACTGTTATGCTTTCTAAATCTAATTTTTCTTCTAATAATTTCATAATAATTGGAGTAGTTATATAATATGGCAAGTTAGCTACTATTTTTACCTTCTTTATATTAGTATTTTCTTTTTCTTTCTTTATAAGATGTTTTAAATCTATTTTTAGAACATCTTGCTGATATAATTCAAAATTATTATATAATTTAAATCTATCCTGTAAGATTTCTACCATTTTTTTATCTAATTCAATACCTATTACCTTTCCTGCTTTTTCCAATAAGTATTTTGTTAACGTTCCTAAGCCTGGTCCAATTTCTATTACCAAATCTTCTTTATCTATTTTACTACTTTCTACTATTTCATTTACTACCTGTTCACTAATTAAAAAGTTTTGTCCTAATGATTTATTAGCTCTAATATTGTATTTTTTCATAATAAACTTAGTTTCTTCTATTAATGTTTCCATATTTTAACTCTCCATATCTTTGTTAATTTATTTTTTTTACACTTATATTTTATTATAAATAGGCTGTTTTTTCAAGTTTTTATTGATTTTTATATTTTTTTCATATAAAATATAATCACTATTAGATTCTTGTATATTTTAACATTATATTTTTTATCTAATAGTTAAAATTAATTTAAACAAAAGAGGCTAGTTTATGGAAAAAAATAATAATAATTATAAAAAAAATAAAAATTCTTTATCCAAAGATTTTTCTAATGATTCTAATATAATAAAAATGAAAACATCTTTTAATTCCAAAAATTTAATGCATTACAAGAAATTAAGAGTTACTTTAATTGTAGTAATATTAATACTTTTATTATTGATTGTAAGAATTGGATTTTTACAATTTGTTCAAGGCAATTATCTTAAAGAACTCGCTTATAATCAGCAAACAATTAATCAAATCATTAGTCCAAAAAGAGGAAATATTTATGATTCTACTGGAAAAGCTTTAGCTATTAGTGCTCAAGTAGACACAATAACTATTAATCCTAATAAATTAGTAAAAAACTCTAATGACGAAACCAAAGAATTTAAAGAAAAAATAGCAAAAGGTCTTTCTGAAATTTTCGAATTAAATTATGATGAAGTTTTAGAAAAGGTAAATAGTTCTTCTCAAGTTGAAACAATTGCAAAAAAAGTTGAACAGGAAAAAGTTGACACTTTAAAAAAATGGATGGAAGATAATAAAATTTCAGTAGGAATCAATATTGATGAAGATACTAAAAGATATTATCCTTATAATACAGTTGCTTCTAATGTAATCGGATTCTGTGGTAGTGATAATCAAGGATTAAGTGGTGTTGAATCAAAATGGGATTCTATCCTAACAGGTACTCCTGGAAAAATAGTTAGCTCTAAAGGAAGTAATCAAGAAGAAATACCTAATGCAGAAGAAACTTATATCTCTGCTGAAAATGGTAGCGACTTAACCTTAACTATTGACTTAAATATTCAAACTATTATTGAGAAATACTTAAAGCAAGCTGTTGAAGATAATGATTGTAAAAAAGGTGGAAACGTTATAGTTATGAATCCTAAAAATGGAGACATACTAGGTATGGCTTGTTATCCAGATTATAACTTAAATTCTCCATATACTCCAAATTCTACATTAGCCGAAACTTATAATTCTCTTTCTAGTGAAGAAAAAAGTGAATCTCTTTACAAAATGTGGGCTAATAAGTCAGTAGCTGAAACATATGAACCAGGTTCTGTTTTTAAAGTTATTACAGCTTCTGTTGCTTTAGAAGAAAATATTACAACTACTGATAAATCAAATGATTTTTATTGTAAAGGATATGAAGAATTTGAAGATTCTTCCGCATCTCAACCTTTAAAAATTTCATGTTGGAGAGCAAATCCTCATGGTGTTCAAAGCTTAAGGCAAGCGTTATGTAATTCATGTAACCCTGCATTTATGCAACTTGGAAAAAGAATTGGTGCTCCAACTTTATATAAATATTATGAAGCTTTCGGATTATTTGATTCAACAAATTCTGGATTATATGGTGAACAAAGTAGTATTTTCCAAAAGTTGGACAAAGTTGGACCTGTTGAATTAGCAACAATGTCTTTTGGTCAAAGATTAAATGTCACACCTCTTCAAATGGCAACAGCCATTGCTTGTGTTGCTAACGATGGTGTTTTAATGAAACCAAGAATAGTAAAACAAGTTACTAATACTGATTCTGGATCAGTTAGCGAAATTCCAGTTACACAAGTTAGACAAGTTATTTCAAAAGAAACTGCTCAAGAAGTAAAATCTATGATGGAATCTGTTGTAACTATCGGAACAGGAAAACATGCTGCTGTTTCTGGATACTCTATTGGTGGAAAAACCGGTACATCAGAACCTGTTTATAATAAAACTGAAGAAGGTTATGTTGCTTCTTATGTAGCTATTTCTCCAGTTGAAGATACTCAAGTTGTTTTACTATTAACTTTATATGACCCTCCAAAAAGCAATCACCAAGGTGGTCAATTAGCTGGACCTGTTGTATCACAAATGTTATCAGAAATATTACCTTATTTAGGCATACCTTCTAATGAAAATTCTTCTGATAGTTCTTCATCAGATAACCTAATTGTAGTTCCTGATGTAAGAAATAAAACTGTATCTGAAGCTGAGAAAATCTTAAAGAACTCTGGTTTTTCAACCAAAACATATGTAAACGGTGATGCTAACAATACACTTGTAGTAGATCAAACGCCAAAACCAGGAGTATCTTTATCTAAAAATTCTGTTGTTGTACTTTATGGAGAAGGAAATGACGTTGCTACTTCTGTTACAGTTCCAGATTTAAAGGGAATGAATGCATCACAGGCTTCTAACACATTAAAAGAGAAAAATCTAAATATTAGTATAGAAGGTAGTGGTACTGTTATTTCACAAGATGCTGCCAAAGATGAACAAGTCCCAGAAGGAACAGTTATTAAGGTTACTTTAAAGCAAAATTTGACAGATGCTCATTAAATAATTAAAATAAAAAAATGGAATAAGAAAAATCTTATTCCATTTTTATATTTCAATTATTTTTTCTACTTTTTCTAAAATTTTTTGTATACTTTCTTCTGGCGTAGAAGCTCCTGCCATAATACCAACTTTATTACTTTTTTCTATTTCTGCTATATCTAGCTGTACAGCTGTTTCAACACATATACACTTTTTACAATTTACTTTTGCTATTTCATATAATTTTTTAGTATTTGAACTATTAACTCCTCCAATAATAATCATATAATCCACCATTTTTGAAATTTTTTCAGTTTCATTTTGTCTTAATTCAGTTGCTTTACAAATTGTATTTTTTAATATCAATTCTATATTTTTTGGCAACTTACTTTTTACTCTTTTTTCTATTTCATTAAATTTTTCTAAACTATATGTAGTTTGTGAAATAATTAATAATTTATTAATATTTGAATTTTTTAATATTTCTAAGGCCTCTTCTACATCATCTTCCTTTTCTATAACATACACATTTTTACCGCAATAGCTTATTGTTCCAATATTTTCCGGATGTTCTTTGCTTCCACACAAAAATATAAAAAATCCTTTTCCAGCATATTCTTCTGCAATTTTATGAATTTTTAGAACATTAGGACATGTATAGTCTTTTAATTCTATACCCTTTTTATTAGCTAAATCATATATTTCCTTTCTTATCCCATGTGCTCTTATTACAGTTTTTCCTTTAGCATCTTCAATATCATCTATAAAAATCAAGCCCTTTTCTTTTAAAGAATTTATTACTTGTCTATTATGTACTATCTCTCCTAAACAATATATATTATCTTCTTTATTTTCTTTGATATCTTTATTTACTCCATCAACTGCCCTTTTTACTCCATAACAAAATCCTGCTGTTTTCCCTATTATTATATTTTTTATCCTCTTTAAATTCAGTAATAAATTGTACACATTCTTTTTCCATATTTTCCATTTCTTGTTTTGTATACATTAAGTATTCGTGTTTTTCACACATATCAATAATAAATTTTTCTCCATTTATATATTTATTTATATATTGTATTGTTTCTTCAGACTCTTTTTTTGTAATAGCAAATTCATCTACTATCTGATTTACAGATAATATTTTTTCATCAAATTTAAGATCTTCAAATTTACTATTTTTATAAACATAATCTGCATATATTCTAAAATCATTTCTTTTCAATTTTCTTAGCTCTTCTTTGTTACATTTTATTTGTTTTCCATTATTTAGTTTTACTCCTATTATGTTTTCCCTTTTTTCATCCCATATAGCCTTTTTAGTATATGTTATATTATTATAATAATAATCTGTCATTAAATGTGTTAAACTTCCTAATATTACAGGGTCTTGAATATATTTTGCATATTTTATATAAAATCTTCTATATCCTTTAAAATCTTTTTCTCCATCATAATGTGTTATCTTATGTGCTATTATTTTACTTACATTTTTTATTACATATCCATTATTAATATCTGGTGTCACATTTCCAAACATAAACAAATTTTTATCAATATTATCTATATTTTTTAATACTTTATTCCCAAATGTACTCCCCAAGATGGCATTATTATTCCTCCTCGTATTTTATCATTTTTAAAATTTCTTTTTCTAATTCTTCTACTATTTCTTCTTGTTTAACTTTTTTTATTATTTCTCCCTTTTTAAATAACAATCCCTCTTTTACTCCTCCTGCAATTCCAATATCTGCTTCTCTTGCTTCCCCTGGGCCATTTACACTACATCCCATTACAGCAACTGTAATATCTGATTCTATTGTTTGCAAAAATTCCTCTACCTTTTTCGCAATTGGTATTAAATCTATTTGGGTTCTTCCACAAGTTGGACATGCTACTAAAGTTGGCACTTTAGAATATAAATTGCAATCCTTTAAAATCTCTTTAGCAACTTTTATTTCTTTAATCGGATCATCTGATAATGAAACTCTAATTGTATCTCCTATTCCTTTTCTTAACATGTATCCTAGGCCTATACTTGATTTTATGGTTCCACTAAATTCAGTTCCACTCTCTGTTATTCCTAAATGAAGTGGACACTTAAATTGTTTCGCAGCTTCTTCATAGGCTTCTATACATAAATCTAAATTTGAAGCTTTTAGTGATAATGCATAATCATAAAAATTTAATTTTTCTAATATATCAATATGTCTTTTTGCACTTTCTACCATTGCTTTAGCTGTTGGTTTTCCATACTTCTCTAACAAATCTTTTTCTAATGAACCTGCATTTACTCCTATTCTTATAGGAATATTCTTTTCTTTACATTTATCTACAACAGCTTTTACTCTTTCTTCTGCTCCTATATTTCCCGGATTAATTCTAACTTTATCTACTCCAGAATTAATTGCTTCTAATGCAATTCTATAATCATAATGTATATCTGCAACAATTGGAATATGTATTTTTTCTTTTATTTTCTTTATCGCTTTAGCATCTTCTATATCTAAGCACGCAACTCTTATTATTTCACATCCAGCCTTTTCTAATTCCAAAATTTGATTTACTGTATCTTCTACGTTTTTTGTTTTTGTATTACACATTGATTGTATAACCACTTTATTTTGTCCACCTATTTGTACATTACCTACCATTATTTTTCTTGTTTCTGTTCGCTTCATTTTTTATTTTCCTTCCTAATACTTTTACATATTCTACAATAAAATTTTATTATAACATAATAAAGTATATAACATATTATTTTATTATGTTATATACTTTATCTTTTTTTATATATCACGTCCTTATTTATAATAATTTATCTTTTAGCTATATAATAGCCAACTCCCCTTTTAGTAATTAATATTTTAGGCGCTGATGTGTCTTTTTCAATTTTTTCTCTAATTCTTCTAACAGTAACATCAACTGTTCTAATGTCTCCATAATACTCATAGCCCCAAACTCTTTCTAACAAAGTTTCTCTTGTTACTACTTGTTCTGGTTGAGAAGCTAAGAATTTTAAAACTTCAAATTCTCTTAATGTTAAATCTATAATTTCTCCACGTACTTTTGTTTCAAATTTATCTAAATCCAACTCTAATTCCCCAACTATAATTTTATTTTCCTTCTTTTTATCTTCTGCTATTTGCTCTACTACTACATTATTAGAAACAGCTTCTACCTTTCTTAAATTTGCTTTTACTCTTGCAACTAATTCCCTTACACTAAATGGTTTAGTAATATAATCATCTGCCCCTAATTCTAATCCTAATATTTTATCTATTTCTCCATCTTTAGCAGTTAGCATAAGAATTGGAACATTTAAAGAATTTTTAATTCTTTTACATACTGACAAACCATCTAATTTTGGAAGCATAATATCCAATAAAATTAAATCAGGTTTTTGTTCTAATGCAACATTAATCGCTGTTATCCCATCACTTGCTTCTATTGTATTATATCCCTCTTTTTTTAAATTATAAACCAATATATCTACAATTGGTTGTTCATCATCAACAATTAATATTGTTTTTGCATCTTTTACAATTTCTTCTTCCACAAAAATTCCGCCTTTCTAATTTAGCTTTATTTTTATAGTATATTTATATCATACTTACATCTTTAATACAAGTTTTTTTTAGAATTTTTAGCTTCTTGTAATGCAATTGCTAATTGATCTGGGCAAGAAGTTCCTCTCATACCGCAAGGCACTCCTTTTAATCTTTTAATTGCTTCATCAATATTCATGCCTTGTATTAAATTTGACAATCCTAATGTATTTCCAGCACATCCGCCAATAATAGTAACTTTTTTTATAATATCACCATCAAGTTCAATTATCATTTCTTGCGAACATACCATATCACTTGGTTTATATCTATACTCCATATAAATTCACCTTCTATTATTTATTTTTTCTTAATTCAATATGTACATCTTTCAATTGTTGTTCTGAAACTACTGATGGCGCTCTCATAAGTAAATCTCTTGCTTTTTTATTTTTAGGGAACGCTATAACTTCTCTAATATTTTGTGAATCAGCAATTAACATTACCATTCTATCAACTCCTGGTGCAGCACCTGCATGTGGAGGTGTTCCATATTGAAATGCATTATAAAGTGCTCCAAACCTATTTTTTACATCTTCTTCTGTATACCCTGCAATTTCAAATGCTTTTACCATAGTTTCTGGATTATGATTTCTTACTGCTCCAGAAGCCATTTCATATCCATTACATACTAAATCATATTGATATGCCAAAATATCTAATGGATTCTTTGTCTCTAATGCTTCCAATCCTCCTTGTGGCATTGAAAATGGATTATGGCTAAAATCTATAGTTCCCTCATCTGATAATTCATACATAGGAAAATCAACTATAAAACAGAATTTATACACATCTTTTTCTATTAATTCTAATCTTTTTCCTAATTCAATTCTTACCAATCCTGCTATTTTTTGTGCCTTTTCTAGTTCATCAGCAATAAAGAAAATTGCTGAATTTTTTTCTGCTCCTATTTGTTTTTCTAATTTTCCCTTTATATCTGATGTTATAAATTTAGCTATTCCTCCTGTTACAGAATCGTCTTGTTCTATTTTTGTCCAAGCTAATCCTTTTGCTCCTACTTCTTCTGTAGTTGCAAATTCACCCATTTTATCAAAGAATTTTCTTCCTTGAGTTGCTCCATTTGGCACTACAATAGCTTTAACAGTTTTTCCTTTAAAAGCATTAAAATCAGAATTTTTAAATATATCTGTTACATCTTGGATAATTAAAGGATTTCTTAAATCTGGTTTATCTATCCCATACTTTTCCATAGCTTCTTTATATGGAATACGTATAAAAGGTCCTTCATCTACTTTCCAATTCGTAAATTTTTTAAATGTATAAGGTACTACTTCTTCCATTACTTTAAACACATCTTCTTGTGTAGCAAAACTCATTTCAAAGTCTAATTGATAAAATTCACCAGGTGCTCTATCTGCTCTTGGATCTTCATCTCTAAAACATGGTGCTATTTGATAATATTTATTAAACCCTGATACCATTAACAATTGTTTAAATTGTTGTGGTGCCTGAGGAAGTGCATAAAATTCTCCTGGATTTAGTCTACTTGGTACTAAATAATCTCTTGCTCCTTCTGGAGAAGAATTGGCTAAAATTGGTGTTTGAATTTCTGTAAAATCTAATTCGTCCATTTTTTCTCTCAAAGTCTTTAGTATTTTTGAACGAAGTAAAATATTGTTATGTAATTTTTCATTTCTTAAATCTAGAAAACGATATTCTAATCTTAAATCTTCTCTTACTTCCTGATTATTATTTATTTCAAAAGGTAATACATTTTTACATTTTCCTAAAATTTCTACTTGACTTGCTACTACTTCTATTTCTCCTGTTGGAATTTTGTTGTTTTTACTACTTCTTTCCACAACTTTTCCTTTTATGTGGATACAACTTTCTGTGTTCCATTCTTTTGCTTCTTGTTGCATTTTTTCATCATTTATAACAATTTGTGTTATTCCAAACTCGTCTCTTAAGTCTATAAATATCATTCCACCTAAGTTTCTTATTTTTTGAATCCAGCCACTTAATTCCACAACTTCTTCTACATTATGAATATTCAATTCTCCACATGTTTTTGTTCTATACATATTTATCTCCTTTAGTTTTATTATTTATTTTTTCTTTTTTCGCTTTTATATAATATCACAAATTCACTTAAATATCAATGTTTTGATTTAAGTTTCAATATTTTTAAATATGCAATATGAGGAAAGCTTGAATTTTTATAACTTTAATGTTATTATTTATTTAATATTTAAAAAAGGAGATTTTTAATATGAATAGTGGCAATTTTGACTTTTATGATAAAACCAGTTTAAAATCTTACAACTTAAACGAAACTATGAGATATCAATTAAATATGCTAGATAGATTAGATGCCTTTACTAGAAAACACTGCGAAAACGTAGCTAACCTAACTTGTAGACTATGCGAACATTTACATTGTCAAAAGGGATTTATAGAATACTGTACCATATGTGCTTATCTACATGATATTGGCAAATTATTTATTCCACCAGAAATATTACAAAAGCCAGCCAAATTAACAGACGAAGAATACGAAATAATGAAAACTCATACCACATTAGGATATAATATGTGTATGAAAGATTTAAAATTAAGACCCTATTCAGCAGGACCTCTATATCATCACGAAGCTTTAAATGGTTCCGGATACCCTCAAGGATTAACAAAAAAAGATATTCCTTATGAAGGGCAAATTATTCGTGTAGCAGATGAATATGACGCTATTGTTAGTAAAAGGCAATACAAATCACACATCGGTATTTCTGATACCTTAAAAATTCTTATTGAAAACGCAAATAATGGAAAAAATAATCCACTTATTGTTCGTAAATTGTTAAAAGTTGTTATTGAGGACATAGAATATGAAATTTACCTTACTCAAAGTTATGTTGAAAACCTTAACGAAGAAATAAAAAGATTAAATGAAATCAAGAAATATGAAAATCGCATGAATAAATCAAAAAAAGAAAAAGATAAAAACTATTATTTAGAAGGAATTAATTTATTACTAAAAGAAAATGAAACTCTTGAAAATCTTTCATTAATATTCGAAGAATATAAAAAGGCTTATGAAACCAGAAAAGCTATTATTGATAATTTATATAATGAAATTAAAATTATAAAAAAATTAAAAGTTTAAGAACTTTCTTTAATATAAATAAGAGGTTAGTTAATACTACATTTTTAGTATATCAACAAACCTCTTTTATTTTTTATTTTATACAAATTATTCTTCTAGTCCGAAACTTACTCCCAAAGCATTATTCACTTTATCAATTATCTTTTCATCATCAATGTGCCCTATTCTCTCTTTTAATCTACTTTTATCAATAGTTCTTATTTGTTCAGCTAAAACAATAGAATTACTTTTTAAACCACATGAAGAAGAATCTATCTCTATATGAGTTGGCAACTTTGTTTTACCTGTTTGAGATGTTATTGCTGCTGCAATAACTGTAGGACTATATTTATTTCCCAAGTCATTTTGAATAATTAATACTGGTCTAACTCCTCCTTGTTCTGAACCTACTACTGGACTTAAATCTGCATAAAACATATCGCCTCTTTTTATTTGCATATTCTTCACTCCTAATATTATCGGATTGTCAAGTATGTTTCGTATTATTTTAAATATCTCTTGAAGTAAAGAAATAGTTTTTTAGCTATTTACACTTACCTCCTTATATAATATGTAAACAGCCATATTTTTGTTATTATCTTTTATTTCCATTTTTTCTGGATTACCACTTTTAGCATCTATGTACAATATTTTTTGTTTACTTTCTCTATTGGTTTCCATAATAATTTTTCCGTCTTTTTCTTTCCATTCTGATTTTTCGCCTTTTTTATAATCTTCAATAAAACTACATAAATCCAAACTATTATCTGAAATATATTGATAATTTTCAAACATAGAAGTTAAATTTAAATTCGAATTTTCTAATCGTAAATTTTTTCCTTCTTTTATAATTTTTACTCCTGCTATATTATTAGGTTCTATTACTTCTTGGCTATTGTCTTCAATTCCATTGTATTTTTGTTTTATAATATATTTATTACTATTCTTATTGCTCTTTACTTCTACTTCTACTTTAGTTTCATAAGAATTAATACTTAAAATATAGTTTACAATTTCTTGACTAGTAGTATTATTTCCAATTTTTAAATTTTTAGACATCTTGCCTCTAAAAAAAGCAAATGATGCTATTAAAATAATAACAATCACTAAAATTAAAATTATTATAATTTTTTTATTTTTCAAAATCCCCCTCCTAAAATCTCCGCATATATCCTTTATATTATAGAAAGTTCTAAACTTTATTTTATACCTCCTCTACAATATAAAAGTAGTGAATTTTTTACAATCCACTACATTATTATTCTATAAAGTTTCAAAATATTCATTCAATGTTTTTATTAATTGTTCCTTTGTTTCTATCATATTAATACTATTTCTAAATTCACTAGAATTTTTTAAATTTTTTGTATACCATGCTATATGTTTTCTAAGTTCTTTAATAGCTATTTCTCCTTTTTCTTCTACAGCCAAATCAATGTGTTCCTTTATTATATTAAGTCTTTCACTATTTGTAGGGCTAGGCAATTTTTCTCCTGTAATTAGAAAATGTTTTATATTTCTAAATATCCATGGATTTCCAAAGCTACCTCTTCCAATCATTATACCATCTACTCCTGTTTTTTCAAACATTTGATATGCTGTTTCTTCATCTACTATATCTCCATTTCCGATAACTGGTATTTTTACACTATCTTTTACTTCTTTTATAATATCCCAATCTGCTTTTCCTGTATAAAATTCACTTCTTGTTCTTCCATGTATTGTTATAGCCGAAATTCCTACTTCTTCAGCTATTTTTGCAACTTGTACAGCAACAATATTCTCTTTATCCCAACCTTTTCTAATCTTTACTGTAACTGGCACACTTGAATTTTCAACAACAACTTTCATAATTCTTTTTGCCTTTTCTAAATCTAGCAATAGCTTACTTCCATCTCCATTTTTTACAACCTTTGGAGCAGGACATCCCATATTAATATCTATAATATCTGCTATTTTACTCATATATTTTGCAGTATAGCCCATTGTCTCCTCATCACTTCCAAATATCTGAAAACTAATAGGTCTCTTCTCTCCTTCTGTATTAAGTAATCTTCTTGTTTTTTGGTCATTATAAAATATAGCTTTTGAACTCACCATTTCTGTACATACCATACCAGGTTCAAATTTTTCGCATATAATTCTAAAAGGCAGGTTTGTTACACCTGCCATAGGAGCTAATATTAAATTATTATCTAATTCTACGTTTCCTATTTTTATTTTTTTTAAATACATTTTATTCTCCTGCTATATATATCAAATATAGCCTTTTTTAATTATTTAACAAATATTGTTTTTTGTCTCTTACTACTAATGTTTAATAGTAAACCAATACATATAAAATTAGTTATTAAAGAACTTCCTCCATAACTAATAAATGGAAGTGGAACACCTGTAATTGGTAAAAGCCCCATTACCATTCCTATGTTTTCCAACATATGAAACAAGAAAACACCTGTTATTCCTGATGCAATTAATGCTCCTGTTTCATCTTTAGCAGTTTTAGCTACATACAAACATTTCGTAATTAAAAATACATATAATATAATAACAGATCCAGCTACTATGAATCCCATTTCTTCTCCAATTACTGCAAAAATAAAGTCTGTTGTTTTAGGATATAAGAAACCTAATTGCGTTTGATTTCCTTTTAATAGCCCCATACCAGTAAGTCCTCCAGCACCAATAGCAAGTTTTGACTGAATAATATTATATCCAGAACCTCTTGGGTCTGATTCAGGATTTAAAAATATATCAATTCTTTTTTTTGCATGTTCTGGTAAAACAAAATTATATAATATTGGAATTGATATTGCTACTATTGCAGCAGTTATTATAATATATTTCTTATCAATACCAGCTGTTATTAACATTAATGCAGTTGCTATTATAAATGCTGCAGCAGTTCCATAGTCTGGTTGTTTAATAATTAGTAATACAGGTACTCCTAATATTGCTAATAATATTAATAATCTAGTTGGTTTATTAATATCACTTTTATTTCTTTCTTGTATTTTAGAAATTGCTAAAGCTAAAAATAATATAACAAATACCTTAGCAAATTCTCCTGGTTGAAAAGAAAAAAATCCTATATCAAACCAGCTAGTTGCTCCATTTACTGGTGAAGTAAATAATACTGCAATTAGTAATATAATAAATATACCATATAATATTGGAGATATTTTTATTAATGTTTCATAATCAATCAGCATTATTGCTCCCATAATAACAAGACTTACTATAAGCCATATACATTGTTTATTAAATTCATCATAATCTGTTGACTGAGTTGCAGAAAATAATGCAACTAACCCTATTGTACATAAGATTATTGCAACAATTAACAAACTCCATTCTACGTTTTTTAATTCTCTCTTTCTCATTAAACCACTCTTTTTCCAAATTAATCTTCTGATTTAATTTTCTCTTCCGTTTTCTCTGTTTTTACATCTACATTTAAATCTGTAGCTTCTTCTGTTTCAGAATTATTCTTTTTTGATTTATCTTCTTCTATTTTTTCTTCCTCTTGCTTGTTTTCTATATTATTGTCTTTCTTATCTTTTTTGTTCTCTTTTTCAACTGTTTTTTTATCACTTTTCTTTTCTTCTGCTGTTACAGTTTTTGCATCTACTTTTCTAGCTTCATTTTTTATATTTAAAATTGGAATATTGGCATATAATGCTGGTGCACCATTTGTCCCATCTCCATTTTCCTTATTTGTAAGTCTTACATCAATTGCACTTTCATCCACATCAATGTATTTTTTAATTACTTCTATGATTTCTTGTTTCATAAGTTCCAAGAAGTCTGCAGAAACATTTGCTCTATCTTGCATTAATACTAGATGTAGTCTTTCTTTAGCCGCTTCTTTAGAATTTGAAGCAACTTTAGTTTCTTTTTTATTTAACTTCTTAAAAAAATTCATTATGTTTTCAAACATTATTCCTACTTACCTCCAAATTGTTTTATTGTTTTTTGAATAGTCTTTTTAATTTTGCAAAAAAACCTTTCTCTCTGCCAGGAATTGTTACTTCTATTTTTTCACCTAATACTCTTTTAGCAATTTCAATATATGCTTTTCCAGATGGAGCTCTTTTATTTTGAATAACTGGTTCTCCCTTATTTGTTTGAGTAATAATGTATTCATCATCTGGAACTACTCCTATTAAATCAATTGATAAAAGATCCACAATGTCATCAACATCCATCATTTCACCTTTTCTTACCATATTAGGTCTAATTCTATTAATAACCAATTCAGGATTTTTAATTTCTGATGATTCTAAAAGTCCTATAATTCGATCGGCATCTCTAATTGCTGATATTTCTGCGGTTGTTACTACTATTGCACGATCAGCTCCTGCTATAGCGTTTTTAAATCCTTGCTCTATTCCAGCAGGACAATCTATTAATATATAATCAAATTCTTCTTTAAGTTTTCCTACTAAATTTCTCATTTGTTCTTCATTTACTGCGCTTTTATCTCTTGTTTGAGCAGCTGGTAGTAGGTACAATTCTTTAAATCTTTTATCTTTTATTAGAGCTTGTCTTAATTTACATTTTTCTTCCACAACATCTACAATATCATATACAATTCTATTTTCTAATCCCATAACGACGTCTAAGTTGCGTAGCCCTATGTCTGTATCAATTAATACTACTTTTTTTCCTTCTAAAGCTAAACTTGAACCTAAATTTGCTGTTGTTGTTGTTTTTCCTACTCCACCTTTTCCTGATGTAATAACGATTACTTCTCCCATAATTTTCCTCCTTAGGATTTTAAAAACACATTTTTAATAGTTATATAATATAACGAAACCGCCAAAAAGTCAATGAATTTTACAGGAAAATAACAAAATTGTTTCTAAAATATTACAAAATCTTTACAAAAATATTTTATATCTACTTTTTCTTTTTATCTATAGTATAGAAAGTTGCCCCTTACAGTAAAGCATAAGTTCTAATAGTTTTTATACAATTCAAAAAGCTGTAACTTTATTACTATAAAATTACAACTTTTAAAAACATTTTTCTATTTTATTAATACAAAGTAACTCTAAAACCTATAGTAGAAATACTGCTTGATATGCTTTTAGAATTTCTTTCTGACATTGCCCCTCTAGCAACCGCAATATTCTCACCATCATTTATATTTTGTTCCAATGTCCATTCATACATATTTTCTGATAAATCATAAATATTTAAAATACTTGCATTTTCAGCATTTGATTTTGATTTTTCTATATATTTTAACATTAAATCCCATTGTATTCCAAACATTAAACTACTTGTTTTATTTTCTATATTTAAGTTATTTGCTAAATTTTGTGCTTGTGATACTGTGACGTAATTATAATCATTTAATCCATCTTTACTTACAGGTGGTTCTATTAATGAGTCTGAAGAATTTGTCCTATTAGCCTCTGTTTTCATAATATAT
>OBAR01001615.1_pt1 | contig 18478 bp, 20 predicted proteins | sample 1517911 | NCBI WGS metagenome assembly OBAR01 (sample SAMN04571709, study PRJEB22368) | human gut metagenome | biome: human gut; material: stool | host: Homo sapiens | place: Luxembourg | collected 2012-10-26
TCGTCGAGCCCGGCTTTGAGATCGACATGGGCTGCCTGGTCTGCGGCGGCAAGGGGTGCAGCGTGTGCAAGCACGTGGGCTGGATCGAGATCATGCCCGGCGGCACGCCCCATCCCAATGTCCTGCGCTCGGCGGGCCTGGATCCGGACGAATACACCGGGTTCTATGTGAACATCGGCCTGGACCGGCTGGTGATGATGCGCTACGGCGTGGATGACGTGCGTATGTTCCACAGCGCCGACCTGCGCTTTTTGGAACAGTTCCGTTAAAAGGAGGGGAAACACATGAAAGTATCACTGAATTGGATCAAGGATTACGTGGACCTGCCCCAGGACATGGACCTGACGCGGCTGGCCTATGACCTGACCATGTCCACCGTGGAGGTGGAAGGGGCCGAGGACCTGGCCCGGCGGTTCGACCACATGCTGGTGGGCCGGATCGTGGAGGTGTGCCCCCATCCCAACGCCGACAAGCTGCAGATCTGCCGCACCGACATCGGCGGCGGCGACATCCGCGACATCGTATGCGGCGGCACCAACGTCCGCCCGGGCATGAAGGTGGCCGTGGCGGCCCCCGGGGCCATGAGGGCGAGCCGGTGGAGATCAAGGAGGCCAAGCTCCGGGGCGTCAAGAGCTACGGCATGATCTGCGGCGCGGCGGAGATCGGCCTGGGAGATCTGTTCCCCACCACGGAGGAGGCCCACATTCTGGACCTCAGCGATTTCGACGCTGCGGCGGGCACCCCCATTGCCGACGCCCTGGACCTGCACGACATCATCCTGGAGATCGACAACAAGTCCATGACCAACCGGCCCGACCTGTGGGGCCATTACGGCATTGCCCGGGAGCTGGCGGCTCTGTATGACCTGCCTCTCAAGCCGCTGCCGCCCTTTACCTGCGATGCCGGGGCCGACGGACTCACCGTTACCGTGGAGGACACGGAGCGCTGCCCCCGCTATATCGGCGCGGCGGTAGAGGGTCTGTCCGTGAAGCCCGCCCCCTTCCGGATGCAGAGCCGCATCTGGCGGGTGGGCATGCGGCCCATCAACGCCCTGGTGGATATCACCAACTATGTGATGCTGGCCACCGGCCAGCCCACCCACGCCTTTGATTCCGACAACATCGCCGGGCATATCATCGTCCGCCGGGCCAAGGACGGCGAGCAGCTGGAGCTGCTCAACGGCAAGGCCCTGTCCCTGTCCGCCGACGATCTGGTCATCGCCGACGAGGCGGGGGTGGTGGGCCTTGCAGGCGTCATGGGCGGCGCCAAGGACTCCGTCCTGCCCACCACCAACAAGGTGATTCTGGAGATCGCCAACTTCCAGGCTGCCGGCGTCCGCCGCACGGCCCTGCGGTACGACAACCGCACCGAGGCCTCCTCCCGGTATGAAAAGGCCATCGACCCCGAGCGCTGCGACCAGGCCCTGTTCCTGGCCATGTCCCTGTTCCGGGAGCTGTATCCCGACGTGCGCGTCACCAGCTTCTCCGACCAGTATCCCGCGAAGCTCCAACCGGCGGAGATCGACGTGTCCCTGCGGTGGCTGGACCGCCGCCTGGGCAAGCACCTGACCAACGACGAGATCGCCCACAAGCTGGGCCTGCTGGGCTTCCGGCTGGACTTCAGCGGCGACAACATGCACGTTACCGTGCCCACCTGGCGCTCCACCGGCGATGTATCCATCAAGGCCGACATCATGGAGGAGGTGGCCCGGATGGTGGGCTACGAGAACTTCCAGGCCGCCCCCATCACCACCTCCTTCGACGGGGCCATCAACCAGCTGGATAAGGACCTGGAGCGCCGGATCAAGGAATACCTGGCCATTCGCTGCGGCATGCAGGAGATCTTCACCTATCCCTGGATGGACGAGCAGTACGTCAACGCCATTTTGCAGGACACCGCCGGGATCCTGGCCCTGTCCACCCCGCCGTCCCCCTCCGAGCGGCTGATCCGCTCCTCCCTGCTGCCCAACCTGTGCAAGGCCGTGGCGAAAAATGAGCGATACTTCACGGAGTTCTCCCTGTTTGAAACGGCCCAGGTGTTCAAGGACGCGGACTATTCCGCCCCCTATGACCCCCGGGAGCTGCTGCCTTCCCAGCGCAAGAACATCGCCGGCGCCTTCGTGGCCCCGGCCAAGGACGTGACGGCCCTGTTCCGCCGGGCCAAGGGCGCCGTGGAGCAGATGCCCCGTTACACCCACATGGAGGGCTTCACCTTCCGCCAGGAGAAGCGCCCGGTGTGGGCCGACCAGGTGGTGTGGCTGAACATCTTCCTTGGCGAGGAGCAGGTGGGCAACCTGGCGCTGCTTGCCCGGAAGCCAGCCATGGCCTGCGGCATCAAGAACCTGGCCGTGATGCTGTTCGAGCTGGACGTGGACGCTTTGAGGCCCTTCCGCTCCCGCACCAACCGGTTCACCCACCTGCCGGAGTATCCCATGACCGACTACGACATCTCCCTGCTGTTCGACAGCCAGGTGAAGTGGAGCCAGATGCACGACGTCATCGCCCAGGGCATCCACGAAAACGGTCTGCTCCATGGGGCAGACTTTGTGGACGAGTACCACGGCAAGCAGGTGCCCGCCGGGAAGAAGTCCGTCACCATCCGGCTGACCATCGGCTCCCTGGAAAAGACCCTGACCTCCACGGAGATCGAGGAGTGCGCCTCCGGCGTCATCAAGAAGCTCACCAAGCGCCTGGGGGCGGAGCTGCGCACCCGGTAAAATCCGTTTTTTCCTCTTTACAGCGCCGGAAAAATAGCGTATACTGATGGTGAATCAATAGAAAGGGGAGAAAGCCCGCATGGATGATTTCACCAGAAAGTTTGACGCCGCCCAGGATAAGGACGAGCAAATCCACTTTATCCTTACCTCCGTGTATGAGGCGCTGAAGGAAAAGGGGTACGACCCCATCAACCAGATCGTGGGCTATATCCTGTCCGAGGACCCCACCTATATCACCAACCACAACGGCGCACGGACCCTGATCTGCAAGGTGGATCGGGACGAGCTGCTGCAGGTGCTGGTGAAGAATTATCTGGAGATCTGAGCGTAATAACAAAAGCCGCCCTGGCCGGGCGGCTTTTGTTATTACAGTGGGAGCTTTCAGGCCCACAGGGCCTTCATGAAGTCGGGATAGGCCTTGTCGCAGATGTCCACGCAGCGGCCCATCAGCTCCAGGCAGATCTCGCCCACGTCGTGGGTGCGGAAGGCGGCGTCCATCTCCGCCTGAACGGTGTTGTCATTGGTGTCCAGCACGAACTTGAAGAAGCGGAAGCGGCGGTTGGCCTCGTTGACCACCTTGAAGAAGCCGTCGATCTTGTTTTCGGGGAGCTTCACGATGTCGAACACGCGGATGGCCACGTCCTCGCAGTCCTTGTTGAAGAAAAAAATCATGCGGATGGAAGGGATGCTGTCTCCGGTGTATATCACGGTGACCTTCTCCATGCCGGAGTCGGTGACCTCAATGTCGGAGTGCTTGATGTTCTTGGCGTCCATGGCCTGGATGAACTGGCGGGTAGAATCGAGCATAGTGAAAACCTCCCTGATTTTTATATACCACAATATACCCCCTTTTCCCTGTCTTGTCAACCGGCGGAATTGTTGACGCGGCGGACAAAAAAATCTCGCCACCGGAGGAAAACCGTGCTATACTAAGGGAAAAATCCGGGAGGTGACGGGATGGAGGAGATCACGGCGGCCTATGTGCGGCGGTTTCTGCCCCGGCGGGATCCCATGGGCCACAAGGGTACCTTCGGCAAGGTGCTGTGCGTCTGCGGCAGCGTGGGCTTTTCCGGCGCGGCGGTTTTCGCGGGCCGGGCGGCGGTGCGCACCGGGTCGGGGCTGGTATACCTGGGGGTGCCGGAGCCGGTGTGGCCGGTGGCGGCAATGAAATGCGACGAGGTGATGCCCTTCCCCCTGCCGTCGGAGGAGGGGAAGCTGTCCCCCCTGGCAGAGGAGGCCATCCGGCAGCGGGCCGGGGGCTGCGATGCGGTGCTGGTGGGCTGCGGCCTGGGGCGCAGCCCCGGGTGCGACGGGCTGGTGCGGCGGCTACTGGACCTGGACCGGCCGCTGGTGCTGGACGCAGACGGCATAAACGCCCTTTCCGGGCATATGGATGCATTGTCCCGGCGGCGGAACCGGATCACCGTGCTGACCCCCCATGAGGGGGAGTTTGTCCGGGCCGGAGGCGATCTTTCCCCGGGCCGGGAGCGGGCGGCGGCGGACTTCGCCCGGGAGCACGGGGTATACCTGGTGCTGAAGGGGCCGGGGACCATCGCGGCTGCCCCGGATGGGCGGTGTATGCGCAATCCCACCGGCAACTGCGGCATGGCCAAGGGCGGCAGCGGCGATGTGCTGGCGGGGATGCTGGTGAGTCTGCTGGGCCTGGGTCTGCCGCCTATGGACGCTTGCTGCGCCGCAGTGTGGCTCCATGGCCGGGCCGGAGACCTGGCCGCCCGGCAGGTGGGCCTGTGGGGCATGACCCCATCGGACCTGCTGGACCGGATCCCGGCGGCTCTGCGGGAGGTCACGGAGTGAGTGTTTTTTGCGGCGTACACGCCGCCGCGAAAAATGGATCGGACTTGATTCGCGGCCTGCGAGCCGCGAACTCTGCGAGGCGCATAACGGTCCGAGGCGGGCAGCGTGACAGACAGATAGATGTTGGGATAACGGAAAGTCTTCCGGAAAGGGAGGGTTTACCGTGAAAAAATGCTTGGTATGGCTGCTGGCGGCGGTGCTGCTGCTGGCCGGCTGCGGAAAAAAGGCCGCGTCGCAGGCGGAGAGTCTGCGCCAGCGGTACCGGGAGATGCAGGCCGCCCATATGGAGGCGGAGATCACCTGCCATCTGGAGACGGAGAACCGCACGTTCACCGTGTCCTGCGACTGGACCCCCACCGGCGCCGGGACCACCGTTACAGGCCCTGAGGACCTGGCGGGGCTGACGGCCTCCGTCAGCGGAGAGGATCTGACGGTGTCCTATGACGGGGCGGCTTTGTCCGCCGGAAGCCTGCGGGACGTGGCCCCGGCCAACTGCCTGCCGTGGCTGCTGCGGGCCATGGAGGAGGGGTATCTGGTGGACGCGGGACAGGAGACCCTGGATGGGGCCGACTGCCTGCGTCTGGCCCTGGACACCACCGCCCCCGGCGGTAAGGTGCTGTGCACCGTTTGGCTGGGCGGGGACGGGGCCCCGCTGTATGCCGAGTTTTCTCAGGACAGCCGCGTGGTGCTGACGGCCCGGCTGCTGTCCTTTACTTCAGAATAAAGAGAGGCTATCATCATGGAATCCACATTAAAGAGAACCTGGGCGGAGATCGACCTGGACGCTCTGGCCCACAACTATGGCCGCCTGCGGCAGCATATCGGGCCGAAGGTCCGCTTCCTGGGCGTGGTGAAGGCCGACGCCTACGGCCACGGGGCCGTGCAGGTGGCCCGAACCCTCCAGGAGCTGGGAGCCGACTATCTGGCGGTGTCCAGCATCGACGAGGCCATGGAGCTGCGGGCCAACGGCGTGACCATGCCGGTGCTGATCCTGGGCCACACCCCCAAGGAGCAGGTGGGGCGGCTGATAGAGCACCACATTACCCAGGCGGTCACCTGCAAGGCCAAGGCCCTGGAATACAGCCGGGAGGCCGCGGCCCTGGGCGGGACCCTGAAGATCCACATCAAGGTGGACACCGGCATGTCCCGGCTGGGTTACCTCTGCGACGGCAGTCACTTTGACGGCGGCGTGGAGGGCATCTGTGAGGCCTGCGGCCTGCCGGGGCTGGAGGCGGAGGGCATCTTCACCCACTTCGCCGTGGCCGACGAGCAGGACCAGGAGAGCCAGGCCTATACCCGGCGGCAGTTTGACCTGTTCTGCCGGGTGATCCGGGCGGTGGAGGAAAAGCGGGGGGTGCGGTTCCCCCTGCGCCACTGCGCCAACACCGGGGCCACCGCCTGCTATCCGGAGATGCACCTGGACATGGTGCGGCCGGGCCTGCTGCTGTACGGCTACGGCGAGTTTGCCCAGGGGCTGGACCTGCGGCCGGTGATGACCCTGAAAACCACCATCAGCACCACCAAGACCTATGAGCCGGGCACCTCCGTCAGCTATGGGCGGCTGTTCACCACCCAGCGGCGCACCCGCATGGGCGTGGTGCCCTACGGCTATGCCGACGGGTTCTTCCGGTGCCTGTCCGACCGGTGCAGCCTGATGACCGCCAAGGGGCCCGCGCCCCAGCGGGGCCGCATCTGCATGGATATGTCCATGATCGACCTGACGGACCTGCCGGGGGTGGACGTGGGGGACGAGGTGGAGATCTTCGGGCCCCGCAACCCGGTGGAGGTCATGGCCGCCCAGGCGGGGACCATCCCCTATGAGCTGACCTGCGCCGTCAGCAAGCGGGTGCCCCGGGTGTATTTACAGAACGGACAGGTGACGGAGCGGGAGCTGCTGCTGCGGTTCTGACGCACGCCGCCGCCTGCCGCCCCATAGAATGAAGCGGGGCGGGAAAACCGGGTATAAATCCCCGGGCTGCGTGGGAGAATGAAAGTGACCCGTTTTTTCCGGGTACTTCTTCCGGCGGAGTGTGAACGTTTGTGGATACGAATGTCAAGCGCGGCGAAATTTATTATGCCGACCTGAGCCCGGTGGTAGGCAGCGAGCAGGGGGGCGTGCGCCCGGTGCTGATCGTGCAGAACGACACCGGCAACCGCCACAGCCCCACCGTCATCGCGGCGGCCATCACCTCCCAGATGGGCAAGGCCAAGCTGCCCACCCACATTGAGGTGGCGGCCCAGTGCTGCGGTCTGCCCAAGGATTCCGTGATCCTGCTGGAGCAGATCCGCACCCTGGACAAACGCCGCCTGCGGGAGCGGATGGGCCGGGTGGACGGCGCGGTGATGGAGCGGGTGGACGACGCCATTGCGGTGAGCTTCGGCCTGCCCCGCAGCAGATTGGTATAGCGGCCCGGCGGAGGGTACATAACCTTCCCCAGGCAGGAGCTCCCCCAGGAGAGGCATTTGTCTCTCCTGGGGGAGCTTTTTTGCCTTGACGGGGCCGCCTGGGCATGGTATCATAAGGTTTACAGAACATAAACAAAGGAGGCATGACCATGTATGAAGCATTTCGGGAGGCGCCGCAGTCCAAAAAGGACCGCAGCCGCCTGAAGCTGGGGCTGTGGATCACCCTGGCGGCGGTGCTGCTGGCGCTAACGGCCACGCCGCTTGTGTGGGCGTCCCGGCAGAGCGCGGCATACCGCCGGTATATGGACGCTCTGAACGGCAGCGTGCTGTATGCCCGGGAACATGACGGCGTGTGGCTGGAGCGGGCCGGCAGCCGCGTCCACTATCCTCAGCTGGCCGGGGCCGGTATCAGCGAAAAGCTCCGGCAGGCCGGAATGGGAAAGCGCCAGCAGGAGCTGCCGGAGGGAGAGGGTGTGACCCTGGACTTCGGCGACGGCAGTCTTCTGCGGCTGTGGGAGGTGCCGATCCGGGGCGGCTATACCCCTGAGGAGACCTTCGGCGTGTTCGTGGCTTATACCTATCCCGACGGAGAGACATACTGCTATGATACCGATAACCTGGGGTGGGACCGGGTGGTGGACAGCCTGCCCTCTGCCGGGTAAGGCGGGACGGGGCATCCCCGGCGGAGACTGTGCATACACTGGCACAGCCCCTGCCGGGGATGCTTTGATGGGGAGGCGCGCTGCATGACGTATCCTGTGTATATCGGGGACCGGGCCGCCGGGACCATGACGGTGACGGCGGCGGGGGAGGACCACCTGTTCGAGGTGATCTGCCACCCCCCGGAGCCGGGCCTGTGGCGGGTCTGGGTCCAGGGGGAGGGACAGCGGCTGACCCTGGGACTGCTGGAGGGCGGGCGGCTGCGCCGCCGGTTTTCCCGGCGGATCACCGGGCCGCTGGGGGCCATCCGGTGGGCCGGGGCGGAGTCCTGCGCCGCGAGGGACTCCCCATGGCGGCCCGCCGGGCCGGAGGACTGCCCCCTGCCCCTGCCGCCGGGGAGTCTGTGCCGCCGGGAGGGGCGGCGGGTGCGGCTGGCCGTGCCCTATGACCGGGAGGGGCCGTTTCCCCTGACGGAGCTGTTCTGCATGGCCCGGATCCGGGCCATGGACGGAGGCCTCTGGGCGGAATATCGTTTTGAGGACGGGCACCCTGTGCCGCCGGAGGAAAATTGAAATTTGCATATTCCGCCGCCATGTGCTATAATAGGCTGTAAATTATCGCCATAGAGGAGGAATATGCCCATGAGATGTCCCTATTGCGGCTATCGCGAGAGCAAGGTGGTGGATTCCCGTCCCGCAGACGAGGGAGCCAGCATCCGCCGGCGGCGCGAGTGCCTGTCCTGCGAGAAGCGCTTTACCACCTATGAGACCGTGGAATATCTGCCCATGGTGGTGATCAAGAAGGACGGCAGCCGCCAGAGCTTCGACCGCAGCAAGGTGCTGCGGGGCATCCAGCGCTCCTGCGAAAAGCGCCCGGTGTCCGCGGCGGACATGGAGCGCATGGCCAGCGAGATCGAGCAGGAGCTGCAGAACTCCCTGGAGCGGGAGGTCAGCACCGTGGTCATCGGCGAAAAGGTCATGGAGAAGCTGAAAAAGGCCGACGAGGTGGCCTATGTCCGGTTCGCCTCGGTGTATCGCCAGTTCAAGGATATCAACACCTTCATGAGCGAGCTGAACAAGCTCCTGAGTGAGAAATAATTATAGAATGTTCCGCAGGCTCAGGCGCTCCAGCTCGTCCAGCTGCTGCAGCTGCTGGCGCAGCTGGGCCAGCTCCGGCAGCAGGTCGTCCCCCTGCCGCAGGCGGCACAGGGTACGGCAGCGGGTCAGCGTCACCTGGGCCGCGTCCAGGGTCTCGTGGTGGATGACCACATGGAGAAAGTCCTGGGCCGATTCCCAGTCGGCGGACAGGGCGTCCATGGCCTCCCGGGCCATGTCCCAGCGCTCCTGCTCCGCCAGCTGGGCGATCTGGTCCGCCTGGTCCATCCACCGGTTGGTCCGGCGGTTCAGAGCCGCCGCGTTGAGAATGCACAGGGCCAGCAGCACCGCCAGCACCAGTGAGGGCACGATCAGAAACCGCTTCATACGTCCTCCTTGGCCTGGCAGATCACGTTGCCCCCCTGGTCCAGGGACAGGAGAAACACCTGAGACGGGTCCTTCAGGTGCTCCCGCTTCAGCTGCTGCCGCAGCCACGCGTCGTCCACGTCCATTTTCTTCATGTTGTCCCGCAGCAGCCGCCCGTCGTTGATCAGCAGCACCGGAAGAAGCTGCTCGGTGACGTTCAGGGACAGCTGACGGGGCGTTACCGGCTGGGCCTCGGACCGCAGCAGCACCGACACCTGGCCGCTGGTCTCCAGGACGGCGTACTGCACGTCCTTCAGGTCGGTGACCCCCTGGCCCCGCAGCTCCTCCAGAAGCTCGTCCACCGTCATGCGGTTGTGGCGCATGGCCCGCTGCTGGAGCTTCCCGTAACGGACGACGATGGCCGGTTCCCCGCAGATCAGGGACCGGAACCGCCCGCTGCGGAAGCTGATATAGCTTAAAAGCGTGGTCAGGGCCAGCAGGGTCAGAATGGGCACCACGCCGTTGATCAGCGGCGAGTCGAAGTCCTGCATGGGCACCGACGCCAGGTCCGACAGCAGCATGGTCAGCACCAGCTCGATGGGTTCCAGCTCGCCGATCTGGCGCTTGCCGGTCAGGCGCAGCCCCGCGATCAGCAGCAGATACAGGATGATGGTGCGGAAAAAAGCAGTGGCCATGAGCATTCCCCCTTCTATGGCCAGTATGCGCCGATGAGAGAAAGTTATACGGATTCAACCGGCCCCAGGCCGTTTGATATATATGACGCAGAACCGGAGAAAGGAGGCCCCCGGGAAAATCCCATACCAAGCGCCATGTGCCTGCCGTTTCCCGGTAGGATAACGAGGAGGAGAGAGGATCGAACCTTCGGCGGGAGCTCTCCCGCGCCGTCCGGGCGCGCACGCAGCGGGCAAATATGCGGGTGACCGCAAAACAGAGACGCTGCGACCGGAAATCGAGGCAAATTGTCTGCGTATTTGTCCTCCCCATTATCAGAAATCAGGAGGAATCATCAATATGTGTGGAATCGTAGGATATGTTGGCCGTCAGGAGGCCGCCCCCATTCTGCTGGACGGGCTGGAGCGGCTGGAATACCGGGGCTATGACTCCGCCGGTATCGCCGTGTGCGGCGATGGCGTGCTGCGCCTTTGCAAGAAAAAGGGCCGGGTGGCGGCTCTGCGGGAGCTGACCCATGACGGTGGGGACCTGCCCGGCACCCTGGGCATCGGACACACCCGCTGGGCCACCCACGGCGAGCCCAACGACGTCAACGCCCATCCCCATATGAGCCAGAGCGGCAAGTTCGCCGTGGTCCACAACGGCATCATCGAAAACTTCATCACCCTGAAGGAGGAGCTGCAGCAGAAGGGCTATGTGTTCCAGTCCGAGACGGACACGGAGGTGGTGGCCCAGCTGCTGGATTATTACTACAGCGACTGCGGCGACTTCTTTGAGGCCATGAACCGCCTGCTGCACGCGGTGGACGGGGCCTATGCCCTGGGCATCATCTGCGCCGACTATCCCGACCGGCTGGTGGCCGCCCGGAAGGACGCCCCCCTGCTGCTGGGCTTCGGCGATGGGGAGAACTTCATCGCCTCCGACGTGACGGCCCTGATCCGCCACACCCGGGACATCGCCTATATGGACGACGGGGAGCTGGCCATTCTGTCCCGCAGCGGCATCCGGGTATACGACCGCCAGCTGCGGCCGGTGGAGAAGAAGCACCACCATGTGGACTGGGAGGTGGACGCCGCGGAAAAGGGCGGCTATGCCCACTTCATGCTCAAGGAGATCATGGAGCAGCCCGCCGCCATCCGCAAGGCCACCGCCGCCCGGATCCAGGGGGGCCGCGTGGTGCTGCAGGACCTGACCATGACCCCGGAGCAGATCCGGGCCATGGGCCGCATTTATATCGTGGCCTGCGGCTCGTCCTACCACGTGGGCATGGTGGGCAAATATAACCTGGAGCGGATGCTGCGGCGCAGCGTGGAGGTGTGCCTGGCCTCCGAGTTCCGGTATGCCGACCCCATCGTGGGGGAGGGGGACCTGGTCATCGTCATCAGCCAGTCCGGCGAGACCCTGGACACCATGGCCGCCCTGCGGGAGGCCAAGAAGCGGGGGGCACGGATCCTGTCCATCGTCAACGTGGTGGGCTCCTCCATCGCCCGGGAGTCCGACGACGTGCTGTATACCTGGGCCGGGCCGGAGATCGCCGTGGCCACCACCAAGGCCTACAGCACCCAGATGGCGGTGCTGAACCTGCTGGGGCTGTATTTCGGCGAGGTTATGGGCACCGTGGACTATGAGACATACACCGCCATGATCCGGGATATCCTGGCCCTGCCGGAAAAGCTGGAGCAGGTGCTGGCCCAGGCGGACCGGATCCGGGAGATGGCCAAGGATTTCGCCGGGCGGGACGACGTGTTCTTCATCGGCCGGAACCTGGACTATGCCCTGAGCCTGGAGGGAAGCCTGAAGCTCAAGGAGATCAGCTATATCCACTCCGAGGCCTACGCCTCCGGTGAGCTGAAGCACGGCACCATCTCCCTGATCGAGGAGGGGACGCCGGTCATTGCCCTGAGCACCTACGGTCCCCTGTTTGACAAGGCCATGAGCAACGTGGTGGAGGTACAGGCCCGGGGCGCCAACGTCCTGGCCCTGACCACCGAGACCCACCGGGACGCCATGGCCGCCCGGACGCCCCGGGTGCTGACGGTGCCGGAGGTGGAGCCTATGCTGCTGCCCCAGCTGGGGGTGGCCCCCCTGCAGCTGCTGGCGTACTACATCGCCCTGGAGCGGGGCTGCGACATCGACAAGCCCCGGAACCTGGCCAAAAGCGTCACCGTGGAATAACATCGCATAAAACCGAGGAAATTATGAACAACATCAACATTGTACCCATGACGGCGGATCATCTGGACGCTCTGGAGCAGCTGGAGCGCACCTGCTTCTCCCAGCCCTGGTCCCGGAAAATGCTGGCCGAGGAGCTGGACAATGAGTGCGCGGCCTTTCTGGTGGCGGAGGACGCCGCCACGGGGGAGGCAGTGGGCTATGCCGGGCTGCTGGTGGCCGCCGACGAGGGGTATATCACCAACGTGGCGGTGTTTCCCCCGTATCGCCGCCGGGGCGTGGCCGGGAAGCTGCTGGACGTGTTCCTGCGCTTTGCTCAGGCCAACCATCTGGCCTTCCTGACCCTGGAGGTCCGGCCCAGCAATGCCGCCGCCATTGCCCTGTATACCCGGTTCGGCTTCCGGGAGGCCGGACGCCGCCGGAACTACTATGATCTGCCCCGGGAGGACGCCCTGATCCTGACCCGGACCTTTGGGGAGGAGAGCAAATGAACATTCTGGCCTTTGAATCCTCCTGCGACGAGACTGCCGTGGCGGTGGTGCGGGACGGGCGGACGGTGCTGTCGGACGCCATCCTGTCCCAGGCGGATATGCACGCGCTGTACGGCGGCGTGGTGCCGGAGATCGCCTCCCGGAAGCACGTGGAGGCCATTGCCGGGCTGTCGGACCAGGCCCTGCGGGATGCGGGTCTGACCCGGAAGGACATCGACGCCGTGGCGGTGACGTATGCCCCGGGCCTCATCGGCGCGGTACTGGTGGGGGTCAGCTTCGCCAAGTCCGCCGCCTATGCCCTGGGGGTTCCCCTGATCCCGGTGCACCACGTCCGGGGCCATATCGCCGCCAATTACCTGGCGTTTCCGGAGCTGGAGCCGCCGTTTCTGGCCCTGGCCATGTCCGGCGGCAACACCCTGATCGTGGACGTGAAGGGCTACACGGATATGGAGGTCCTGGGTGCCACCCGGGACGACGCGGCAGGGGAGTGCTTCGACAAGGCCGCCCGGGTGCTGGGCCTGCCGTACCCCGGCGGGAAGCCCATGGACCAGCTGGCCGCCCGGTCCCCCGGCGGAAAATACGTCCTGCCCCGGGCCCATGTGGAGGGCGCACCTCTGGATATGAGCTTCTCGGGCCTGAAAACCGCCGTGGTAAATCTGGCCCACAACGCCCAGCAGAAGGGGGAGCCCCTGGACGCCGCCGCCCTGGCCCATGACTTCAACCAGGCGGTGTCCGACGAGCTGGTGCCCCGGGCCATGGAGGCCGCCCGTCTCCGGGGCCGCACCTGCATCGCAGCCGCCGGCGGCGTGGCCGCCAACACCATCATCCGCTCCGATCTGCAGCGGGCCTGCGACAGGGCCGGATACCGCCTGTACCTGCCGCCTCTGAGCCTCTGCGGCGACAACGGGGCCATGATCGGCGCCCAGGGATACTACGAGTATCTGGCGGGCCGCCGGGCGGGGCTGGACCTGAACGCCTATGCCACCATGGAGCTGGACGATCTTTTCTATTGAGAAAAAGCGCCCCCGGCGGATTTCCGCCGGGGGCGCTTTACACTGATCTGCCTGTTTCGTTTTGTCCCGCTTCCGCCCGGGACAAAACCGGCCCTGCCCGGGACGTCCCTCTTTGTCCCGGGACGGCTTCCCCCGGATTGACGGCGGGGCGGCGGGTGTGTTATACTGGGGACAAATCCAATTTACGGAGGGAAACCATCATGGAAGTTACCCAGCGTTTTCTGAAATATGTGTCCTTCGACACCACCTCCAGCGAGACGTCGGACACCGTCCCCACCACCGACCACCAGAAGGTTCTGGGCCGGTATCTGGCCCAGGAACTGGCGGATCTGGGCCTGGAGGGGGCCCACCTGGACGACAACGGCTATGTGTATGCCCTGCTGCCCGCCACCCCCGGGTGCCAGGCTCCGGCCCTGGGCCTCATCGCCCACATGGACACCTCTCCCGCCGTCAGCGGGGCGGACATCCATCCGGAGATCGTCACCTATCAGGGCGGGGACCTGCCCCTGAAGAAGGCCGGAAGCCTGAAAGTGAAGGACTTCCCCTTCCTGGAGCGGTACATCGGTCAGGAGCTGATCGTCACCGATGGCACCACCCTGCTGGGAGCCGACGACAAGGCGGGCGTGGCGGAGATCGTCACCGCCTGCGAATACCTGCTGGCCCATCCGGAGATCCGGCACCGGGCCGTGGCCGTGTGCTTCACCCCCGACGAGGAGGTGGGCAAGGGCGCCGATCACTTTGATCCGGAAAAGTTCCCCGCCCGGGTGGCCTACACCGTGGACGGCGGCGAGCTGGGCGAGATCGAGTACGAGAACTTCAATGCCGCCGCCGTGACCCTGACGGTGGAGGGCGTGAACATCCATCCCGGCTCCGCCAAGAACAAGATGAAAAATGCCATCCTGCTGGCCAACCAATTCATCTCCCTGCTGCCTGCGGCGGAGGCTCCCGCCCACACGGAGGGCTACGAGGGCTTCTACCATGTGACGGACCTGGCCGGAAACGAGAGCCAGGTGGTGCTGCATGCCATCATCCGGGACCACGACCTGGAGAAATTCAACGCCCGGAAGGCCTTCGTGCAGCAGCTGGTGGACTATCTGAACGCACGGTGGGGCCAGGGCACCTTCCGGCTGGAGATGCGGGACAGCTACTACAACATGAAGGAGAAGATCCGGCCCCATATGGAGCTGATCGAAAACGCCAAGACCGCCATGGAGGCCGTGGGCGTGGAGCCGGTGATCGTTCCCATCCGGGGCGGCACCGACGGGGCGCGCCTGTCCTGGGAACAGGATATCCCCTGCCCCAACCTGTGCACCGGCGGCGCCAATTACCACGGCGTGCATGAGTTTGTCCCCGTGCCGTCTATGGAAAAGATGGTGCAGGTGCTGGTGGAGCTGGTAAAGGCGTAAGACAGAACGTAAAATCCCCCGACCGGCGGCTTGAGGTGCCGCCGGTCGGGGGATTATTTTACTTTTCGATGACCACCTTGTCGTCCTTCAGACGGACGTGGGCGGTGTCGCCGGACTGGAGCTTACCGTCCAGCATCTGCTCGGCCACCACGTCCTCCACCTCGGTCTGGAGGGTACGGCGCAGGGGACGGGCGCCGTAGCGGGGATCGAAGCCATCCTTGGCCAGAGCGGCCACGGCATCGTCATCCGCCTGGAGGGTGATGCCCTGGGCGGCCATGCGGCTGCCGATGGTATCCAGCATCCGGCGGGCAATGCTGCGGATGTTCTCCTCCGTCAGCTGGTGGAACACGATGATCTCATCGATACGGTTCAGGAACTCCGGACGGAAGGTCTGGCGCAGCTCCGCCATAACGGCGTCCTTGATGCGTGCAAACCGCTCCTCCTCGGTGCGCTTGGCCGCCTCGCCGCTGCCGTCAAAGCCCAGAGGCGTGTCGGCGGCGGTGATGTTCTTGGCCCCCACATTGGAGGTCATGACGATGATGGTGTTCTTGAAGTCCACCCGGCGGCCCTGGGAGTCGGTGACAATGCCGTCCTCCAGGATTTGCAGCAGGATGTTCCACACATCGGGGTGGGCCTTTTCGATCTCGTCGAACAGCACCACGGAATAGGGCTTACGGCGCACCTTCTCCGTGAGCTGGCCGCCCTCCTCGTGGCCCACATATCCGGGAGGCGAGCCCACCAGACGGGACACCGTGTGCTTCTCCATGTACTCGGACATGTCGATGCGGATCATGGCGTTCTCGTCGCCGAACATGGCCTCAGCCAGGGTCTTGCACAGCTCGGTCTTGCCCACACCGGTGGGGCCCAGGAACAGGAAGGAGCCAATGGGCCGTTTGGGGTCCTTCAGACCCACACGGCTGCGGCGAATGGCCTTGGCCACGGCGGTAACAGCCTCGTCCTGACCCACCACGCGCTCATGCAGGACCTTTTCCAGCTGCAGCAGCCGCTGGCTCTCGTCCTGGGTGAGCCGGGTGACAGGGATGCCGGTCCAGCCGGCCACTACCTTGGCAATGTCGTCCTCGGTGACGCTGCCGCGATTGGTGGACATCTGCTTGCGCCACTTGTCGCGCTCGATCTCCACCTGCTCCTGATAGTCCTTCTCGATATCCCGCAGCTGGGCGGCCTTCTCGAAGTCCTGAGCGGTGACGGCCTCCTCCTTCTCCCGGTGCAGGGCGGCGATCTTCTCCTCCAGGTCCTTCAGATTGGGGGAGGCGGACTCGGCAGCCATACGCACCTGACTGGCGGCCTCGTCCATCAGGTCGATGGCCTTGTCCGGCAGGAACCGGTCGTTGATATACCGGCGGGACAGCCGCACAGCGGCCTCCAGGGCTCCGTCGGTAATGGTCAGGTGATGGTGGGCCTCGTACTTATCCCGCAGGCCCTTCAGGATCTCCAGCGTAGCCTCGGGAGAGGGCTCTCCCACGGTGACGGGCTGGAAGCGGCGCTCCAGAGCGGCGTCCTTCTCAATGTACTTGCGGTACTCATTGAGGGTGGTGGCGCCGATGACGCGGATCTCGCCCCGGGACAGGGCGGGCTTGAGGATGTTGGCGGCATCCACCGCACCCTCGGCGGAGCCTGCGCCCACGATGGTGTGCAGCTCGTCGATGAACAGGATGACGTTGCCGGCCTTCTTCACCTCGTTGATGGTGTTCTTGATGCGCTCCTCAAATTCGCCCCGGTATTTGGTGCCGGCCACCATACCGGACAGGTCCAGGGACAGGACCCGCTTGTCCAGCAGCTCCTCGGGCACGTCGGCGGCGGCGATGCGCTGGGCCAGGCCCTCGGCAATGGCGGTCTTGCCCACGCCGGGCTCACCGATCAGAACGGGGTTGTTCTTGGTGCGGCGGGACAGAATCTGGATGACCCGGGCAATCTCCTTCTCCCGGCCGATGACCGGGTCCAGCTTGCCGCTGCGGGCGGCCTCCGTCAGATCCCGGGTGAACTCCGCCAGGGCGCCGCCCTTCTTGCCGTCCTCCCGGGCGGGAGCGGCGGAGCCGCTGCCGGCGGCGGCTGCGGCGCGGGGCGCTTCGTTGATCTTTTTCACCACGGCACTGTACAGCTTCTTGGGGTCGATGCCCACGGTGCGCAGCACCCGGATGGCCATATTGTTGCCCTCACGCAGCAGGCCCATCAGCAGATGCTCGGTACCAATGTATCCCGCGCCGGTGCGGGACGCCTCGGACACAGCCAGCTCCACGGCGCTCTTGGCCCGGGGGGTCAGCCCCTGGGAGGGAGCCGCGCCGGACAGCCCGGTGCCCACGCTGCGATGCAGCACATCGCAGATCATATCATCGGTGAGGCCCGCTTCCTCCAGGACGCGGTGGGCAATGCCCTCCTCCTCACGCATCAGGCCCAGCAGCAGATGCTCGGAGCCCACATAGCCATGTCCCATTTCCTCGGCAGCCTCCTGGGCCAGCCGCAGGGATTCTTCCGCACGGGGGGTGAATTTATTTTCCATCATAGTTTACACTTCCTTTCGGTTAGTCGGCGTAACGCTTACGCCTGGGGCAGGGACCGCAGCTGGTCCCGGAGCTTGGCGGCTTCCTCAAAGTTCTCCGTTTCCACGGCGTGACGCAGCTGGGTCTCCAGGGCGTTGCGCTGACGGCGGCGGCTGAGCTTCTCCCGCTCGTCGCCCTGAACCAGGTTGTCCTCCCGGGGCTCCTCCGCCGTGCGGCGGGCCTGCTGGGTCACGTCCACGGGTTCCGGGAACTCCGTCAGCAGGCGACTGCCGAAGCCGCCCAGCAGGGGCTCCAGCATCCGGAAGGGACGGGCGAAGAAATCATCGTCCCACAGGCTGTCCATCAGGGGCTGGCGCATATTCTGCATCAGGCCCAGCTTCTGGGCGCACTGGGGGCACAGATGGCTCTCCATGACCCGGCCGTTGATGCTGCTCCTATAGTAAAACGTTGCTTCGTTCTTTCCGCAATTCTGACATTTCATAATGATTGCCTCCTTATCGAAAACTCAAACCAGGTGAATGAGCACCTGCTTGAAAATGTTGGCCCGCAGGGTATCCCGCTGCGCCTTTGGCACGGCGCGGAGGGAATTGTCGGACAGGGCCCACAGAAGGGTCTGTCCCACGACTTTGTCCACGGCCTGGGACTGAACCAGGTTGGACAGGATGGCCCGGGCGCTGGCCAGGTCCAGCGTATCGCCCACAGAGTTGATGACGTGCATCAGCAGCGTGTGGCGGTCCACCTGCACCCGGGTGATGCGGATGTAGCCCCCGCCGCCCCGGCGCGACTCCACAATGTAGCCGTGCTCCGGAGAAAAACGGGTGGACATCACATAATTGATCTGGCTGGGGACGCAGCCAAAGCGTTGGGCCAGGTCGCTGCGCTGCAGCTCCAGAACCCCGTTGGCCTCCTCCAGCTCTGCCTGGATGAACCGGGCGATCATATCCGATGTACCCAAGCCGCTCACTTCCTTTCTGTTCAGGTCTTCGTCTCTTTCGTCTATCCTTGACTTTGCCTTTCCTTGACCTTTGTCTATAGTATAGCACGGCTCCGGCAAATGTCAAGAGAGATTTCTGACTTTCTTTGACCTTTTCTGTAAACAAATTGTGAACGAAAAAACGCCGCCTGCG
>OBAR01001630.1_pt1 | contig 18351 bp, 15 predicted proteins | sample 1517911 | NCBI WGS metagenome assembly OBAR01 (sample SAMN04571709, study PRJEB22368) | human gut metagenome | biome: human gut; material: stool | host: Homo sapiens | place: Luxembourg | collected 2012-10-26
GGATTCAAATACAAGGCCTTTACCTCTAGGTAATGGTTCAAGTTTTAAATGGACTTCGGCATAGTGTCTTAAAGGTTCAAAGTGCCCTACACCAATCACACTATTTTGAATGGTTTCTTTAAATAAAACTTTACCCGTTGTAAAACCAACTTTCACTTTAGATCTTTTCTCAATTTCTTTTTGAAGAATCTCCATTTGAATGGATCCCATCAAACGTAAGAAAATTTGTTTCGTTTGTTCATCATATTCGATTTGAAGCTGTGGATCTTCTTGAGCAAGTACGCTACAATAGCGCATCATAGTAAGTGCATCTACACCTTCAGGAAGTAATAATTGATAGTTCATGTAGGCATTTAAAAGTGGTTTTGTCATGTCGGATTCAAAACCTAAACCTTGGCCTACTTCATAGTTGTTTAATCCTTTTAAAGCACAAATCATACCTGGATAGGCGGTTTGCGCCATTTCAAATTGTTTTCCATTATACAAACGAATCTGATCTACTTTTTCATCTGCGCCAATTTTATCTTTGGCATTTAATACACCACCTGTGATTTTTACATGAGTTAAGCGATTGCCTTGGTCATCACTTGATATTTTATATACACGAGCTCCAAATTCTTTTGGATATTCTTTGATAAATGATAAATCAATGATCGCATCCATTAGATCTTCAATGCCTTGAATTTTTAAGGCCGAACCAAAGAATACAGGGAAGCATTCTCTTTTGAAGATGGCTTGTTGAAGAAGCGAAGTATCAATTGTTTCTGTTTCCAGATAATGATTCATGATATCTTCATTCAACATAGATAATTCATCTTCAGCATTTGTGGATTTAAAATCAATGCAGTTGGATGAAAAATGTGTTTTTAGATCATTCATGAGCTCTTCTTTTGTCTTATAACTAATGTCCATTTTATTGATAAAAATCAATGTAGGAATGTTATAGTGTTTTAAGCATTTCCAAATCGTTGAAGTATGAGATTGAATACCATCTTGTCCATTGATCAAGAGAATGGCTAAATCTAATACTTGAAGACTTCTTTCCATTTCGCTTGAAAAATCGACATGGCCTGGTGTATCTATCAGGTAGACTTCACTATTTTTCCAACGAAAATGAGCTTCCTTTGAATAAATTGTAATACCTCTTTCTCGTTCTTGACTATCATAATCTAGATAAGCATCTTGATGATCAACACGTCCTAATTTTCGAATTGTTTTTGATGTATAAAGCATACTTTCGATACATGTGGTTTTTCCAGCATCGACATGTGCTAATATTCCAGTTACTATATGTTTCATAAAAACTATTTTATCATGTTGACGCAAATGATAAAATAGAGATAGTTTTTTTCGGAGGAAAATATGAAAGTCTTAATGTTGAATGGAAGTCCACATCCAAGTGGAGTAAATGATTTGGCTTTATGTGAAATGGAAGCTGTATTTAAAGAAAATGGTATTGAAACTGAAATTGTACAAGTTGGAAATGTAGCTGTTCGTGGTTGTATGGCTTGTGGTGCATGCACGAATTTAGGTAAATGCGTATTTGATGATATTGTGAATGAAATTGCCCCTAAATTTGAAAAGGCAGACGGAATTGTTGTTTCAAGTCCAGTATATTATGCCAGTGCGAATGCAACATTGATTGCCGTATTAGATCGTCTATTCTATAGTACTTGTTTTGACAAGACAATGAAAGTTGGCGCAAGTGTTGTATCTTGTCGAAGGGGAGGGGCTAGTGCTACTTTTGATGAATTAAATAAATATTTCACGATTAGTGGTATGCCCGTTGTATCAAGTCAATATTGGAATTCGATTCATGGAAATAATGCGCTTGAAGCCAATCAAGATGAAGAGGGAAAACAGACAATGCGTACTTTAGCTCGTAATATGATTTTCTTAATGAAAAGTATTGCCTTAGGTAAAGAGGCATATGGTTTGCCTGAAAAAGAAGTAAGAAAGGGTACGAATTTTATTCGTTAAAGGTGATTGTATGGTGAATTTAAGACATTCAGATAATATATTTTATGATCGAGAAGGCGATTTATTTGTGATCACAACCGATCTAGATGGTCGTCAAGAAGTGGTTTGTAAGACCAATCTAGAATGTGTGAGTGATGTAATTGCTCGATTGTTAGATATTAATTTCAAAAAGGTTTGTGACAGTGAAAACCGTTTAAATATGTTAGGTGATTTAGAGCAATTTGCGTGTGTATATGCATTAAAATTAATGACCTATAAAATAGTAAAAGGTTTGTATTTAGAGTTTCCTACTTTAGCTAAATATCAAGGTACAGCTCTAATTAGTCCACACACAGTCATTGATAATCGTAATGATGGTTATAATAATAAATATCATTTAATGTTAGTGAATGTGATTTATACATCTTTGATTCATGCGACTGTTAAGTATGCAGGTTCAAGTATGGAAGCTGAGCATATGAAAGATGTATTTGAAACGGTTTTACCAGACAATAAAGGATTGATTGAAACTTTAAATGATTTCTATGATGGAGCTATCAATGAAGCGGATCTAACGGATATTATCAAGAATATTCAAAGTGATAATACAACTAAGGCTTAGAAAAACATTTTCATCGACTGATTTTTAAAACTTGGTCGAGTACAAACAAAGCAAACATCTCTATGTTTAACGTGGGGGTGTTTTTTTATGAAACAAATTATTCAATATATTGAAGATCATAATATATCTGAAGAAGAAGTTGCCCAAGCAGCCCATATGTCTTTGCGTAATTTAAGAAGGCAGATTCACTCAAAAAATCGTACACAAGTAAGGATTGTCTTGCTTCTTGCAGATAAACAAAACCAGTCGATTGATTCCATTTTCTTTGATGAAATGAATAATCAGCCAATTAGTTTAGAAGGATTAACGATAAACCAGATTCAAGATATTATAAAATTAGTACATCCCGAACTATTTATGGGTGTTACGCGAAGTAAAAAAATTAAAGATTATAATTATAATTTAGAAACCGATATGGGTGATCGCATGCGCTTTATACGTGAAGTTGTTTTTTCTCTTTCACAAACTGAATTCGGCAAGTATATGGAAGTGTCAAGGAATACATCAAAGTATTGGGATGAAGGACAAATCAATGTGGATAAGATATTTAAAATATCACAAAGTACAAATATTAGTATGGACTTTATCATACGCGATCATTATCCCTTAACATTGCAGACGCAAGGTATGAGTGAAGCACTTTATTTAGCTGTTATGACGAGTTGTGTGTTGTATCGTTTGCGCAATGCAGGAAGTGTTAAATAGTTTTAACTTAGGAGCAAGAAAAATTGCTCTTTTTTTCTTGCATAATTGAAGGTTTCCTATATAATAGATTTGTTCTTTTAATGAAACAAAAAGTTTAGTATAAAAAACAAAACAGGGGTGATTGGATGAAAATAGGCAAAAAACTAAAAGAGCTTCGAACCCAGAATGGGTTGACTTTGGAAGAACTTGCGAATCGTAGTGAATTAACAAAAGGCTTTTTATCCCAATTAGAGCGCGATTTAACAAGTCCAAATATTTCTGCATTAGAAAATATTTTGGAAGCTCTAGGAACGAATTTAGCGGATTTCTTTCAGTCGAGTAAAGAAGAACAAATTGTTTTTCATACTCAGGATTTTTTTGTGAATGAACAAGAAGATTTTGTTACAGAATATATTGTTCCAAATGCACAAAAGAATCAAATGGAACCAATTCTATTGACTTTGAAGCCAGGGGCAAAATCACAAGAAGTCAAGGCGCATGAAGGTGAAGAATTTGGCTATGTTTTAAAGGGTATTATTGTTTTAGTTGTTGGTAATAAAAGGTTAAAAGTTAAATCAAAAGAAACCTTCTATATTACAGGTAAGGAAGGGCATTATTTAGAAAACGTATCGAGTGCGGATGCCAAAGTATTGTGGCTATCTACACCACCTGTATTTTAATGGACAAGGAGAGAGTATAGATGGAACAGGAAAAGAATAAATTAATTCAATTTCGTCACATTGTGAAAGAATTTGATGGACAAGTTGTATTAAAGGGTATTGATTTAGATATATATGAAAATGAGTTTGTTACTCTGTTAGGGCCTAGTGGATGTGGAAAAACAACTTTATTACGTATTTTAGGTGGTTTTTTAGAACCAAGTGAAGGACAAGTCATCTTAAATGGAGAAGATATTTGTGAGGTTCCGGCTTATAAGCGTGAGTTGAATACAGTTTTCCAAAAATATGCATTATTCCCTCATATGAATGTATATGACAATATTGCGTTTGGTTTAAAAATCAAGAAGATGAGTAAGGATGTCATTGATCAAAAGGTTATGAAAATGTTGAAGCTGATTGGTCTTGAAGGTTTTGAAAATAAAGATGTTACTTTACTATCTGGTGGTCAGCAGCAACGTGTTGCGATTGCGCGTGCCTTAGTTAATGAGCCAAGCGTATTATTGTTAGATGAGCCACTTAGTGCACTAGATTTGAAACTTCGTAAAGAGATGCAGTATGAATTGAAAAAGATTCAACAAGAAGTAGGAATCACATTTATTTTTGTTACACATGATCAAGAAGAAGCGCTAACAATGTCAGATAAGATCGTTATTATGAAAGATGGCGAGATTCAACAGGTTGGTAGTCCAGAAGATATTTATAATGAGCCAGTCAATCAATATGTTGCCAAGTTCATTGGGGAAAGTAATATTATTCCGGCTCGTATGATTTGCGATAAAAAAGTACGTTTTGATGACATTACATTTGATTGTGTGGATGTTGGATATAAAGAAAATGAACCAGTGGATGTTGTGATTCGTCCAGAAGATATTGACATTGTGGATGTAAAAGATGGCAAGATGACTGGGGAAGTTGAAAGTGTATTATTTAAGGGTGTTCACTATGAAATTATGGTGGAAACAGTTCCTGGTACGCATGTTACGGTAAATATGCACGTAAATAAGAACTATGCGATCACAAGTGAGGATGGAAAAGAAAAGATTTCTGCCAATGACTTCTATCTAGACTTAGAAGATATGAAAGATATTGATGATAAGGAAATCATTGCGCGTGCCGATGCACAAGCCTGGAATCCAGAAACGGATGAATTCATTTCTATTCATGATATTGATACAGATTTAAAACAAGAAGTTGGAGAATATACAGTGACTTTCTCAACAAACAACAAGACTTCGATCACTCGTAAGATTTGGGTTGTAGATCAAAGAGTTGTTGAAAACAAGAAGGCTAATGAAGCTGTATCTGCATTTAACTTCTTTAAAACAGTCGATGAAATCAAGGAATCTATGGCTATTGATACAGATTTGAAGACTTGGGCGAATGCACAAGGTTGGAAGTTGGATGATGAAAACGAAACAGTAGATCTAGATGTAGATTATGATTTTGATCCTGAAACAATCAAGGAAGGAATTTATAAGGTTACTTTCTGGACAACAGGACGTGAATTTAAGATTCATACAACGGATTATGTAGAGGAAGGAAAAGAAGTCGGACTTACTTTCTTTGCAGAAGATATTCATGTTATGGAGAAAATGGGATTCTAGAAAATGAAAAAATTTCAACAATTAGCAATCCCTTATATTGTGTGGGCTTGCATTATGTTGTTGCTTCCGATGTTGCTGATTGCGTTTTATTCAGTCATTCAGCAAGGCAACAGTATTGTGCACTTTAAGCTAACATTGGATAACTATGTTCGTTTCTTTACAGACAAAGATTTCTTGTTGATTTTATGGCGCTCTTTATGGATTGCCATTAAGACAACCATTATTTGTTTGTTGATTGGCTATCCTATCGCATATTTTATTTCAAAGAATAGTCCTAAGATTCAACAAATCTTAGTTCTTGCGATTACACTTCCTACTTGGATCAATATGCTTGTAAGAACATACGCATGGATTGGAATTTTATCAAGCGATGGAATTATTAGTAGCTTTTTAGGTTTGTTTGGAATTCACACTGAACTTTTATATACCGAAGCTGCCGTGTTGATTGGTATGGTATATAACTTCTTGCCATTTATGATTTTACAGATCAATACAGCTTTGACGAAGATGGATAAATCTTTATTAGAAGCTGCACAGGATTTGGGGGCCAATAAATTTCAAACTTTCTGGAAAGTTATTTTCCCACTTTCTTTACCTGGTGTTGTTTCAGGTATTACACTTGTATTCTTACCTGCCGTAAGCTCATTCTTCATTCCTAAATTACTGGGTGGAGGACAATTCTTCTTGATTGGTAACGTGATTGAAAATCAATTCATTACCGTTGGAGAATGGAACTTTGGTTCCGCAATCTCAATGATCATGGCTATGATCATGATGCTTCTAATGATGCTTGTAAGAAAATTGGAAGAGCGTAATAAGGAGGAAAAATAGACATGTCGAAAGATAAAAGAGTATTAGGTAAAGTAGGCATGGCTTTATTATTGGTGTTCTTTTATGCACCAATATTATTCATGATTATTTTTTCCTTCAATAGTTCAAAATCATTAACACATTTTACAGGATTCTCATTGCGTTGGTATGAGGCTATGCTTAAAAACCATGGCATGATGGAATCTTTGTATGTCACTATTGTGATTGCCTTATTGGCAACGATTATTTCTACAATCATTGGTACGATTACAGCGATTGGTTTATCAAAATCAAAGAAAGTATTACGTGCTTTTATAAGTCAGGTCAATGATTTTCCAATCATGAACCCTGAAATTGTTACAGCCATTGGATTGATGCTTTTATTTATCACATTCCAAATTGAAAAGGGATTTGTGACATTATTACTTGCACACATCGCTTTCTGTATTCCATATGTGATTTTGAGTATTATGCCAAAAATCAAATCTTTAGATCCAAACTTGGCAGATGCCGCAATGGATCTTGGAGCTACACCTTGGCAGGCTTTAGTAAAAGTCATTGTGCCACAAATTATGCCGGGTATTGTTTCAGGTGCTTTAATTGCGTTTACAATGTCTTTTGATGATTTTGTTATTTCATATTTTGTAACAGGTCAAGGCGTGAAAAACTTGAGTATTATGGTGTATACAATGTCTAAGCGTATTAATCCAAGTGTAAATGCGATTAGTACATTAGTCGTATTGTTGATCACAATCACATTAACAATTGTGAATGTTTTGCCAATGATTCGAAAAAAGACGAGTCCTTCAAAACAAAATAAACCTTGGAAATGGGCAGTTGCAGGTGTTGTAGTCGTTGGCTTAGTGGCTTCTTTATTTGGTTTAAATAAATCAGCAAGTACTTTACCTTATGCAGGACAGACTTTACATGTATATAACTGGGGTGAATATACTGGAGAAAATATTATTTCTGGTTTTGAAGAATTAACAGGTGCCAAAGTTATTGTGGATAACTTTGATTCAAACGAACAAATGTATATCAAGGTTGCCAATGGGGATGCATATGATGTATTGGTTCCTAGTGATTATATGATTCAAAGAATGATGCAGGAAGATATGCTTCAAAAATTAGAACCAGAAACACGTAAAGAGTGCTTAAGTGAATTGGTGGAAGCAATCAAGGGACTTCCTTATGATCCAAAGAATGAATATTCAATTCCTTATTTCTGGGGTACTGTTGGAATTGTGTATGATAAGACAAAAGTATCGGAAGAGGACTTGGAAAATGAAAGTTGGAATATTTTCTTAGATCAGAAATATAAAGGGGATATCTATCTATATGATTCTGAAAGAGATTCATTTATGATGGCATTAAAAGCACTTGGATATTCAATGAATACGACAAGTGCGGATGAATTGAATGCTGCGTTTAACTGGTTAGTACAATGCGTTCAGACAATGGATCCAGAAATTGTTACGGATGAAATCATTGATAATATGGCACAGGCTAGAAAAGCTCTTGGACTTATTTATTCTGGTGATGCGGCTTATGTCATGTCAGAAAATGAAAATATGGGATTCTATATGCCAACAAGTGGAACAAACCTTTGGTCAGATGCGATGGTTATTCCTAAAAATGCGAAGAATCCTAAGCTTGCGAATGAGTTTATTCGTTATATTACAAGTTATGATGCAGCCATGGATAATTCAAGTTATGTTGGATATACTTCACCAAATAAAGAAGTTACGGAAGAACTTGGTGGCGAAGGTGGAGATTATGATGGTATTAACGCATATACACCTCGTTCAGGTTATGATAAGGATGAAGTGTTCCAATATGATGAAGCCACACGTAAGATCATTGCGGATTTGTGGTCTAGAGTAAAAGTTGCAGCAAGTAATGCACATTAGTCGAAGAAATTTTGGTAATCCGTAATTAGATACCAGGGTCGACTAAAAGTTGTAGGGTTAAAGGATTAACTAGGGAGCAGAGATATTTGAAATCTCTGTTCCTTTTTATAATGGGTGATTTGAGTTGGGATAATTCAAATCTTATATCAATGTATCCGCGTAATTCTTCGATTTGGAATATGATTACTTTCTATAAAGAGTATGGAAGCGTTCAGACACTGTCTGGACACCCTAGCTGGTCTTATTATTGTGAATTGCTATCTATTTCCGATAAAGATAAGCGACAATTTTATGAAATAGAGTGTATTAACGCAAAATGGAGTGTTCGAGAACTTAGAAGACAAATATCATCATCTCTTTTTGAAAGATTGCTATTGTCTAATGGAAATGTAAATAAACAGAAAGTACTAGATTTGGCATTAAAAGGGAATGAGATTGCTAATCCACAAGATATTGTGAAAGATCCATATGTTTTTGAATTTTTAGGGTTACCTGAAGACAAACCGATGATGGAATCAGACCTTGAAGAAGCTCTTGTAAGACAAATTGAAAAATTTCTTTTGGAACTTGGAAAGGGTTTTATGTTTGTCGGAACGCAACAAAGAGTAACCTTTGGCAATGTTCATTATTACGTTGATATGGTTTTCTACAATAAGATTTTAAAATCTTATGTATTAATTGAACTTAAGACTATTAAACTTATGCCTGAAGCAGTTGGACAACTAAATATGTATTTGAATTACTATGCAGCTGAAGTAAATGAAGAAGACGATAATCCACCAATTGGACTTATCCTATGTACTGATAAAGGAAATGTGGATATGCAATATGCGTTAGGTGGATTAAACAACAATATATTTGCTTCAAAATACGTTACTTATATGCCAGATAAAGAGCAATTAATTGCACAAGTTGAAGCTGTTTTAACAGCTAATTCAAAAGAACATAAATGATGCTCTTTTTAATATTTTTCTTCGACTTTTTTTCTTTCTTATAATAGAATGAAGTCATGAATCCGATTATTTTTATTTTATTATGCTTTGCCGCTTTAGGTTTATTTGACAAAATGTTTAAGAATCGACTTGGGTTAGCCGCTTCTTTTGATCGAGGCATTATCACAATGGGCGATTTTATGATGAGTGTTGGGGGCTTTTATTGTATTGCGATTGCGTTTTTAAATGGTCATGCCACTCTTTTCAAAAACAAAGAGATGATTATTTCGAGTTTGTTGGCACCAGATCTTGGTGGATATTCCATTGTGGAGTCGATGACACATTCAAATAATATTCTTATTTTCTGTGGAGTATTATTAACGTCAACTTTAGGATGCTTGATTAGCTTTCAATTGCCCATTTTTTTAAATGAGTTGGATAAAGATGATTTGAATCATTATTTAAAAGGTGTGGTCTATGGTATTTTAGGACTATTACCCATTCTTATAGTGAGTGGTTTTTATTAAAAATTGATCACTTTATTCTTTCTTTTTTACCCGTGATTTTTATTTGTGCCATTCTAATTGGCTTGTTCTTTATATCGTTTAAAACACTCATTGTGGTTTTAACTTTGTTTTCGAAGCTTGTACAAATCGTAGGATATATTTTCTTTTTCCTAGTTTGTCTTACTTTCTTTTTCAATATGAACTTCACAAACGCAACATTGATCAATGAAGCTTTGCGCATTGTATTTCAAATGAGTATTATTGTGTGTGGTTCATTGGTGTTTTGTGAAATCATATTAAGAAAGTTTTCGAATCAAATTGAAAGAGTAGGTCAAATACTAAATATTGATAAATATTCAGTAATGGGAATTATCTTATCTTTTGGAACAAGTATTGCGATGTTAACATTATTTAGTAAAATGAACAGGAAGGGTAAGATTTTAAATGCTGCTTTTTCATTGAGTGGGGCATTTGTGTTTGGTGGACAACTCGGCTTTATTGCCTCAGTCAATTCAACAAGTGTGACTTGGTTTGTGGTTGTAAAGCTTTTAGCTGGAATATTAGGCTTGGTTATAGCGAATGTATTGGAGGAATGATTATGGATTATAAGGAATTGATGGATAAAAGTCGTGAAGTAATGGGGACAAAGTTATGTAAGTCTTGTCCTGTTTGTGATGGAAAGGCATGTAAAAATACAGTGCCTGGACCTGGCGCAAAAGGTATTGGGGATGTTGCGATGCGTAACTATGATGCGTGGAAAAATATTCGTGTCAACATGGATACAATTACAGATAATGAGCCTGTAAATACAGAATTAGACTTATTTGGTCATACATTTAAATATCCGATTTTTGCAGGTCCTGTTGGGGCTGTGGGAATGCACTATTCAAATGCCTATGATGATAATGGATATAATGATATTTTAGTTCGAGGTTGTATGGATGCAGGTATTTGTGCGTTTACAGGAGATGGAAAAGATCCTAATATTATGATCAATGCGACGCGTATCATTAAAGAAAATAATGGGTATGGTATTCCAACAGTTAAACCTTGGAGTTTGGAAACATATTTAGAAAAGCTAGATTTAGCTTTAAACAGTAATGCGTTTGCGGTAGCGATGGATGTGGATGCAGCTGGGCTTCCTTTCTTAAAGGGGTGTCAGCCTCCTGCAGGAAGAATGAATACAGAACAATTAAAAGCCATCATCTCTAAAACACCTGTCCCATTTATTGTGAAGGGTGTAATGAGTGTGAAAGGGGCTTTAAAGGCAAAAGAAGCGGGTGCTGCAGCTATTGTAGTTTCTAATCATGGTGGTCGTGTTCAAGATCAGACGCCTGCAACAGCTGAAGTGCTTGAAGAGATTGTAAAAGCTGTGGATGGAAGTATGAAGATCTTTGTCGATGGAGGACTTCGTAATGGTGTCGATATTTTTAAGGCTTTGGCAATGGGAGCCGATGCTGTTATTGTAGCTCGTCCATTTGTGAATGCAATCTATGGCGCAAAAGAAGAAGGTATTCAAGTTTTAGTGGACAAGCTTGGTAGTGAACTGCAAGATACTATGGAGATGTGTGGGGCTAAAAGCTTAAAAGACATTACTCGTGATATGGTAAGATAGGCAGCTTAAATGCTGTCTTTTTTTGATATTTAGAAAAAATGTGTAAAAACAATACTAAAAAGTCCGGAAAAATGTGCGAAAAAGGTATTTAAAAGTCCAGAAAAACGTGTTATTTTATAATTAAGAGGTGATTTCATGAAGCGAAATGCGATTTTAAAGCTAGTTCAATGGAAAAATAGTCCTGAGAGAAAACCTATGGTATTAAGAGGTGCAAGACAGGTTGGTAAGACTTGGTTGATGAAGGAATTTGGTAAGAATTATTATGATAATTATGTTTATTTTAACTTTGATGAAGAAGATGAATTAAAATCTATTTTTGAAACCAATAAAAATCCACATCGTATTATTGAACTTCTTTCTATGATCAGTGATGAAAAAATTGAGCCTGAAAAAACTTTGATTATATTTGATGAAATTCAGGAGTGTCCTGAAGCATTAAATACACTGAAGTATTTCAAAGAAAAGGCAAATGAATATCATGTGATAACGGCAGGTAGTCTTTTAGGCACATTATTGGCAAAGCCAAAATCATATCCTGTAGGTATGGTTAATCTTTTAGATATTTATCCGTTGACGTTTGATGAGTTTTTAAATGCGATAGATTCTGGGTTATATGCATATTATGAAAATATTCAAAAAGAACAAGTTATTGAACAAATTTTCCATCAACGTTTATTAGATGCTTATAATTATTATCTTATTATTGGTGGTATGCCTGAATGTGTATCTTCATGGATCAAGTATAAAGATCCTGCCATGGTATCCAAGATACAAAGAGAATTGATTGAGGTTTATGAAAATGACTTTTCTAAGCATAATGGAAAAGTGAATAGTGGACGTATTTTGATGGTATTCAGAAGTATTGTTTCCCAACTTGCGAAACCCAACGAGAAGTTTATGTATGGTGCTGTTCGTGAAGGGGCTAGAGCTAGAGATTTTGAAGAAGCAATCGAATGGCTTGTGTCAGCTGGTATGTTAAATCGTGTATATAATGTGTCTAAGATGGAACATCCATTATCTGCTTTTGATAAATTGGATCAGTTTAAACTGTTTGTGTTTGATACAGGACTTCTTAAACAAATGGCGGGCGTGGATAATAGTGCGATATTATTGAAAACAGATTATCAATTTAAAGGACCGTTGACAGAAAATTATGTGTTACAACAACTTCAAGGACAATTTGAAGTAGAGCCGCGATATTATTCGGATAAAAATGGTGAGATTGATTTTGTGGTTCAAAATAAAATGGAGATTATTCCAATTGAAGTAAAGGGTGGTGAGGATAGATCTGCCAATTCTTTTAAGACATATGTCGCAAACAATGCACCTCAACATGCATATCGTTTTTCTAAGCGTGGGTATCGTAAGGACGGTGGTTTTACAAATCTTCCATTATACTTGGTTCGAAAAACAAAGGATTTGTTGTAAATAATTGTTTAATGCCAACATGTTTGAAAGGTATGATTTAAGGTCATGGGTGGTTAGATGAAGGTTAGATATATTGCGTATCTAGATGATATAGATTTAACAGAAGGAGCAATGTATAAAGTTTTATCAGTAGAGAAAAATTGGTATCGTATATTCGACGATTCAGATGATGATTATTTGTACTCGCCTGATTCATTCGAAATTGTAGAAGAATAGCTATGTCATAAAAATATAAAATCATTTTGTGGTGAGGAGTCGTCAGTGTTAGGTATCAATTTTAAAAGGTATCAGTTTTAATTTCTGATACCTTTTCTTAATGAAATGAAGGCAAGTATTGTATTGATCAAGCACCATACTGACCAAATATATAGGTCAGAGTAGTTTCCTGCAAGTACAAAGCCTGTGAATGTAGCTAAACCAAACAGAATAATAAGTGCAATGTTTGTGCCTTTAGAGTTGTTCTTTCTAGATACAATCGATACAATTCCTCCACAAAGCATGCATATACTAACAACAAGTCCTGCACTGCCACTGGATTGTCCACTTTCTTCTAGTGCGTTGGCAAGGCCTGCCATCATACTTTGGAATACGACAAATACACTTAATACAATGGAAATGATTCCACTGACTAATTTCCATGTTTTCATAATGATAAAATCCCCTTTCTTAAGTATATATATAACTTAGAAATGGGGATAATTGGTATGCTTGTGGCATACATTAATGGTGTGTGATATTTAAGATGTGATTTAAAAGTCGTGGGACTAAGAAAGAAATGTAGATTACGGATCCTATTGATAAAATACCTAACATAAATAATCGCCTCTTTCTTACACCTTTATTGTAGAATTTTCAATGTTTAAATGGTGTTAAAGAATGAGGCGACATATTAAGATTTCATTAAAAGCGAAGGAATTTTTGTAGGTCTGAATTTTGTGCAAGAATCAGAATGTTTTCCGATTCTTCAAAAGTGTGTTCCGCACTAGGTAGTGGGTCGAGAATTCCATTGATTTTAGTGGCTAAAATATTGATGTGGTACTTTCTTCGAATATCAAGTTCTAACATACTTTTTCCTATCCATGAATTTGGCACAGAAATTTCATAAATTGAGTAGTCTGGAGTAAGTTGTACATAGTCAAAGATATTTTCACTTGAGAAACGTACGGCTGCCCAATTACCAATTTGTTTTTCAGGATATACGACTTCATCGGCTCCATTACGCAATAAGAATTTAGCGTGTACATCACGTACGGCTCTTGCGACAACAAGTTTAGCGCCATAATCTTTTAATAAGGCAGTTGTTTCTAGTGAGCTTTGAAAGTCATCTCCAATGGCTACAACGCAAAGGTCAAAATTGGATACGCCTAGTGAGTCAACAAAACTTTCGTCGGTGGAATCTCCAATTTGTGCATTTGTGACATAAGATAATACTTTGTTGATTTTAGCTTCACTTTTATCAATAGCTAAAACGTCATGCCCTAAATCATATAGTTTTTGTGCCATGTGACGTCCAAAACGTCCCATTCCAATAATTAATACTGATTTCATATTTTCTCCTTTATCCAATTGTGATATTTTCTTGTGGTAAATTTGCGTTTGCGACAACTTGATGTTTAGAAATAGCTAACAGTAAAGTTAATCCTCCAACTCTTCCAAAGAACATCAAGAAAATTAAAATGCAGTGGGATGCACTTGATAGTGTGGGTGTGATTCCTAATGTAAGTCCAACGGTTCCAATGGCAGAGGCCGCTTCAAATAGGGCGTCTAGAATGGGTAGTTGATCGAAGGCTGAAATAAGGAGTGCGCCTGTAAAGAATAATACCATAAATAACATAAATAAGGCTGTGGCATTGTTTAATGAGTCTATGGAGATGCGTCTTCCAAAACATTGTGGGTTTTGTTTATGATTGAATACAGCACGAATACTTAGTATCAATACGGCAAGTGTTGTAGTTTTAAAACCTCCGGCCGTACCTTGTGGACTTCCTCCTATCAACATAAGTAGTGTCATAAAGAGGATGCTGCTTTGATTCATTTTGTTTAAATCAATCGTATTAAAGCCGGCTGTTCTTGGGGATACGGCTTGGAAGATTGAAACATTGATTTGATCGGCTAAGCTCATATTCCAATGGCTAAAGTCATTGATGTAAAAGTAGAGCGTGCTAATAATCAATAAAGCGGCTGTCGTAAATAGCACGACTTTAGATTGTAAGGAATATTTGTGCAAATGACGTTTGTATTGAACCACATCTTTCCAGACAAAGAAGCCTAAACCACCAAGTACGATTAATGCAGCGATAACGTTGGATATAAGTATGTCGCCATAATAGCTAGTTAGGGATGAATAGGCTTGTTGGGTGCCCATTAAGTCAAATCCAGCATTACAGAAGGCGGAAATAGAATGGAATATGGAATACCATATGCCTTTGACTAGGCCAAAGCGAGGCAGAAAGCGAATGCCTAATAAAATGGCTCCTAATGCTTCTACACATAAGGTAGCTTTAAGAATCCATTTTGTGTTTCGAATAATACCGCCTAGTTTTGGTGCGGAAATAGATTGTTGCATAAAGTATCTTTGTTTAAAACCAATTTTTTTACCACCTAGAACAGATAGGATTATTGCCATAGTAATAACGCCCATACCTCCAGTTTGAATAAGTGTTAAAATGACAAGTTGTCCAAATGGGGACCAATATTGAGCTGTGTCATGCACAATCAGTCCGGTTACACATGAAGCACTGGTTGAAGTGAATAATGCATCTAAAAAGGGAGCGCCCCTTCCATCGTTTGTGGAAAATGGAAGCATAAGCAAACAGGCACCAATAAATATCATAGTCGCAAAACTGAGGATGATCATTTGTCCTGGGGTAATGCGATTCATACGTTTTTTAAACATAAAACCACCTATCCTAATATCTCAACACATTCTACACTAGTCTGCATTAAGATTTTATAAAAATATTCTAACACTATATTAAGACAATGTTAAGATACTTGGTTCTTTGTGGGCTTGTTTTGTGGGCTTGTGTTATACTTGTCGTATGGCTAGTGTATTATTATGTTTATCGACTTCAAAATATAATTCAAGAGTGATTGAAAAAGGGGCTCAAATTGCGAAGAACAATCATGCGACGTTAAGTGCTGTTTATGTGCAGACCCCAAAAGATGAAAGTATGAGTGCGGCATCAAAGAGTTGTTTGCGTGAAAATATTAAGTTTGCGGAGAGTAAGGGAGCTAAAGTTACAATTCTTTATGGGCACAATAAGATTCGACAGATTGTTGAATATGTGGATGTTTCACAAGTGGATTGCGTAGTTATAGAAAAGAGTCTTGCCTCACAGGCTTTATTTAGATTGCGTGACATTGATGTATATTCTGTGAATTATCCTCATGACTATCGGCGTTTGTTTTATTTTGACTTTAGTTCTTTTCGTTTTTCCTTTAAAGATCTGTTAAAGATGATTTTGATTCTTATTCTTTGTACGCTGATTGGCAAGGGATTTATGCACTTTCAATTCTTGATTACGACACCCATTATGATTTATATCTTGGGGATTGTATTTGTATCTATTTGGACAAGTGGATATATCTATAGTTTATTGGCATCTTTATTTTCAGTATTATGTTTTAACTTTTTCTTTACATACCCCTATTTTTCTTTGTTGAGTGATCCAAGCTATATTACGACATATATTGTGATGTTTGTGGTGGCTATGTCTTCAAGTTCATTAATGACAAGGTTAAAGAAACAGTCTTTTGAGAATGCCAAACAAGTATATCGTACGCAAGTCTTATTGGAGATGAGCCAGATGCTTCAAAAGGCGAATGATATGAATGCGATTTATGCGTCCATGTTAAAACAGCTGCATAAATTGTTGGATACAGATTTAGTTTTGTATCCACATAATGATGAGCCTATTTTACTTGGACAATGTCCGATCGAGACAAATGTTGTGGCTTGGGTATATGAAAATAAACATGAAGCTGGTAAAACAACAAGTTATCATTCGGATTCGATGTGTTTATATTTGCCTATAAATGGAACGCACGAAGTATTAGGTGTGGTTGGAATTGTTTTAAAAGATAAGATGGATTCTTTTGAAAAGAATTTGTGGCTTGCGATATTGGATGAGTGTGGTATGGCTTTAGAAAAGGAAAGGATTCGTCTAGAAAATCTAAAGATTGAGCAGCAAGCTAAACAAGAAGCGTTGCGAGCCGATTTATTGCGTATGATTTCGCATGATTTAAGAACGCCATTAACATCTATATCTGGTAATGCAGGTTTATTGTTGGAAAACGAGAATGCGTTTTCTTTAGAAAAGAAGAAGGAATTGTATCAGGATATTTATAATGATGCGATGTGGCTTTATGATTTGGTGGAAAATTTATTGTTTATAACGAGAATTGAAAATGGTACGATGCAGTTGAATCAACAACCAGAAATGATTGAGGATATTTTTAGAGAGGCCATTCATCATTTGGGGCGCAATAAGCGTAATCATAATATTTCTATGCATTTAGAGGATGATTTGTTGATGGCCAATATGGATGCGCGTTTGATTATTCAAGTATTAGTGAATTTAATGAATAATGCGATTAAATATACGCCAGAGAATTCTAAAATTGTTTTGAGCGCAAAACGAATTGAGAATAAGATATTAATTGAAGTTCAAGATGATGGAAATGGTGTTTTACATCCAGATCAACTGTTTGAAATGTTCTATACGGAAAATAATCATAGTGGAGATACAAGACGAGGTATGGGTTTAGGTTTATCTTTGTGTAAGTCGATTGTTTTAGCGCATGGTGGTAAGATTTGGGTAGAAAATGTAAATCCTCATGGTGCTTGTTTTAAATTTTTATTGGACGCAGTGGAGGTGAATCTTTATGAATAAAGTACAAATATTAGTTATTGAAGATGATGTTGCGGTAGGAAATTTGATTACGACAACACTTGAGATGGAAAATTATCAGTTTCGTCTGGCAAAAACAGCAAAACAAGGTATTATGAATGTTCTTTCTTATAATCCTGACATTATGCTTCTAGACTTAGGTTTACCGGATATGGATGGTTTGGAAGTTATAAAGAAGGTTCGTTCTTGGTCGAATATTCCAATTATTGTGGTTTCGGCAAGAAGTGAAGATCAAGATAAAGTACAAGCTTTAGATTTAGGGGCCGATGACTATTTGACAAAACCATTTTCAGTGGATGAATTGTTGGCTAGACTTCGTGTAACGATTCGAAGATTAAATAATAGTCAGACCATAAGTGTAAATGAGAGTGTATATGAAAATGGAGATTTGACAATCAATTATGCGCAGGGTTGTGTATATGAGAATGGGCATGAAATCCATTTAACGCCGATTGAATATAAATTATTGTGTGTTTTAGCTAAAAATACCGATAAGGTTTTAACACATAATTATATCATGCAAGAAGTATGGGGAAGCGTTCAAGGTACAGAAACGCCGAGTCTAAGAGTGTTTATGGCTACTTTGCGTAAAAAGATTGAGCCGGATACTTCAAATCCGAAATATATTCAGACGCATGTGGGTGTTGGATATCGTATGTTGAATCAGACAGAGAAAGCAGGTCAAACA
>OBAR01001636.1_pt1 | contig 18325 bp, 16 predicted proteins | sample 1517911 | NCBI WGS metagenome assembly OBAR01 (sample SAMN04571709, study PRJEB22368) | human gut metagenome | biome: human gut; material: stool | host: Homo sapiens | place: Luxembourg | collected 2012-10-26
AATTTTCGCTAATCACCAAATTTACAAATAGTTATAATTCATCGAACTCACGTTATTTAAGACAAATTCAATAGCTTTGTGATAAAAATTAGGAATAATGGAGAAAATATTAGCAGAGAACGTAAAAAAAATCTGTAAAAAACAAAATAAACAATTGAAGGACTTAGCTGCACATATGGGGTATTTGCAACCAGTTATTTCTCAATAGTTTGTGAGTAATAAGTCAGAAATATGGTCGTAAACTTTAAGGGTACATTCTAAAGGGTGAAGATTTAACGCTTTTATTGTTTCTTAACTCGGTTGGAGTGTCAATTTAGGCGTTTTCTTCTCTTTTCGGTGCAATTTCCTTTCCGTTATTCCACTTCTATTTTGGCTTACTCCTAAGCCTCTGCAAAGGTACGATATTTTTCGGATATTCGTCCGTTCCATTATCATTTGTAGATTCAGTTTACGTGCCGTACTGCAATGTGTCAATAAATCAACTACATATAAAGAGGCAAGGGAATGAGAAAAAGAAATCTATTATTTGGGAGGGAGTGCAGCCTTCCGCTTGACCTATTTGTTTCGACTAAAATTCATCCTCGTGAAATAAAAATAAATGATATGTGTAATAGGTTCTCGAATCAAGAATACTTTTCCTTGATTTCGTCATTGCGTCACCCTAACGCCAAGGTGGTCAAAAAAACTAAATTCTAATACATTCTGTTTTAACAGCTAAATGACCTCCAAATTAATTTTACCGTCATCCTTAATGTCCTTGACTTTTACTTGTATGCGCTGTTTAGGCTTAAAATCGTAGATTTGCACTCCTTTCTTTTTCAAAACCGATTTGTGAACCAATCCTATGTGGTCGGATAAGAATTTCACAAATAGGCCAAACGGCTTTATGTTTGTAATTACACCATCGTAGATGCCTCCTATTTCAATCTTTTGGGGATCTTGCAACACTTCCCCCGTCAGAGCATTAAGAATTTTTCCTTCTTTAGTTTTTCCTTCGATTATACCGTTTTCCACATCGTAATGGATATGGGTAAATGTTCCTATTTTACGAAATGAACCATCAACAAGCAATCTATCGTTATACGAATGCAAACAATAATACACCTCGTCCTCAAGTTGTGTCACTTTACTTATGTTTGTAGCGTTATACGTTTTCTTAGAAAGTATGTTTGTACAATAACTCTCCCCCTTGTTGCGACATAGAACAATGTTCTCGAATACCATGTCCATATAATTAAATTTCGGGTAGAGCAAACACTCTCCATCGGGTGTGTAAAGTCCTTGCAATGTAACCGTTTGTGTGTTCCAGCCTCGTCCGTATTCCTTCATGCGTTCCGCAATCACATACCCATCTTTTTCGTAAGCAGCAGAGAGATGGTCAGTCTTTTCCTTTCCGGACAAGTCATATAAAAGGATTTTGTTCTCATTATCGAGACAATGTTCGTCTTTCGATAACAATAAGTAGTCATTGAAGTATGAAACTTCTCCTTTTACGGTTTTGATGAATGCTCCTTCCGCTGAAATAATGTCGTGCCCGTTTCCGATAAAGACCCCGTTGGGCAATCGCTCCAAAGACTCGTATTTGCATGAAATGATTTCCGTCCCATCTGCCGCGTCTATGCCATACAAGCTAAAGCAGGATGTCTTCTTCACCCCGTTGGCATACACCTCCGCCACTTCCTTTACGCGGTTTCCGTTGATGTCTACCTTCCCCGAACGGTTGTATTCTTTCGCTTCAGCCACACCGTCTTCAGAGAAGATACCTATCTCACTGACATCGTTGAACCAAGGTAGAAACAGCGAGAAATCCGGATTCAGCCACACGTGATGTCTATTCCAATAGTCATATCTTTCTTGTTCTAGAAATAATTCTATGATTCCGTCTTGCCGAATATTGATGGATGTTGCGTTCCAAAATAGAGGAATCAACGCCCGTCCTTCAGTGTCGTATAAGGCGAAATAGCTAAGCCCTTTGGTGACGCTGATTTGTTTCTTCTTTTCACAAATGATATACTTTCCCTCTGCATGAATCTCGTGGAACTCAAAGGGTACTACCACATCAATGCTACCGACAGAAGTTTTTCTGTATACTCCTTTTAGTTGATTAGTATTGGATTTGTAAGCATATAGTCCCACAAAGAGATTGTCCATCAAAGCACATTCTTCCGTTATGCTCTTGGAATCTACCGTCGTACCGCCTTCATAGTGAAGTAAGCCTTCTGCATCTACGCACCCCACCTTTCCGTCCAATTCAAACTCCACCGGATAATTCTCAGCTCGTGTCTTGCGCATTTTGTATGAAACAGGAGTCAGCGGACGGTTGTCGTATGTCAGGCATTGCATACCATACCCATAGGGAGATGCAATAATGAAGTTATCGAAAACAGCATCTATGTTGTTGGCTTTAATCTTCATCGGCAGCATCTTACCTTCCTTTATCAAAGTCCAATTCTCCACCCACTTGTGCGCTATTATTTCCTGCTGCAAATGTTCACAACAAACATACGTTCCGTTAAAGTGATATATGGTCTTGAATTGGTGCTCTTCGCCCAATATGATATTTCCACTATAGTCGATAATACATTTGTATTCATCCCTATATGGTTCCTTGGATGCAGCAATCAACTCACCTTTAGCCCCGGCCTCCAAGTATTTATAACCGGATAGAAGAGGAGCGGTGTCATGCAAGTTGTACAAGTTGTACCGCTGTTCTTTTCGGGTGATTATGTAATCGGTCGAGATAGGTACGATGGAATCAAACTGCGGAGTAAGCACTTCATGCCCCTCATTGTCGAATAGTCCGAACACAATGCACTTGGAAATATAATTCGCATACGCGAATCTCTCTTCCGTTGATTGCGTTTTATAGAAACCATAATCTGCAGGTATCACATTGTCAAATGCTAGGGGGACGATGGTCTTGCCCTGAAGAGTCATCACTCCCATGCTCCCTTCGCGCCTTACGAGAATGCAGTCCTCTGATATATATTCTATTTCACTATATTGTGGAGCAAGCATTTCAACACCCGATTTGTGCAGTCCTAAAAGTTTGTCTCCCTGCATCACGAGATTCACCTCACTGTCCATCTTACTATATATGTATCCATCTTGATGCAGCATATAGGCTCGGCCCTTTATGGTAATAGTCCCAGCTGCAATATCTACTTGTTCTATCTCTACGGTTTGTCGGTTTGGGAATACCAAGAACTTCATACATTGTCTATTGTAACCGCCTCTTTTCTTGAAATGAAACGTAAGCAGATAGAATCCCCACCGTATGTTCTCAAGCTGATACTCATCTGTTGTAGACACCGTTTTTAGGATGGAGCTCGAACCCCATATTCGCCATTCCTTTTTAGAGGCAATAAGATAGATGTCATCAGCTAAGTGCTTGATGAAGCTGCAAACGCAAGGGATGACGATACCTCCGGCACGATTGGCCAGTCCCCATCGGCGAGCTTTCTTCACGTCGAACATTCCGAGCTGCATGTTCCATTCTACGTCCGAATATATAGGTGCCGTCAGCGTTTGTGAGTGATACATGAATCCCCATGCACCATTCTTCTCGTACACACTCGCTCGTTCCTGCTTCTCGATGATTTCCTGCTTTATTCTTTCTATGCGCACACACTCAGCTTGTTGCAGCTCCAGTTCCCGTTGCTTCCGGTCCATCAGCCCTTGCAACAGCTCTGCGCGCGAGCGTTCCAGTTCCTCAAGACGAAGTTTTACTGCAGGATTTGCCTTATAGTAAATCTCGTCGGCATCCACATAGTAAGGTTTGAAGTTCTCTGTGTCATATTTCAGTTGCTCAAGCGAAATGTATTCAGCTTCCGAGAAACTACCGTCGGCATCCAGCCATTGACAACACAACACCAGTTCTCCGCGTTCGCGCGATAGCTCCTGTGCTTTTTTGTCCAAGATGAAGACATTGCGCTTGTTGGCGTAATAGATGTCCTTGCACATCATGTTGTGCAAGTTTACATATTCCTTGTTGTCGTCAAAGTTGAACACCCATACGATGAAGTATCCATTCAGTCGGTAGAATATGTCACGGTCTACTACAACGCTCAGGAACGTGGTGGACAGTTGTAGTTCGAACACTATATTCATCCCCTTGTATTGCGCTTGCACGTCCGGTCTGCGCCAGTTCATATAAGGCAACTGGCTGTCAATCCGTTTCTCTATCTGTACCCCGTCGATACCCATTTCCCTGCTTTTCTCGTCTTGCAGCACATCGGCTATCAAGTGCTTCAGTTCCTGATGGCGCTTGCTCTCGTTCACCTTTCCGTATTTTCTGATTTCAATTTCCTCCTTGGTGAGTTGCGTCGTGGTCTTGATGGGGCAGTCTTCGCTGTCATACAGATGCGAGAAATATGAAACCACGCCACGCTGGCACTTCCGTCCGCAGAGCTTAAGCATCTGGTGACAGTAAGGGCAAATCAAACGCGGCTTTCCCATTAGGATAGACTCTTCCAATGCACGTCTCCAGTGCATCAGTTCATGTTCCGACTTACTCAAAAACTCGTTGGCTTGGTATATCTGTTCCTCTTTTATGTCGAAGACTTCATTAATTGTGTATTCCATATTATAAAAGAATAGTAACAAGACTCTTAATCATTAATAAACTCATCTAATCGTGTATAGCTTTGCCATGTAACATTTTTGCAAAGTTTGTCTATATCGATTAAATATGATGAATATGAAGGATCTCTATTCTTTTTCGTTCTATGAAAATCAAGATATGAGCATATTGCTCCTATTGTAAGACTACCTGCAATTGAAGCCGTGTTAAACGGATCTTTAACAAGGGCTGCAAAAGTACCTAAAGCCGTAAGTGAAACTGGAACTCCTGTTGTTATAGCCAAACCTGCTATTTCTCCCCATTTATCCATACTCTTTTTGTATTGCTCTTTCGAGTCTAACAAATCATTTATAAAATCCATTTCTACCTGCCCAGCATATTGAAGATTCGAAATTCTTGCAAGATGACTAGTCAAATCATTAAATTTATCTCTCAATAGATTTCGCTCATCTTTTCTTTTGTTGATAAAAGAGATAAGATTATATGAACTCACTTCACCGATATTCTGCGGCACAACATCCTCTAATGTAATAGAGCAAAAGAACCCTTTTGCCGTAGGGTCTTGAAGGAAATCACCAAAATTCGCATTTTCACAGAAATAAGGATTGATTGACCACGCATCAAAATCATCTGTCCCTCTGTTAAGATTACGTATTCTTGCAACAACTTGCGACAATTTGAACATATACCCTCTTGCTAATTCTTTTGATAAATGAAGCCATTTGTTTTCGTCAATAAAGTGTTTTCCAATTAAATCAAGATACGGATATAGTCTATTGTCGATTTTTCCTGGATGAATTCTATCTTCATCCGAGGGGATAAGACCTGCAGGCATACGATTCTCTATCTTGTCGCAAAGTTTTAGAAATTCATCAAAAGTATCCTCTCTATCCTTGTCATCCAATTTAATATTTCTAACCAAGTCTGCATCAACTAATGCTTTAATTTCATCACTATCATTTGGAGTATAACCTTCAGGAACAATTCTATAAACATGATTCCAAAGTAACAAACAGGATTTTACCCATGCTTCATTTTGGAATTCAATATGAGGATAATACAATATTGAATCTGGTTTCATATTATAACTATATATTTTTTCGTTCTGCTTATTGCCTAGTACAGCTTAGTTATTCTTTGTTTACTCTTCTGTTCCCGTTCGAAGCGGAAGTTCTTTGCCAAACGCTTCCATTTCGTCTGCAACCACTTTCTTTAATTCCTCCTGCGGAACAATCAGTTGATAGTCGGCAACACCGATGGGCTTACCCATATCTTCTAAAGCAAGCTCCACTTCCACACGGTCTTTCTCAGCACACAGAATAATGCCGATAGAACGGTTCTCGTCCTCTCTGCGCTCTAAACGGTCGAGTAATGACAGATAGTAATTCATCTTACCTGCATATTCCGGCTTGAACTCGCCAATCTTCAAATCAATGGCTACAAGACAATGCAGACCACGATGGAAGAAAAGCATATCGACCTTGCTCCGCTTGCCGTTATACTCAAGCACATACTGATTTCCAAGATAGGTGAAACCTTTGCCAAGTTCCAAAAGGAAATGCTTGACTTTTTCCACCAATCGGGTTTCCAGTTCTGTTTCCAAGATAGGGTCTTTTATACCAAGAAAGCCGAGATTATAACCGCTCTTGAACACCTCATTGGCAAACATCGCTTGCGTGGCAGGCAGTGTCTGCTCGAAATTGTTATCCAAAGATTCGCTCTTCCTTGTGTGCATTTTAAGGGAAATGGCACTGGATAACAGGTCACGATTCCAACCTTTTGACAGGGTTTCTTGGGCATAATACGAAATGGCATTATCATCCTCACCGAACTTGCGCATCAATTTCAATGTATGTCCCCACGGCAAAACTGCGACAGCCTGTCGCAGTTTTGGATCGCTCTCACAAAAACGCTCATAAAACTTCTTCATGTCCCACAGATTTCTCGGAGATACTCCCATTTGTGGGTAGCGTTGTTTTAAGTCATAGGACAAGCGGTTTACAACACCACTTCCATGCTTGCTTTCAAGTTTTCGGTCGTGAAGCAATTTTCCGATTTCCCAATGGGCAGAACCGATGGCAGAGCATATTGTTGTAGCTACCATTGTTCTTGTCCTGTCAATAACTGCGACAGCCTGTCGCAGAATTGCCTCATATTCGGATTCTTGTATGTTTGTAATGTTAGCCATATTTTTCTCTATTTCGTTTACAAAGTTACTCTTTTTTATTCGGTTATACGTCAAAATCTTACGATTATCATCACTGGCATATCATTATCGCTTATCTTCTTATTGAGAAGCCCCTCTTTTGCTGATAGTCATAATGCCCATCCACCACATTATCAACCTCTTGTTTGGCTTTGATTTGCTCCCGACTGTCCAAATCTCCCTTTTGCTTGGCTGTGAGGTACAGGAAATCCCCGGCTGCACGATGCGATTGTCTATCATCCCCGAACAGGTTAAGCGCATCCTTGATGTCCGACACTTGCTCGGTGTCAAAACGGGGTTTGTAATAATCCTTTGCCAAACGGATGATGCCGTTTACCGCCTTGCGGAAGATGTCGCTCGTTTTGAGCAGCAAGAAACTGAGACAACCGATAAGATGATTCTGCCATGCAATCCGATTTTTGAGCCTTGTGGTCTCTTGGGTATGCTCTGCCTCCTTACGGTTCAATTCGGCTTGGTGCTTACCATCCAGCTTCATCAGTTCTCGTTGATGGTCGCTCTGCATAGTCTGAATTTTACCCTGCAACCGCTCAATGATTTCCTCGTGCGTGGAAATCTCGTCACGCAAATCCTCGATTTCTCCTTTCAGGGCTTTAGACTTACCCGTAGCCCAACCGACAGCGGCACTCAGAAGCTCGCTTCCTTTCTCCTTGTTGAGTTTGGAGCGTTTCTCGCTGATAGCCTTGTCAAGCTCTTCACTTTGTTGCTGCTTTTGATGGGCTTGCTCTATGAAGGAGTTAGTAGCACTTTCTGCCTCCTGCATCTTTTGATTCGCCTGTTCCAACTGGTACTCACGGTATAGCCTTGTGGCATTAAGGCGGTTCATCTCCTTTTTCTGTTTCTCTATGATGAAGTCATTACGCTCCAAATGTTCCTTGCCTGTCTCGGCTTTGGATTTCCCTCGCGTCATAGAGAGCAAATCGGCAGCCAAGGTCTGCATCTCCGTCATATCCTCGACATTGAGCTTTCGGCTCTTGCCCGTGTCGTGGTCCATCCAATCGAATACGATATGAGCATGGTAGTTCGGTTTGAACCACTTGCCATTGATTTGGAAACTCTCTTTGTCCTCGGCTTCGGGCTGTCCGCCCAGCCAATGCCCCTCGTCCTTGTGCAGGAAGATTTGAAGCGGAGTGATACCCCAACGCTGTTGGCATTCCTCGCAAAACTTACGCACATCTGCCAGTGTGGTGTCCGGTCTGATGAGAAGCACTCCCTCACGGATGGGCGAGCACCCTGCCACTTTGGTGATTTTACCGCTCTTGCTTTTGCGCTCACGCTCTTTCTCCTGCATGGCACGACCAGTCTTTTCTTTAACCATCTGCTTGATGTGGTCGTAGTGCGCCTGCAGGTCAGGGTTGCCGAATTCTTGGTTTATCCACTGCTCGTTGTCGGCAGAGAGTTCGGGCACGATGTAGATTTTGGACTCGCCGATGTTACGCATGTACTCGGCAGTTCTTCGGTTATGAGCCCCACTTGATTTGACATTGCAGGACTTGATATGTATGCTTGATTTTGTTGCCATCTTCTTAAAATTTGATTTGGGTTATTTTACTGAATTCATTTGCTCCGCTCATAACCGTACAGGGTTCTTAGGGGTGTAACCCATAAGCGGAGATTGCAAAGAGAGGGGCACTCTTTGCTCGGGGTTCTCAGGGGAGAAACGCCCTGAGTGGGTCAAGGGCAAAGCCTTGTGGGTTATTAGGGCAAAGTCCTAATCCCCTCGGGAGAGCCCACAACTACGGAAGCGAAGCGTGTAGTTATAGTGGGCTATATCAATGGCAAGCCATTGGCCGCTAACCCCAGCCTACGGCTTCCGCTCTCCTGCTGTCAGGGAGGGGTTCCGTCACCGCTGCCGATTGTGGATGCGCCGACCAGCACAAGGTCTAAATCGTCTATCAGCTTTTGCAGGACGGGGTTCTTCTCTATCATCCGCTGGAGGATTTTCTCTGCCTCTACCATGTGATTGGCGGTATTCATGAGCTTGCCATCCCGTATCTGAAAGATGATCCAATCGGCTATGTCGATGTGGTCTGCTTTCTGTTTCGGGGTGGAGTTCCTTTCTATGATGTCAGACACCATCGCCTTGCAAAAGGTCATACTTTCGGCTCGCTGTTTCCATTCGGCATAAGCATCGGCATCGGGAAAAAGGAGAACGGTTCTTCCTGCCAGTACACGGAGTTTCTCTTCTCGCATCTGGCTCTTGCCGCCTGTTGCCAACCATACATAATCAGGGAAGATGGCAGAACCGATAACGGCACTCTTCTCGGATTCCACCAAGACCATCACCTTGTCGGGATGAACTTTCAACAAGTGTTCCCCGAAAAGACATTGGGAGAGTTGCCAATCCTCTGCCAACACACGCTGCCTTTTTAGTATGCTGTGTATCCAGTTCACTGCCGATGTCTGCCCTCCCTTGATACGGTGTCCGTCCTCGGGATTGTACTGCATTACCTTCCCCGTGCGCACCTTGTCCGTCTTGTCTATCTGCCAAAAGATAACAGAACCGTCACGGGTAGCCCCCAAACGGTATTCCTCCAACAGCCGCTTCAACACCTCTTTCGCCTTGCTGCCGTAATAGGAAGTAAGGAGCGTGGAGAGGAAGCGGAAGAAATTGCTGTTCACGCTTTGGGATTTCTCCACATAGTGCTGCGGTATGTAACCGATGGCTACTGACTGGCTATGCAGCCTCACTTTCTTCTGCTCCACTCTTTGCCCGTCAAAAGAGAAACCATTGGCGGTGCTGTGTTCGGGATGGTCTTGGAAATACTCTTTCGGTGTGTAATGATACCCACAACCGCTTTCGTGGTTGCATCTGCCGACCGATGGATGCAACGGCACATTGTTCTCGTCCACATAATAGACGAAAGAATGTCTGTCTCCACATTGGGGACAAGTATGCCGGGTTCCCATCCCCTTGTACTTCTGTAACGAATAATTGCCCATAGCTTAATCCGTTTTTGACAGTTGATTATCGGCTGTCCCATCCTGTCCCATTGTCCCACACTCTAAGGGTTGGGACAGTGGGACACTTGGGACACCTGCGTTTTTACTCTCTTTGCTGCGCTGTATTATCCGGCTAACGGTGGATTTACCGCAATTCACCTGTGAGGCAATCTCCCTGACGGACTTGCCCGATTGGGAGAGTTGCAGGATTTGGCTGTCCCGCTGGCTTGATTCATTGTCACCCAACTTCTTCAGATGTTCCTTTTCCGTTGAGTAACCAATATGCACGAACTGCAGGAAGGCATCCACCTTCTCAATCTCATAGATGATGACATTGTCCGCATCGTAGGAGTATGTGCCATAGCGTACCTTCAACTGTTTCACATAGCGAAGCCCGCTGTCCTGCGCACTCTTGCCGATGGCGAACACGCTGTCAAAGAAATTGTATAGCCGCTTGCTTCCGGCAAGGTCGTTGGACGTGATGGGACAGTCCAAAGAGCGTTTGGGCGTATGTGCCAGGACAAGGATGGAGAGCGCATATCTCTTTTTGAGATTGTTCAGCTGAATCATCAGCCGTCCTGCGGCATCGCCTTTCTCCATAGCGCAACACAAGTAGGTAAGATTGTCAATGATGAAAATCTTGCAGTCGGTCTGCACAGCCATCTGCTCTATGCCGCCTATGATTGCTTCCTCAAAGTCGGCATCCAAAAGCTGGTTGCAGTCAATAGACACCCGATAGAGTTTGTTGGGAAAGGTGTAGAGCTCTCCATGCTCGTTGGTATAGCGGAGTTGGAACTGCTTTTCCGACAGTTCAAAATCAAGGTACAGGACATTGTCGGTTCGGGCGATGCGGTCGGCTATCTGCACGGCAAGGATGGACTTGCCCACATTGGAATCGGCAAACAGGCAGGAGAGTTCCCCCTCGTACCAAAAGCTGTCCCACAGCGCACGGGGTGTAGGCAATAACGATGCTTCAAGGATGGTTTGGTTTGCCGTCTTGATATTCATCATGCCTACGCTGTCGGGCATACCGTTCTGCGCTTGGGATGCTTTTGTGAGGTCGCCACGTATCAGGTTGATATAGTTCTTATCCTCTTCCATATCATTCACCAGTTACGTGGGTTGGGCTTGCGACGGTGGGAAGAGGACAAGGACTTGTTCAGTTCCTCATCGGACAACGGCACGGGATTCTTCCGAGCGGTTTCCAGCCACTTGTCCAGTTCGTCACGGTAAAGGCAATAGCGTTTTCCGGGCTTGGTGGCAGGGATTGTCCCTTCCGACAGTTTCATGTAGAGCGTACCCTTGGGAATACCTAAATACTCCGCTGCCTCGTCCACCGACATGGGCACGTGGGTGTCCACCGTCTTGGCATTGTTCACACTGCGCTGCTCGGTGAGCAGGCTTTTCAGGCTCATCACTTCGTCTCGAAGCTGAGCGACAACCTCGGGGAGGTCGTTGAAGGTAAGGATTGTTTTTTCCATTCGCGTACTCGTCTCTTTTGTAAGACTTGGCGCAAAGGACTGCAATGATATATCCGTGAGTATCTCCACGATACATCATTGCAAAATAATTCCCGAATAATTAAGCCCAGCTATAAATAACGGGTAGAATTACTCGGGAAGTGATGTAAAACAGGCGGTTATGGATTACCGGATGTTTGTCGTTGGTGTCGTGGCTATCCTAATTCCGCACGTAATCCTCGGGATAGTGGAAATCCAATTTGCCGTTTTCTGGTTCGTCAATGGGAATTTCCGTCTTTAACGGCTCTACCTTGAAGTTCTTGATGGTTGATGTGTCAGTCTCGGCAAACGCTTTCGGGAAAAGGGCCTTGATGAAGCTGGCACGGTTGTCCCCATTGTAGTATTTCTTATACATGAAACGCTCGGAGATATTCCACACGAAATGCCGGAGCGGAATGTTGTTGATGTCTTTGGTAAGGGGGCTTGGTATGGGCTTGGGGGTATATGTATGAAGATTCATCCATTTATCCACCTCAGTACAGATGTGGTTCACGGTTTCTTGGTCTGCAATACGGGGCAGGTAGTAATGGCAATACTCCATGACCATGCGGAGGCGTTCTTCCTTTTCCCGTTGTTCTCTACTTGCGTAATCGGCACGGTTCTTCTCGTGAAGATCCGGGGCGATGGCAAGCGTTATCGGTTGCGTTTGAATGGGTACCTCTTCTTTTGTCGGGGACGGCTCGGGTACAGGCTCAGGGACTAATGTAGGTGCAGGTACAGACGTAGTTTCTTCAAGCGTATTTTGTGGCAATTCTTCCTGCACCTCTATGGTTTCGGCAACCGTTTCTTTCTTGCCGAACTTGATTTTATAGATTTCGTATGTATCAAAGATAAGTGTCTGAAAGGAGATATAAAGCAACCATCCCAACAGGTTACAGCATACGAAAACTATTCCCCTGACAAAGTTGTCTTGGTTGAAGTTGTCCGCAATCACCAGCGTGGCGAAAGCAGATATTAGGACGATGGCGAAGCCGACAAAGCCCAAGATGATGTATTTGTCCTTGACTGATGATTCCATATTTCGTTGAGAGATTGATTGTTCCTATTTTGTTTTGTGCAAAGTTAATGCTATTTTTCCCAATTACTGCCCGTTATTTGCGGTTAGGACGGTCTTTTTCAATGTATTTCACGAAATGTCACCATATCATACTCAGTTTCATACTCTGATGGGCTTATAAATGGGGTGGTATCAAGCTAAAGACAAAGGGGCGGTTATGGCTTTGTGTGCTTTAACCGCCCCTCTGAATACCTGTCAATGGGAGATATTTATGCCTCCTTGCGTTTCAAGGTTATCTTGTCCACCACCTGACACATCTGCTGCGCTGCTATCTTGGAATAGATTTGTGTGGTGGTAATGTTCTTATGACCAAGATAGGCTTGGATTACAGCCATGTCCGTACCCATTTCCACGTGCAGGCTTCCGAAGCTGTGCCGGCTGCAATGGAACGTGATTTTCTTGGTTATCCCTGCTGCGGAGAGCCAGCGTTGGAGTGGTCCTTGCAGCATCTTGTCCTTGAAGCCCCCAAAGATTAGACCCTCTCCACGTTCTCCCAACAGTCCGTAGGCTTCATCACTGATTGGGTTATGCACTATCTCCTTGGTCTTCTGCATACGGGTGGTAACGAACATCCTGCCGTTGGTATATGGCTGTATCTGCTGCCATGTGAGTTGCCTGATGTCGCTCTTCCTCAATCCAGTGAGGCAGGCGAAAAGAAAAGCCTTTTTCAAGACCTCTTCCTCGCAAGGAGTCTCAGCAAGCCGTATCAGTTCTTCTTGGCTCAAATGCTCCCTGATAGTGGGAATGCACTCGATACGGTCTAAGAAGCCGTTTGGGTTCTCCTTTATCTTCCTGTCACGGTATGCGGTATGCAACACGGCACGGAAAGTTGACCAATAACCTGCTGCGGAGTTGATATGCAGCTTTTGGTTGGTGTGGATAGTCTGAGGCGCACATAACAGATACTCCATAAACTTGCGGCACAAGTCCACATCCACCTCCTCAAAGGTGCACTTGCCGTTCACGAACCGCTCGAAGTGCTTGTAAACGTGCTGCCACTTGATGTTTTTACGGTCTGCCAAGCCCTTGAAGTAGGCAAGGAAATCGCCTTTCATCTTGGACTTGTCAAAGAAGCCGTTGTTCTCGTTGAAGATGGCTTCATAACGCTGGTTGCGCAAGATAGCTGCTTTCTTCATCATGCGTGTGTTGAAATCCCGTTCTTGCTGGTTGGCAGGTTTTACGAAGATGTAAATCCCCAAGGCTTCACGTGTAATCACCCTCATGGTGATGTTGTCACGGTAACCGGGATAGTAATCCAAACATAAGGAATACTGTGTCCCGTTCTTAATCTTGCGCTTACGCAAGGTCACTGTCTTACATTTACTCATATCAATATAATTTTTAAGTTAAACATTTTCGGAGGTGTTTCCGAGTTATCTGCCGCAAAGGAACAACGTGAAATATCCGTGAATACCTCCACGATACTCCATTTTGAAATAATTTCTCGATAAAGCAGGTTTTTCACGGTTGTTTGTTCCTTTCCGCCATGACACGCTCCACATCGGAGCGTAAAAGCAGGTTTTTCACACCCACCTTTATCTTCTCAATATGCTTCACCTTGACGATATGGCAGATGTTAGCGGAGGATAGCCCGTAAATCTGCTGCACCTGCTCCACGGTGTAATAGCGTTCATCGTTTACGAGGTCGGTTCTGCGAAGCTCGTCCAAATGGGATTTGGAGTAATAGGTACGTCCGTACTCTCTTTTGGTGGGTATCTTATGGCGGTAGGTGTAAGCACGGAGTGCGGTAGGCTTCATGCCGAACAGTTCCTCCACCTCTTCGGTCAGAAGCCAGTCGGTAATCTCGCTAATATCAACAGCCACACCGAAAAACTCGTCAATATGCTTCTTGCTGTAATAGTTCTTTCCTGCGATACGGCAGATGGGGATATGGTTGCGCTTGGCTGAAGTGTAAAGCCATGACTGCTTTACCTTAAAAAGGGACATCACCTCCTCGCCCGAATAGAAGTCCAGCACTTCATCGCTTTCCTTTTCCCTTATTTCTCTTTTGGCTGGCAGGGATGATGAAGCGGACTTCCTCGGTGCGGAGGTGCTGCCGGGCAGGATGCGGTGATAGGGATTGCCTTCCAACATTTGTTCGATGTCGGCTCTGCGGATGAATGCCATGCGGTTGCTGATGCGTGAGGCTTTCAGCTTGCCGAGGGCTACGAGTTTGTAAATGTACTGACGGGAACAGCCCATGAGGATGGCTGCTTTGGAAAAGGTGAGATACTCCTGATGCTGTATCTCCATCAAAGGCTGGGCGACTTTGAAGAGGTTGTTCTTCTGCATCACTCTGGCTCGTTTGGCTTCCGCCTGACAAGCCTCGCTGCAATACCTTTGCATACCGCTCCAGGTTACAAAGGACTTGCCGCAAAATTGGCATTTCTTGGTTGTCTTCATACTGCTTTATCGTTTACTCGTTCAGTTCTTCAACTATGTATCTCCGAAGTGGTGAACGGATGTAAACGGCAGTCAACCGTTGTCGCCTTTCTGCACGATGTGACTATCGCTGCATATCGGTGCGGATTTTGTCGTCCATCGTAAACGGTTGTAAACCCTTGTCAACTACCTACACGATGTGACAAAAAATAAGCTTCGCAAATTCTCCACGTCAGAAATATGTATCAAAAATATGTGGAAATTTGGGAAGCGACAAAAAGCAGCCGAAAAAGTGTTAATCTTTAGAATGTACTGATAATTAAAGATTTACGCTTGGATGTTTCTGGTTGTTTTTGGTTGTTCTACGCTTCTAAATACATTCGTAGATTGACCCAGCATCTTTAAATCGTGCTATGTACGGAAATGCCCGACTTGATACAATTGAAAAAATAGCCAAAGCATTAAATGTGCCCATAAAGACCTTATTTGAATCATTAGACAATAATGAAGTTGAGGGGTATATAAAAATTAAGGGAAAAATTTTTTCTTTCTCAAGTAAAGATGAATTGTTTAACTTGTTAAATGGTTAATTATGGCTGATAACATAGAAGAGAAACAAAGCTTTCTGAAAAAGCAAATAATGCAATTTGAAGCAGACATACATTTTTATGAAGAATATAAACAAGAGTTACTAAAGGATATAGAAAACAAACAAAACCAGATAAAGCGCTTAGATTTAAAAACTAGATTTCTTAATCAAAAATATCAGAATAGCGTGGCTACTTATGAAAACCTTTCACTAGAAATTCAAAAGTTAACCAATGATATTAATCAAATTGATTATGGAATTTATAAGCCGATTTATAATTTTAATGACTCGGAAAAATATAAAAAAGAGTTGGAATATATTATTGGTTTACAAAAAGAAATGATAAAAGAAAAGTCTGCTGCTATATGTAGTACAACGTGGACTATTGATGGTAGTACTATAAAAGGAAGGTCTTTTGTTGACAATAATATTCAGTTGATTTTAAGAGCATTTAATGGCGACTGTAATGCTATCATGGCTAAAGTAAGATGGGATAATTATGAATTGTTATTAGAGCGTTTAAAAAGAGTCTTTAAAAAGTTGAACTCTTTAGGAGAAAAGAGTCATATTGAAATTTCTAAAGAATATTTTGATTTAAAAATCAAGGAATTACAGCTAATATGCGAGTACGATTTAAAGAAGAAGGCGGAAAAAGAAGAGGAAAGGGCTATTAGAGAAGAAAGAAAAGAAGAAGAAAGAGCCTTAAGGGAAATTGAGCGAGAAAGGAAAAAAGCAGAACAAGAAGAAATCTATTATCAAAAAGCTATCAAAAAAGTTCAATCGGAAATAGAAAAATCTACAGGAGTTAAGCTGGAAAGTTTAACAGAGAAGATAAAATATTTGCAAGAACAATTAGAAGAAGCACAATTAAATAAAGAACGTGCTATTTCTATGGCTCAACAGACACGCAGAGGATATGTTTATATAATATCTAATATAGGGTCTTTCGGCGAAGATATATATAAGATAGGTATGACTAGACGCTTAGACCCTGCAGACCGAATACGAGAATTAAGCAATGCGTCAGTACCATTTGCTTATGACACTCACGCCATGATATATTCTGAAGATGCTCCTAGTCTAGAGGCCAAACTTCATAATATATTCGATTATGCTAAAGTTAATAAAGTAAATGGCAGAAAAGAATTCTTCCATGTGAAATTATCCGAAATAGAGAAAGTGATTTCAGACTGTGGAGTTAATGTCGAATTAATAAAAGAACCTATTGCTAGAGATTATAGAGAATCACTTAAAGAAACTGAGACTACCCCAATATTAGAAGATAGAATTCATAAACAAATTTCTTCAAAATTTCCATCTTCACTATATAATAGAGAAGAATTTATAGATGATACCGAGATAGAATAATATACCGATATTTCAATAAAACCTTTTAGATTAGAATGATACAAATAAACGTATCAATATCGTCATTTTATTGATTATATTGATACGTTTTTAATTTGACACAGAAAATTATAATAATCAATAGCTTATATCAAAATTCTACATATTGAGAGAGGGGGTTGTTATAACCCTATAAAGCACGACCTAATAACTGCTCCCACATTATATCCTGTTTGCCATACTTAAATCGAATAACACTATTCAAATGATAGAAGAACATATCCTCTAACAAGGCCTCATCTATCATATAATAGTTGAAATACAAGCTATGACTATCCAAATAGTCTTTGATTTCAGTATTATTCAAATGGACTTCCGTCCTGAACAGTTTGGTAGGATTACCATAAAAATTTAAGATGTATTCCTTACCAGAACTATTACTAATTTCCGCCAACTTATCGTATGTGGTTACGGTCACACCTCGACTTTTGTCTTTTATAGCATTTCGCTGCTTGACATTGACCGTCATATACTTGTCTTTGTTGAGGCTACCGTTGAGTGTATAAGTGATTTCGGGACGGTCTTCGTCGCGGTCTTTAACTTTAGTTCCATTTAGAATCGTAGTAACAGCTTTGTTTTTAATAAGCTGACGCAATGGTTTACTAATATTAAAAGAAGTGTCAAGGCATATATCCAGCGTTGTAACATTATGTGGTTCCAGTCCTAGCTTAGTAGCAATAAAGCCTAAGTAGCATTGGCCATTAGTATATAGGCTTTGATTGTTGAGGCATATCCAGGCTTTGGGATTACCATTATCATGAAAATTACTTGGATTTGCCACTTTTACAATATTGAATTTTAGCTGACCGAAGTCAACTTGGCTATCGCCATCCATATATATAATGGTGTAGACATTATTATAATATCGTCCTTCTACCCGCATCAACTGAAATTCATACATATCATAAGTTTGACCGAAGTCAAGCTCGCAAATACGGTCATAGTGATAACGGTCTGTAACTTCAAAGCAAACCGTTAAGGCATCTATCATTATCTTTCTTTTACATATTCGTTTCATTATCTAATTGGTTTTCACTTTTGTTATTTTCGGTTGGTTTATTGGGTATCGTAGCCCAGTAAGCCTTCATGCTATCGCTGATAGCTTGCTTGTGAGTTTCGCTCATCGAGCGTCCTCGTAAGCTCTGACTAATACGTAATTTAGTCATATCGTTCAACTGTCTAAATTGTCTTTTCATAATTTATCTTTTATATATAAATATTAAGTAAGGTCAGAAAAGCAGGTATAGTAACGCATTTTTTTCTTATAATCTATAGCCTGGTAAAATGTGGAAAACCGTTTTTATTCTACACCTACTAAAAAGTATATAGTTCGTACAAGATACATACGTCAAAACCCCTCAGGAGGGGCTTTTATACGTGATTAGCTTATTTTACTTTTTACTGTCCGTGTTATATCGATGTGAAAATAAGTAATATAATCGTGGATTTTTTGTAGGTCTTCTATGAATCTGTTCGATAATTTGTAAGGGCTTTCGACAAAAGGCGGAATACGGAAGTAATCGTGTTTCGCCTTTTTCTTTTTATTCGTTGTTGTTTTCCATCGTGCGTTTTCAGTACTATGCACACAATTTGGACAGTCTAAACAAGAAGAATGGAATGT
>OBAR01001637.1_pt1 | contig 18321 bp, 13 predicted proteins | sample 1517911 | NCBI WGS metagenome assembly OBAR01 (sample SAMN04571709, study PRJEB22368) | human gut metagenome | biome: human gut; material: stool | host: Homo sapiens | place: Luxembourg | collected 2012-10-26
GTTCCATCCAGCCAGTGTCCGGCACTTTCCCAGACTTCCCCAATCAATATGGCATCCTTATTGCATTCCTTAACTGCGTTTCTGAATTTTCTCCAGAACCCATCGTTAATCTCACTGGCTACATCCAGCCGCCAGCCATCAATGTCATACTTTTCAATCCAGTGCTTTCCTACCTGACAGAAATAATCTGCTGTCTCATCCCGGTCCAGTGCCAGCTTCGGCATCATCCTCTCATATCCGAAGCATTCATAACCGGGATAGGTTTCCGGATCCTCGGGACGTACCACCGGATATTCCAGCCGGTAAAACCAATCCCTGTAAGGAGAATTTTCTCCTTTTTCCACCACATCATTAAAAGCCTTAAAGTGCCATCCACAATGATTAAAGACACCGTCAACAATAACACGGATTCCCTTCCTGTGACAGCGCTGCACCAGCTCCTTAAACTCCTCGTCCGTACCAAAGCAGGGATCAATATGAAAATAGTCCAGAAGATCATATTTATGGTATTCCCCTGCGGCAAAGATCGGATTGATATAAATGGCATTGACACCAAGCTTTGTCAGATAATCTATGTTTTCCGTGATCCCCTTTATGGTTCCTCCAAGCCTTCCATGAACCGTTTCCTGTCCATAATCCTTCTCTGTCTCCTGCCCGCTGACATAACGTCGTCCGGTGGCAAAGCTGTCCGGGAAAATATTGTAGATCACGGTATCCTGAACCCACTGTGGCGGTGTCACGATATCCGCCCTGTGATTAAAGGGAAACTGATAATACTCGGACCTGTCATCCACCGCCTCTTTGGCAAATCTGTCGCTATAGTATAAGACCTGCTCATTGCCGTCATCCAGCAGGAAATAATAACAAAGTCTCCTGTAAGGATCCGCAAGCTTCACCTGCCAATAATCAAATTCTTCCGTTCTGGCTTCCACATACATTTCCCTTGCGGTAAACAGAACCGGTGTCAATCTGCAGGCACGGTCCCCATAATACAGTCTGCAGGTCTTAAGGTCACCCCGTCCCGCTCTCAGACGGATTGCTACATGCTTTTCATCTATCCCATAAGCATACTGCGACATAGGAATATGCAATACTGCACTTCTGTTCATACAACCTCGTTTCTACCCTAACCCTTCACACCACCAGAGGTCAGTCCTGTTGCCATGTTTTTCTGCATTGCAAAAAATACAATCAGGATCGGCAGGGAAACCACCAGGGATGCTGCTGAAAATACCGGCCAGCTTCCGCTCATTTCCGTTGCCTGCAGGGAATACAATCCTGCTGCCAGTGTATAGGTATCTGAGCCTGTCATAAAATTAATTGCAAAAATATATTCATTCCATACATATACCAGAATCATCATGGCGGTTACTGCTATGGTCGGTCTGGCAAGCGGCAATACAACCCTTGTCACAAGCCGGAACTGCGTTGCACCGTCAATTCTGGCTGCTTCTTCAATTTCAACCGGAATCGTATCAAAATATCCCTTCATATTCCACAGGGCAAATACCGCCATCGTTCCGGTATAAACAATAATCAGTCCTGTTTTGGTATTAATCAGCCCCAACGGACTTAGAAGCTTATATAGTGCCATCATGGATAACAGTGATGGAAACGCATACAGAAGGATCAGCAGCCTTAGGATCATCTTTCTTCCGGGAAACTGTTTCCTGGAAAACGCATATGCTGCCGGAATTCCTGTTCCCAGCGAAATCACAAGAGTTGTTACTGCCAGAATGACACTGTTTTTAAACCAGAGCAGGATCGGCTTTTCCGTAAATACGGCTTTATAATTCTGCAATGTTATTTTCTTTGGCAAAAAAGAAAAATTAGCGCCAAGAAGACTGTTTTCTGCATTCAGAGATACCGAAAATGCATACAGAATCGGGATCAGCACCCCAAAGCAGAGAAGCAGAAAGAACAGATTGACAATCACAAGCCTGACTCCCTGTTTATTCTTCTTACTCATTCGTCCTCCTCCTGTTATTTGTACCTGTCAGTAAAGAAAAGGCAATCAGCATTCCAAAAATCAGAATGGAAATGGCTGAGCTGTAACCATAATTGTTGGTGATAAACGCTTTTTCATAAGCATAGGTAAGAATAGTGTGGATATCTGCCCCTGTTTTGGCTCCCACCTGCTGTGTCAGCAAATAAATGATATCAAACTGCTTAAAGGTCGTAAAGGTTGTGATTAATACAGAGGGCGCTATAATCGGCTTTATCATGGGTATGGTAATATACCGTGTCTGTTCCATCCAGGTTGCGCCATCCAGAACCGCACTCTCATAAAAGCTCTTGTCAAGACTCTGCAGGGCCCCATCGATAATGGTAATCATAAACGGCAGCGCCAGCCAGAGATTGACCGCTGTACAACTGATAAAAGCGAGAATATTACTGTTCAGCCACCGTACCGGTTCTCCTCCCAGCTTTATAATCCACTGATTCAGAAGACCAAACTGTGAATTATACATTCCGGTTTTCCACAACAGAATGGACACATAGCCCGGCATCGCCCACGGAAAGATCAGAAGCGTACGGTACAGATTTCTCAGCCTGAGACCATTTATATTGAGAAGCGCAGCGATTCCATAGGCAATCACAAGCTGTAATACCATGTTCACGATTGTCCAGAGTATCGTTACAAATAAAGCTGTGAGAAAACCATTATCAAAGACCAGAAGAGCCTCCTTATAGTTTTCCAATCCAATCAGCTCATAATTATTCCAGTGATATACATTCATGTTCGTCAATGAAATATATCCTGTATACATAATGGGAAAAATAACAATCAACAGGATCAGCAGAATCGAAGGCAGTGACTGCCCGTATGCTGATATTGTTTCCCTTCTGATTTTTTTCTTCTCCCTGATCGTGCATTGTTGCTTTTTCATGTTTTGTTTCCCCGGAAATTCTTCCTGTATGTTCCGTCAATTTCGTTACTTCATATTTTCAATCAGCCGGAAGGCCTCTGCCTCAGCCTTGTCCGCACTTTCCGTGATATCCTTGCCACTCATGTTTACATCAGTCAGCAGCGTTCCCGTCACCGTCCACATGACATCCATTTCAGGAAGATTGGGCATCGGAACCGCATTTTCTGCCGTTTCCTTCATTGCCATAACCACCTCATCATCCGTCACGCTTTCCTGTTCATAACAGGACTCCTTTGCCGGTGCACACCCGCTTGCCATTGCAAGCTCGATACCAACCTCATCCTTCATCAGCACACGCAGTACCTTCTCCACGGCCTCTGGCTTCTTTTCTGCTGCATTTTTCAGAACCTGGATTCCCTGCACTCCCATATAAGGAGAAATCGGTGTTCCTGTTTCATCAATCACCGGCATCGGTGCAATTCCCACATCCATCCCGCTTTCCCGTACGGTTGGAATCAGCCACGGCCCCGCAATAGTCGCATGCGCCATTCCTTCTTTAAACAACGTGTTCACTGTTGCATATTCGGTCTCTCCCGGCATGAGATCCACAAATTTTTTATGATAAGCCAGCGCTTTTTCCGTTTCAGGCAGATTAAGTCCCGGAACCCCTTGGTCGTTCAGCAGGTAACCTCCAAATCCATTGATCCACCCAGCCGCATAATAAGGGGTACTATGCTGCTCTACAAAGCCATAATGTCCACCTTTGGTTTTTTCCTGCATATAGGCATAAAGCTCTTCTGTAGTCGTCGGCACCTTCTCATCACTCATATACCGTCGGTTGTACATAAACAGTAAGGTTTCATAATAAATCGGAAGCTGATAGACTGTTCCCTTATAGGACGCCGCCTCTATCGTATTGTCCATATAAGCATCCAGCTCCTGTGCGGGAAGAATATCGGTAACAGGTGCCAGGATTCCCATTTCTGCATAGACGCCAATTTTGTCATGGGCAAACAGATACATGTCCGGCGCTGCCTTAGGATCATTTCCCACCATTTTTAGTGTTTCTGTCAAATCACTTTTCTTTTCCAGAACCACATGGATCTCCGGCTCAAGCTCGGATAATGCATCCTCCAGAACCTGTGTCACTGCATCTTCCTTATCATGCCAGATCGTTATTGTTGCCTCCCCTTCTTCGTCTACGACAGGCTGCATACTGCAGCCTGTCAGCGCACTTAAGGTAAGGCAGGCAATCATTCCCATTGCTCCTGTTTTGATCTTTCCTTTTCCCTTCATCCTAATTACCTGCTTTTTTCTTCTTTGCCGCAATCCCGATTCCGGCTCCTGCTGCAACCACTATGACTGCTGCTGCAATGGGACCTGCAGGACTGCTCTTTTTCTCAGTCTGTTCTGTATTTTCTGTTGTATCAGTCTTTACCGCTTCTGTTGCTTTCCCTTCGTCCGTATCAGCTTCCGGAGTTTCTGTTTCTGCTGTCAGCTCCGGTTCTTCATAAGATAAGCTGTAATCCTCTGCCCCATTTACTACAAGCCAGATATCCTTACCGCTCTCTACGGAAATGTCTGTTGTCTGGACACTTCCCTCATTTCCATTGACAATCACCGAATTGATCCAGCCCGGCACTGTCTTCTGAAGCCATCCGTTCTCGCCCTCTTCCAGAGCCTCACCCGGCCAGGACGCAAAGACATTGGTTCCATCCGGCGCCGACCATGCCCAGAGACAGGGACTTTCCCAGTCAGACGGAGTTGCTACATGAACAGTAATGTCCGGTATTGCTGCTTTATCCGGATCTGCATAGCTGAAATCATATGCACCGTCTGCTTCTACAGTAATCCAGATTTCTGCCGGATCAATTGAAATATCTTCTGTCTGGACACTGCCCTCATTGCCGTTAATAATCACAGAATTCACAAAAACAGGAGCCTTGGCTGTATACCATCCATCCTCACCTTTCTTCATGGCTTTTCCGGGCCATGCTTCAAAGGCATTCGTTCCGTCCGGCGCTGACCATGCCCAGAGACAGGGGGCCTTCCAGCCGTCATCCACCTTTGCATGTATGGTAAACTTCTCGGTATAGGCAGGCGCTTCTCCTGTTGTCTGCTTTTCATAGGTTACTTCCACTTCATCTGCCGCTTTAATCGTCATCCAGGCAGCGTTGGTATCAAGAATCTGTTCCTCTGTCTGGACATTACCGTCATTTGCACTTACAATCACATGATTTGCAAAAGAGGGAAGCCAGATATAATACCAGCCTTCATTTTCCGGATCCGCTTCCATTTCTTCTCCCGGCCAAGCCTCAAATGCATTATTTCCGTCACTGTCCCATGCCCATACGCATGGATTTTTCCAGTCAGATGGTATCTGTACATAAAACGCATTTCTGTCTGTATCCGGCGCTGCCATGACTGCCATGGAGCATAAACCTGTCAGCATAAGTAACACGGTTAAAAAGATTCCTATTTTTTTCAAATACTTATCCATAATATCCTCTCTTTTCTTTTTTATTCCGGTCAGAAGTGCACTTTCCTTTTGGTTATTTTTATTATAACGGCTGTCTTTTCAGACGGTCAATTTGTTTTTAGGTAACCGTTTTCCTTCATTTTTATTTGTTTTCAACAAATATGAATATTTGATTTTATATGATTTTTACATTGTTTTTGATGTTTCCTTTTGTTTCCCTGAATATTTGTGAAACTTTCACAAAACACTTTCCCTGTTTTTACTTATTCTGTTGCAGTTAAAAAGAGACCGACTATTCAGTCAGCCTCTTTGAATATCAATAATTTTCTATATTTATTTCAAAATAGCTTTGGGGGTGACTACATACCGGACATTTTTCTGGCGCCTTTGTTCCAATCACAATGTGACCACAGTTACGACACTCCCATATTCTTACTTCACTTTTTTCAAAAACCCTAGACATTTCGATGTTCTTAAGAAGCGCTCGATATCTCTCTTCGTGATACTTCTCAATTTCTCCTACTGCCCGGAACTTTGCAGCAAGCTCCGGGAAACCCTCTTCTTCAGCAGTCTTTGCAAAACCCTCATACATATCGGTCCACTCATAGTTCTCGCCTTCTGCGGCTACAACCAGATTTTCTTTGGTATCCCCGATTCCTTCCAGTTCCTTAAACCATATCTTGGCATGTTCTTTTTCATTGTCTGCTGTCTTCAAAAATAACGCTGCTATCTGCTCGTAACCTTCCTTTTTTGCAACCGATGCAAAATAGGTATACTTATTCCTTGCCTGTGACTCTCCTGCAAATGCTTCCTGCAGGTTCTTTTCAGTCTGTGTTCCCGCATACTTGTTTACTGTCATTGCGTTTTCCTCCTTTTTCATGACTATTTTTTCAAAATCGGATGCCGGATGTTTACATACAGGACAAATAAAATCCTCCGGGAGTTCTTCCCCCATATATTCATACCCGCATATCTTACAGCGCCAGATCGTCTTCTCTTCTTTTGTTTTCTCAGCCGCCTGTGGCCTGGGTTTAATATGATTCAGGTAATACTCATAGGTTGCAGACGGAACCTCACTTAACGCCTTCATATCCGTAACTTCGCCGATAAACATAGTATGTGAGCCCAAATCCTCCGTTTTTGTCACCTTTACGGAAATATAGGCATTGCTTCCCCCTGTAATATAATAAATGCCGTTTTCCCCACGCTCACATTGCTCAAAGGCTTCAAACTTGTTTACTTCCCGACCAGACTGAAATCCAAAATGTCTGAATATGTTAAAGTCTGCACTTTGGCTTAATACGGATACAGTAAACCTACCCGTTCTCAAAATCATATCATGAGTGCAGTTTCCCTTATTCACACAGATACTCAGCTGATTGGGGGCAGAAGCCGCCTGGATTGCCGTGTTAATAATACATCCGTTATCCTTGTCAGACTCTCTGGCAGTTAAAACAAATACCCCATAGCTTAACCTGTACATTGCCATTTTATCCATCTTAATATTCTCCTCTGATAAAATCACCTCATGCTGGTTGTTTAACCCACCTGCTATTCGCTTTTGCCAAGCGCCTTTATCATATCGCTCAACCCGGTAATATTAGCATTGATCTCATGGATATTTTCCAGATTTTCCTTGTTTAATGTCGCCGTATTCTGTGCGTTTGCAGTCACTTCCTGGGTAATCGCTCCAACGTTGCTGATGGAATTTACAATCGCCGTCTTGGAAGTCTGCATCTGTTCCACAGAATCCACGATCTCACCGCACTGTTTTTCAATGTCGCCCGCAGCGGATGAAATCTCAGTGAAAATGTTCCCGGTATCCTCCACAAGCCTGCTCTGATCCTCAAAAATCTCGCTTAAGTCTGCCATATCTTCCGCCACCTTGCGAGAGCTTTCATTGATGCCCGCCATCTCTTCCTTGATCTTCTTCAAGGATTCTCCTGTCTGTTCGCTGAGACTTCTGATCTCCTCCGCAACCACCGCGAAGCCTTTTCCTGCCTCTCCTGCCCTTGCAGCCTCAATGGAAGCGTTCAAGGATAGCAGGTTGGTCTGGGAAGAAATCGACTCGATCATCTTTACCACATTGTTGATGCTCTGAATCTTCTCATTGAGTTCATCCATCGCTTCAGTAGTAGATTGGGATGTTACACTGGTACGTTCAGCCGTCTCATGCAGACGTCTCATATTCTCCGTGCCGTTATCAATGATAGCGAGCGTCTCTTCCATATTTGCATAGAAATTGTTTACCGCATCGGAAATGGCATCCATATCCCTGCTCATATTGTCAATCTGTTCCAATTCCTCCTGCACAGATTCCGCTGTGGTATTGGTACCGGTACAGACCTGCTCCATCGCCTCATAGGAGGATTTTGCGGCTGCCTTGAGTTCCTCGGATTTCTCGTTAATTTCCGTCACCTTCTGTCTGGCAACCTCTGCAAGTTCCTTCACCCCGGCAAGCATGTTTTCTGATATTTCCTTCTCTTTCCTAATGGCATCCATCTTACGTCCGACCATGATAGCATCCACATACGCCACAAACACACTGAATATCGCCAGCAGCGTCATGGATCCGATCTGGATCTCCACATCCACCAGAAACAGCTTGTCTCCCGCCTTTTCACCAAGAAGCTTCACTGCCGCATATATAATATTTACCAGTACCGCAACAGCATTGTATATACAGGTATATTTCCAATTGTGAAACAGTAAAAACAAAAACATCATGGGAATTATGTATACAAAAATCACCAGCGTATTTCCCGTAAAAAGTGCAAAAGTATACATAAGCATATATCCTAATGGTAATATGAATGCGGTCAGCTTCGTCTCCGGGTTGCTTTTCTGCACCACAAAGTTCAGAATTCCGGGCAGCAATACCAACCCACAGAACAGCGCAATATAGCCCACCGTCCTACTCCCCTTAACCACTTCAACAATATAGGATATGATCAGTACCAGCGAAAGCATCCCATACGAGAGTGCAACCACCCGGTTATCCGTTCTTCTTTCCGTAATCTGTTTCTGCTTTTTGTCTTTCATTGTTCTTTTCCTTTCCTGTCCTTCTATATATTATGCAGCTTTTTATTGACCTTTCTTCAAATTATACAATACGCTCCGGATACCGCACAGTCAAATTTCTTCTTAAGCTTCCGCATGAATATCATATGATCTCTTCAAAGATCAGGCATCCTCTTTTTCCACTCCTTTTTCTCATATACAATGCCTGGTCTGCGCGTTTCAGGACATCCTCATACTGCTCTCCGCTTATGCAGAATGTTACACCTGCACTGATCGAAACAGGTGCGCTTAAACCCTTATCCTCCTGCAGCTTTTCATTCAGTTCCTTTATTCTCTCCCTGATATATGACGCACGATCCCGTGAAATACCATCTATCCAGAGAATAAACTCATCGCCTCCGAATCTGCCGATGAAGTCATTATCGCGAAAGCTCCGGCGGATGACATCTACCACCCATTGAATTGCCCGGTCTCCCTCTGCATGTCCATAATTGTCATTGATGTGTTTGAAATCATCAATATCCACAAATATGAGCGCCCCCCTGGCCCCCTTGCAATCCAGTTTTTTTGTATATATCTCTCTGTCTCTCCTTTATTCGCCACCTGAGTCAGCGAATCATATTTCGCCTGCCACTGCAGTTCTTCCTTCTTCTGTTGCTGTTCTTCAAGAAAGCCGTTGATTGTCTTGCCCAGATATCTCAGTTCGTCCGGGCCTTTCAATTCTATATGTTTACCCTCGCATATTGCTCTTGAATAGTTTTTCATTACTACCGTTACATTGCGGTAAATGACTACGGCAATTAATATCACAAGAAGATTTTCTACCACCTGAAATACCCTCTGGTATTTCAAATATCGCGAGATTCCAATCATCTCCTTCTGTATTTCTATCTGTGTACGCTCCAGTACATCCCTTTCAAAAGTTTCCAGTTTATCATATATTTTCTGTTTGTATTTAATATATTCCTTCCCATGGATCAATTCCCTTGCCGCCTGCTTCCTTTCTTCTCCAGGCATCTGTACTTCCAACTCCGACAAGGGATACTCTCTCACCTGCTGCGGGATATTCCCGGCATTCTTTTCTTCTGCAAAGAACAGAGCAAACGCATGCAGCTCTCTTTCCACCAGTTCATTGGAAAGGGATAATGCCGCCTCAAGAGCCGAGCAGTCAACCTCCCTCTCCTTTGCCCTTTCCACCTCATGTTCCCGAAGTTCCCCATCTATAATTTCAAAATATCTTTCTACGGCATCCAAATCCTGTGTAATAACATATTCTTCTATTGCAAAGCTTAAATTATCCGATTCCTTCTGCAAAACATCTGCCGCATCACTGCATATGGTATATGTGTTCTGGACATCTGCCGCTGCTGTATACTGTTTTTCAACCAGGATACTGATGCATTCAACAATAGCGGAAAACAACACTACCACCACAACCAGAGACAGATTGATTGCCCTGATACTTATATGCCTTTTTTTCTCTGAGACTTCAAATTTACGCATTTACTTTATTCTTCCCTCTTCCTGTTCAGGCCTCCCACAGACCATGGATATTACAGTATGCATAAACGGCTTTTATCTGTTCCCCTTCACCAATTGAAAAGCTCGCCTGAGGAATTTTCTGTGGAGAAAGATATTTACAGTAAATACCCGTACCGGTCCGTAAAGCAATCCATTCTATATAATGAGCGTTTTCCATCGGATGTGTTGTCTCTCCTATGGAAACATGGATTTTTCCGTTTTCGACAGCACAGACAGGGAGATGCTTTTCCATTACTGCGTCTGTCGTTCCTGAAATAATCTTTTCCATTATTTCCCCACAGCAGACTACAGGACTTTTTCCTTCCCTGAGTTTTGTAATCAAGTTTCCACAACGATGACATACATAAAATTTCTGCTCCATTCCATACGCCTCCTTCTTCCAACAAATCGTTTTTTAGTTTATATTACATTAATTCATACAAGCTTTACCACTGTTTTAATCAGATCTGACGGCTTCTCCTTCATTAGCTGAAGTGCTTTTGGAATATTTTCCCAGCCCTCCAGAACATGGGTTGCCAGAGGCTTTACATCCAGTCGTCCTGATGCCACAAGCGCGCCCAGCTTTTCCATGCGAAGCCTTCCTCCCGGCATCAGTCCTCCGTGTATCTGTTTATGCCCCATGCCGACCCCCCATTCCAATCTGGGGATTTTTATGCTGTCTCCGCTTCCCAGATAATTAACTGACCCGATTTTACCTCCCGGTTTCAAGCATTTTACTACAGAGGCAAATGTGTCCACATCTCCTCCTGCAACAATCGCCTTATCGACTCCTTTTCCTTTAGTCAAATGCAGTACCTGATCTTCAATGCTTCCGTTTTTATAACTGATAACCTCATCCGCACCATACCTTTTCGCCGCCTCTATACAAACCGGCCTGGTCCCTACTGCAAGGATGTGGGATGCGCCACGCATTGTTGCGGCAGCAACAGACATCAGCCCTACCGGACCAATGCCTACTACAAGAACTGTGTCGCCAAACTGGATATCTGCCAGTTCTGCTCCATGAAAACCGGTAGGTACCATATCTGAAAGCATACATGCTTCCACATTATCAATCTTCTCCGGGAAGCCTGCCAGATTTCCATCCGCATCATTCACATGGAAATACTCCGAAAAAACACCATCCTTGACATTTGAAAATTTCCATCCTGCAAGCATTCCGCCGGAATGCATGGCATATCCAGCCTGCGCTTCCACTGAATTCCAGTCGGGTGTGATTGCTGGAACGAGGACTTTATCGCCCGGCTTAAAATCTTTCACCAGTCCCCCTGTCTTAACCACCTCGGCACAGCATTCGTGCCCGAGAATCATGTTTCTCCGTTCCCCAACTGCCCCCTCCCATACCGTGTGTACATCAGAGGTGCAAATAGCTACGGCAAGCGGTTTACATATGGCATCCATAGGGCCGCATACCGGCACTTCCTTTTCAACCCATCCCACTTCACCAATTTTAAGCATTGCAAATCCTTTCATGCAATTCTCCTCCTGCAATTTATAATTAAATAATCATATCTACAAGCTGCTCCAGACTTTTCCCTCCGAAGTTTACCTGCTTCTCATTGATTACAAGACACGGAACACTCGCCACCCGGTATTTTTCTTTTAATTCCATAAAGTGATTGATGTCATATATGTCTGCAGTTATATTATTGTTTAAAGAAGCTGCTTTCTGGGCTGCCACAACAAGTTCAGCGCAGACTTCACAGGAGGAAGACACCAGTATCTTCATATGCACCGGATGTGTAATATCCTGTATAGTTTCCTTCAGCGTTGGATCTATCGACTGTCCCTCTCCCGAAGCATTATAGAGTCCCAATACAAAAGAAGAAAACTCATATCCTCCCGGAACACCATGGAAGGCAAGACCTGTCTCTGTTCCATCCTCATTGCATACACGTACAAAAGGGGTGTCCGGTTCCGCAGAATTCTCTATCGTTTTTACAGAAAGCTTTCCTGCATAATCTGCCAGTTCCACCATGTATCCCTGCAGTTCTCTGGAGATTGGCGCTCCGTTCAGATGCAGCTGCAATATCAGCGTTTTTTCCATCTTTCCAAGGATTGCCTGCAGTCTGGATATCGCATCCCGTGAAAAGGGGCCTCCATGTGATTGGGCGATTTTCTCCTGCGTTTTTTTCGCCTTCTGCTCATTCTCAGTTATGGGAGGATTTGTATCTTCATCCTCTTTCTTCTGTGGCAGAATCCCCGTTTTACGCTGTAGACATGCGACATAATGTACCAGCTCTGTTGCTGCCAACGCCCCGTCTCCAATTGCTATTGCTGCCTTCCTGACATTCTTTCTGCAGATATCGCCTGCCGCATACACACCGTCCAGATTTGTTTTCCGCTTTGTGTCGGCAATTACAAATCCATTTTCATCCAGACAGATATCCATCCTTATCAGTTCGCTTGCGGTATTACACCCCAAAATTTGCGATGGTGCTCCTGTGGCAAGCAGTATGCCAAAGCAGTGTAACTCCCCCTTATCTGTTTTCACGCTCTTGATCATCGTATTCAAATTCAGGCTTTTCGCTGTTCCAAATAGAAATTCCACCCCATATTTCTCAGCCTGTCTGCACATGTTCCCTGTCAGATCTGCCCCGGATAGTTTTTCAATTCCCGGATAGTTTACCGACTCATTTATACAAGCGATCTGCCCGCCAATTCTTTTCCTTTCCACAACCACTACCCTGTGCTTGGCTCTGGCAAGATATATTGCTGCAGTCAGTCCCGCCGGCCCCCCGCCGACAATTACTACATCATATAAATTTTCCCTTCTCAATACAGGTTCCTCCTGTCATTATGTATTCCATTCTTTCCGTTCCTCTTCCTTTTTGTTATAGAATAGGGGACTGTACAAGCTGCACACTCCCCTATCAACTAACTTCCTATCAATGTGATCTGTTCTTTCTGCATTTAGGACAGACATAGTGAATACCCAAGTTATAGGAAATAATATCTACTCCAAGCCGTTTCTCTATAGCTTCTTTCAGATCTCTTAAGGTAACGTCCTTTATCTCTCCGCAGACATCACAGAACAAATGATCGTGGCGAATGGGATTATCATAACGATCCGGATGCCCCGAAATTGAAATTCTGTTAAGCCTCCCCGATTCTGTCAGCCGTCTCAGGTTGTTGTAAACACTGGCCTGTGCAATTCCAGAATTTTTCTTTTTCATCTGCATGTAAATCTGTTCCGCTGTCATATGCTCTGCGGATGACAGTACAATCGCCTCAATTTCTCTTGCATATTTTGTCAATATAACCGCTTCTTTCCATAGAAATTAGAATTATTCTAATTCTATTTTTAATTATAATCAATGCCTTAAGCATTGTCAAGCGCACTACTTCAAGGAATTCTGGATCTGAACATAAAAAAAGAACCGAAAGCTTATCATAAGCCTCCAGCACTTCTTTCGGGTTGGGCTATCAGCAGATGAGAATGCACTTCTCACTGCCTTTGCGCAGCTTGTAGGGGAATCGAACCCCTGTTTCCGCCGTGAGAGGGCGGCGTCTTAACCGCTTGACCAACAAGCCATTTTCTTTCGTCTGCATCAGACTTGATTATAATATTACAGTTTTGACAAAAAAGCAAGTATAAATTTAAAATTTTTTTAAAATTCTGTTTTTTGTTTGCATTATGGCTGTGTTATGATAGAGAAAAGCTTTTTCAAAAGGAGCGCCGATCTATGAACTATGTCTACACCCAGAATGATACCCTGCTTCACTATTACACCTGCGGAAATCTGATGAGCCGGGATTCCTTTTTACATGTAAGACGGACCATGGACTGTCATGTACTGATCCTTGTTCTTAAAGGCTGTCTCCCGATCACGGTTTCCGGTGTTCCCCACCTGGTAAAAGCCGGGGAATTTATCTTTTTAAAAGCCGGGGAGGAGCACTACGGCCACGCTCCCGCTAAAGGAAGTCTGTCTTATTTCTGGGTACACTTTTCCTCTGATCATCCCTGGCACACTTATGCCGCCAAGGCTTCTCTAAATCTTTGCGGGCTTCCGAAAGACTTCACCTATTTTCTTCCGGAACATGGTTCTCCCATCCATTTCCAGAGAGTCAGCCTGCTGTTCCGGCAGCTGATCGACTTTTCCCGGCAGGATCCTCTTTATCTGGACGCCATGCTCCCCTGTTCTTTAAGCCTGCTTCTCATGGAGATCACACAGGAATGCTTAAACATGCTTTCCGGTACGCTTACGGAATTTTCTCCTACGATCTACAGCATTATGGAATGGGTAAAATCAAATTGCCATACCACTCTTACCGCTTCAGAGATCGCCGAGCACTTTCACTACAATCAGGAGTATCTTTCCGCACTTTTCAAAAAGGAAACCGGCATGACTCTGACCTATTACCTGAATAGGTGCCGTATTGAGGTTTCCAAGGTGCTCCTTCAGGGAAGTGATATCAGCATCAAAGAAGCCGCATATTCCTGCGGCTTCCATGATGAAAAATACTATATGAAAATGTTCCGGAAGTACGAAGGGATCACGCCCCTCCAATACAAAACCGCCTTTCATAAAAAACGGATCAATCATTAATCCTTCTTACTGAAATATACCGTATAAGTTTCATCTGTCACCTCATACAACGGTTTAAACAGAATATTCCTGTCCTGATTTCTGGTCTGGTAATAGTTCTGCTTCCAGGGGAATGTGCCATAGGTATGCTCCATCTGTGGCTTCAGGAAGCTTTCTGGATGGGCAAAATCCCCCGAAAGTCCCTGATCCTCCTGCGTCATTCCTGCAAGAACAATCGGGCCGTCTACCACTGCTGCCAGTTCCGGCATATCCGGCAGCGCTTCCATTGCCAGCGCACTGGGGAAGTAAATATGGATGGTGTCTTCCTTAAAGTCTCCTGTAATCCTTAAATATCCTCCTGCTACAGACGCCGGAAGCTCTTTTCCGTTTACCTTTACCTGAATGTCACCCTTTACCCATGAAGGAACACGGAATGCAATGGTGAAATGCTCAGGCATGGAACAGGTCACATGGAATTTTAAAAACCATCTGGACATCTGACTGTCATCCTTCTCATCGAAAAATGCCTGATCGTTATAATATTTCATATCTGTGGTCTGTTCAAAAAAGATCCGGTTTTTCCCTCTTTGATATTCCAGGCTGGAAGGAATGTACTGGCTGACTACCAGTTCATCATTTTCCGTATCCTCAAAGTAAATCCATTCCGGATAGGATGCCTGCGCCTGTACCATTGTTCCATGACAGCACCAGAAATCTCTCGTCTTTGTGCCCCATTTTTTGCGGCTGCCCGCCTTTAATGGCAAAAAGTAAGTAGGCATACCCGTCTGGGCGTTTTGCTGAGCCAGAAAGCCGTTATACAGATTTCTTTCAATGTAATCCGCATAGGCGGTATCCCTGCTGAAACGGTAAAGATAATCTGCTGTTCTCACCATGTTATAAACGGTACAGAACTCCTGATTGTTACTGCCGATAAACTGTCCCTGCATAAAAGGCGGTACCCAGAATTCTCCAGCGTTCTGACCTCCTGTGCAGTACATTCCTCTGTCCGTGACCGCACATTTCCAGAATTTTTCCGTGATCGTGCGCCACTTCTCCTCCCCGGTAACTTCATATAATCTTGCAGCACCGTGAGACATGGGAATGCTTGAATTGGCATGGCAGTTTGTAAGTCCGTCCTTATCGTCCAGGAGCTTTCCAAAGAGGCTTGGATTGCTGTATCTTCCTGCCAGGATCTTGTATTTCTCATTTCCTGTGATCTCATACAGCCCGGTCCATACCTCCAGCATGCCGCCTTCCTCTCCGCTGTAAACGGCATGGGGATTACGTTTCTGCATGGCTTCCGTCCAGCGCAGATACCAGTCCGCCAGCTTGCTTACAATGGTCAGTGCCTGTTCATTTCCTGCATCCCGGTAAGCGTTCATAAGTCCCATAACCGTCTTGTGCATAACGTATTGAGGGGACCAGACATACTGCCCTGCTGCCAGCTTTTCAAAATATTTTTCCGGAATAGATCCTACCCATTCTCCTCCGTTCAGTTCCTGGCATCTTGCCAGTTCGGAAATGATCTTATCCAGCTTTACTTTTAATTCCATATCCTTTTCTGAAGCAACAAGGGCTGCTGCCGCACTCAGAAAATGTCCCAGGAAATGCCCCCGAAGCTGACAGCTTGTGGCTTCCCATCCCCAGTGCAGCTTTGCCGTAGTGGGATCATCCACCACCTGAAGTCCCGGCATCACAATCCCTGCCTCCAGATAAAAGCTTTGCAAAAGACATTGGGGATCCAGCTCCATCAGATATTCCCTGTTCTTTTCCATTCTCTCCCGAAACACTCCCGGAAGAAGCTTTACATTTTTCTTATCCATGGCTTTTAGCATATTTCATTTCCTCCTATCAAGCAGGCTTTTTTCTTTTATAAGGAGTATATCAGATCAGCGCCTGAAATGCGGTGGACAAAACCACAGAAATGGTTAACAAAATTTTCTATTATGATACAAAATCAAACAGGCTGATCTGGTTAGACTCCGGCAGTTCTCCTAAAAGCCCCAGCTCATCCATCAGGTCAATGATCGACTTTGAAACCTTGGTACGCTGTCTGAAATCATCCTTGGAAAGGAAGGGGCCATCCTTTGCCGCTTCCACAATGGCGTCAGCCGCCTTTTCCCCAAGGCCGTCAATGCTGTTAAGGGATGGCATCAGCTTGTCATTTACGATCTGAAAGTTTCTGGAATGAGCCGTAAAAATATCTATTGGTTCAAACGTAAACCCTCTTGCATACATTTCCTGCACGATCTTCATATCCTTGTAGGCATCCTGCTCCTTCTTGGAAAGGCTGTCCGACCGCCTTTTATAATCTGCCATCACGTTTTCCAGATGCTGCTGCCCAAGGCACATCAGCTCATAGGAAAAGGCCGATGCACGGATGGAAAAATAGGAAGCATAATAAGCCAGCGGATAGTTGATCTTGCAATATGCAATCCTCCACGCCATCATAACATAGGCTGCCGCATGGGCCTTGGGGAACATGTATTTGATCTTTTTGCAGGACCAGATGTACCAGTCCGGCACTCCCTGGGCCTTCATGGCTTCCTCCCACTCCGGCTTTAAGCCCTTGCCCTTACGGACGCTCTCCATGATCGTAAAGGAAAGAGCGCTTTCCACTCCCTTATTGATCAGATAAATCATAATATCATCACGGCAGCAGATTGCCGTGGAAATCGTAGCCGTTCCTTCCAGGATCAGAGTCTGCGCATTTCCCAGCCATACATCCGTTCCGTGACCCAGTCCGGAAATACGGATCAGATCCGAGAAACGCTGAGGCTTGGTATCCAGAAGCATCTGGATTACGAAATCCGTTCCAAACTCCGGAATTCCAAGGGAGCCCACAGGGCATCCGCTGATCTGCTCCGGCGTGATCCCAAGTGCGGAGGTATTCTGAAACAGGGACATTACCTGGGGATCATCCAGCGGGATCTTGGTAGGATCGATACCGGTAAGATCCTGCAGCATACGGATCATGGTAGGATCATCATGTCCCAGAATATCAAGCTTTAGCAGATTGTGGTCAATGGAGTGATAATCAAAATGGGTGGTCACAATATCCGTTGTCATATCGTTTGCCGGATGCTGAACCGGGGTAAAGGAGTTAATGTCCTCCCCCATGGGAAGTACAATAATGCCTCCGGGATGCTGTCCCGTACTTCTCCGTACCCCCGTGCACCCTCCTACGATCCGGTTGATCTCACAGTTCCGCTTTCTCTTTCCTCTTTCCTCGTAATAATTCTTTACATATCCAAAGGCGGTCTTGTCCGCCAGTGTTGCAATGGTTCCTGCACGGTAGGTCTGTCCTGCCCCGAAAATAACCTCCGTGTACTTGTGGGCCTTACTTTGATATTCTCCGGAAAAGTTCAGGTCGATATCAGGCTCCTTGTCTCCCTTGAAGCCAAGGAAGGTTTCAAACGGGATGTCAAAGCCATCCTTCACCAGGGGTTTCCCGCAAACCGGGCAGAGCTTATCCGGCATATCGCAGCCTGCATTGCCGGCATACTGCTTTACCTCCGGCGAATCAAAGTCATAGTAATGGCAATTTGGACATCTGTAGTGGGCGCTTAAGGAATTTACCTCCGTGATCCCCGCCATAAAGGCAACCAGGGAAGAACCTACCGAACCTCTTGAGCCTACCAGATACCCGTCCTCCACCGATTTCCAAACCAGCTTCTGCGCAATGATATACATCACCGCAAATCCGTTGGTGATGATGGAATGAAGCTCCTTTTTAAGCCGCTCCTCCACAATCGGGGGAAGCTCTTCCCCATAAAGTTCATGGGCCCTGTTATAGCAGATCTCCGTTAAAGTCTTGTCACTGTCGGGAATAACCGGCGGACACTTATCCGGGCGCACCGGAGAAATCGTCTCTATCTGA
>OBAR01001645.1_pt1 | contig 18267 bp, 20 predicted proteins | sample 1517911 | NCBI WGS metagenome assembly OBAR01 (sample SAMN04571709, study PRJEB22368) | human gut metagenome | biome: human gut; material: stool | host: Homo sapiens | place: Luxembourg | collected 2012-10-26
AAGTGATATTTTTCCGGGCAGGATCGGAAAGCAGGCTGCAACAGCGATAGACTCTTTTTTTAACGGCGTTGATAATCTGGACAGTCACAATGATCCGTTTTTCCAGACACTGACGGTTAATGAAAAAACTTACAGCGCCGGAGAAATCGTGGAGGATAAGATCGATCCGGAGGCAGTGCAAAATCTGGATCTTGATCTGTCCATGGGGTATCTGCAGGTACAGAAAAAGGATACAGAGGACGGGCAGATCCATATCAGCATGACAGGCGGAGGAAAATGCAGCTATTATGAGAAGGATGGTACTCTTTATATAGAAGGTTTTGCAAGGGATGAAAACCGTTCCTGGTTTGAAAATATAGGGGAGAGCGGAAATGAGATCATTGTGGAGATCCCTTCCGGTTTCACGTTCCAGAAGATCCATGCCGTCATAGGCGCCGGAGAGATGACGCTTTCAGACATGGAGACCGGTGAATTTGAAGGAGAAATTGGAGCCGGGCGTATGCAGATTGACCGGATGCAGGTGCAGGATGCAAGGCTGGAGATCGGTATGGGAGACTGCTCCTTTGAAGGAGCAATCAGCGGAGAACTGGATGCAACCTGCGATATGGGAAATCTGGATTTTATTCTGGAAGGAGAGGAAACGGATCATAACTATGAAATTGACTGTGCCATGGGCAATATTGACATTGGAAGCGACAGCTTTTCCGCCTTTTCTACAGAAAGAACCCTGGATCACCAGGCTGTAGACACTTACAGGCTGACCTGCAATATGGGAAACATAAGCGTGTATTTTAAATAGAAGAAACAAAACAGCTCCCGAAAATGGGAGCTGTCAGTCTTATTTGCTTAAGGTAAAGAAAAGACCCGCTTTCTTCAAGGCAGGGCGCAGGGCCATGTAGATCAGGACAGATACGATGGTGGAGGTCACTGCGTTAATGGAGGTTGCAGCAACGTTCCATGCCAGCGTCAGCTCTGCGGCAGGCTTTCCCAGAATGACAAGCTTGTAGAAGTAGCCAACCAGGGGATCAAAGATCACGTTAAAGAGCAGGCCACCTGCTGCGGCAAGGGTGGTAAAGAGAGCTACTTTCTTGGTATCTGTTTCGATGGTGATCTTTCCGATCTTATGTGCGATCAGACCGGTGATCAGACCGATGCAGAACTTTAATAAAAAGGTTTTGGGAGCATATACAATATAAACAGGATCCAAAAGGTCGCCGATGGTCATGCCGATAGCGCCTCCCAGGCCGCCGTAAACACCGCCGAGCAATAAAGCGCCAAGAACGCAGACGGCGTTTCCAAGGTGGATGGAGGTTGCATCTCCTCCGGGAAGAGGGATCTTAATCTGTAAAAAGGTAAAGACCACATAGGAAAGGGCTGCCATCAGTCCGGTTAATGCAATTTTCTGTGTTGTTTGTTTTTTCATCATGTGCCTCCTCATTTCGTTATGTATTTTATGAAACCTAATTATACACAGGAGTGGCATATCAAAAAGTACCAATTTGAAACTTTTTTATAATACCAGTTTAGAATATCCGCCAAAAGTCTCAGTTGCGAAAGCGAAAAAGGCTTGGTAGTATGGAGGAGAACTGCAAAGAGCTTGTGTGACGGAGAGTGTTATGAAAAAAGGGATCAGCGGAAGCGCCTTAAAAATAATTGCATTGATTTCGATGACAGTAGATCATGGGGCCTATACTCTTTTAGGCACCATGCTTGCCTATTATGGAATTACCTCGGTCAGCGATTACTCATTGACCTATATAGGAGGACTGCTGCAGCAGGGAAGCGTGGGCTTTTTTTATCTGGCTTATCAGATCTGCAGGCTTCTTATAGGAAGACTGGCCTTTCCCATTTTTATTTTTCTTCTGGTAGAGGGCTTTTTACATACAAAAAGCAGGAGCCGCTATGCAGCAAGACTGTTTTTGTTTGCCCTGCTTTCAGAGGTGCCCTTTGACCTGGCTTTTTACCGGGAACCCATAAGCATGAAGGGGCAGAATGTGTTTTTTACCCTGCTGATCGGAATGCTGATGCTCTGGGGCATTGAGAGTCTGGAAAAAAGGATACGGAACCTTGTGCTGCGCACGCTGTGCATCCTGCTTTGCATGAGCGCCGCTGCTTTTTTGAGTAATGCCATCCATGCGGATTATCGTTATATGGGCATTTTGTCCATAGCGCTTTTGTACCTGTTCAGGCAAAACAAAGGCACCCAGCTTATCATGGGCTGCGCCAGCTTTTTCTGGGAGCCGACGGCCTGTCTTTCCTTTGTGCCCATTGCATTTTACAATGGAAAAAGAGGGCTTTCCATGCGGTATTTCTTTTATCTGTATTATCCCCTTCATTTACTGGCTTTTTATGGACTGAGAAAGCTTTTGGTGGCCTGCGTTTTATAGAAACATGCGGCCGGTGTGTAGCAAAAAAATAGAAATAGTGGTTGACTTTTCAGAAAAAAGAGGAGTATACTACTTAAAAAGTTAACTAGTTAAATATTAACTAATTAACAAAGGAGCAGACCATGAAAAAGGAAGAGCGGAAGGAAAAACAAAGAGAGATCATTAACCTTTTCCGGCAGTCGGATCAGGCTGTGAAGCGCTGTATTGACAGAAAGGTGAAGGATACAGGGGTTTACAGGAGCCAGCACAGGATCCTGATGATGCTGGGAGCTCACCCGGATTTTACCCAGACCATGCTGGCGGAAAAGCTGGAGGTGTCTCCGGCCGCAGTGGCCGTTTCCTTAAAGAAGCTGGAAAAGTCAGGGCATATCAGCAGAGCCTGTGATGAACTGGACAACCGGATGAACCGGGTGGTGATCACGGAAAAAGGGAAAAAAGCCATTGAGATCAGCCACCGGTATTTTGGGGAGATCGAGGACTTCCTTCTTCAGGATTTTTCCTGTGAGGAGATGGAGGCTCTTTCCGATTATCTGAAAAGAATTATGAAAAATGGAGAGAATTATTATGACTCTCTCTTAAAATAAAAAGAACAGGAGGAGATTATGAAACGTTATTGGAAGTATATTAAGCCTTACCTTTCCGCATTTATCATTGGGCCTATTTTAATGATCGTGGAAGTGGTCGGTGAGGTGCTTTTACCAAAGTTTATGGCCAACATCATTAATATCGGGGCTGCAAACCATGATGTACCCTATATTATTTCCATGGGGGCGGTGATGGTGCTCACGGCGCTTTTTATGATGGCAGGAGGCGTGGGAGGCGCTTATTTTGCAGCCAAAGCAGCCATCAGCTTTTCAGCTGACCTGCGCAGCGATACCTTTCAAAAGGTACAGCAGTTCTCCTTTGCCAATCTGGATCAGTACAGCACAGGCTCCCTGGTGACCAGGCTGACCAATGATGTGACCCAGGTGCAGAATCTGATCAACATGGCGCTCCGTATGATGCTCAGGGCGCCGGGAATGCTGATCGGAGCGCTGATCATGGCCTTTATGATGAATGCCGAGCTTGCCCTTGTGATCCTGGTGGTGATCCCGGTGCTGGTACTTTTGATCGGACTGGTAATCAAAACTGCTTTTCCCCGGTTTAATATGATGCAGAAGAAGCTGGACGCCCTGAATTCCAATATTCAGGAGGTGCTGACCAATGTCCGGGTGATCAAATCCTTTGTGAGGGGAGAATACGAGGAAGAGAAATTTGCCAGATCCAATGAGGAACTGAAGGAGTCCAGTCTGAGCGCTTTTAATGTGGTGATCTTAAATATGCCCATTATGATGCTGATCATGAATTTGACAACCCTTGGAGTTGTGTGGTTTGGAGGAAAACAGATCCTGGCAGGCACCATGCCGGTAGGAGATCTGACCGCCTTCACCTCTTACATTGTGCAGATCCTGATGTCACTGATGATGCTGGCAATGGTGCTTTTGCAGTGCTCCAGGGCCATGGCGTCCCTTCATCGTATTACGGAGGTGCTGGATACAAAGGTCACCCTGACAGATGAAGGCTGTGCAAAACCGGATAAAAAGGTAGAAAGCGGGAAGGTGGAATTTAAAGATGTAACCTTCCGTTATTATAAGGATAATAAGGAAGCAGTGCTGTCCCATATCAGCTTTCAGATCGAAAGCGGGAAGGTCCTTGGAATTATCGGCGGCACCGGAAGCGGAAAGACAACGCTGGTGCAGATGATCCCAAGACTCTATGACGCAGATCAGGGCGAAATCCTGGTAGACGACGTAAATGTAAAGGATTATTCCCTTCAGAACCTGCGTCAGGGCGTGGGAATGGTATTACAGAAAAATGTGCTTTTCTCAGGGTCTATTATGGAGAATTTAATGTGGGGGGATGAAGAGGCCTCCCGGGAAGAAATTCTGCAGGCGGCCAGAGCCGCCCAGGCAGATGGCTTTGTGTCGGGCTTTGTAAAAGGCTATGAGACAGAGCTGGGGCAGGGAGGCGTAAATGTCTCCGGAGGACAAAAGCAGAGACTCTGCATTGCCAGGGCGCTGATCAAAAAGCCAAAGATCCTGATCCTGGATGATTCCACCAGCGCAGTGGATACGGCAACAGAGGCAAAGATCAGGGAAAGCTTTGGCACTACCCTGAAGGATACCACCAAGATCGTGATCGCCCAGAGAATTACCTCCGTGATGGAGGCAGATGAAATTCTGGTGCTGGAGGAAGGTCAGATCGTGGGAAAGGGCAGCCATGAGGAACTGCTTGCAGGATGTCAGGCCTACCAGGAAATCTATTATTCCCAGATGGATAAGGAGGCGAGCGCATCATGAAACCGGAAAAGCTGGAATATCTGAAAAAGAAATATGAAGAGAAATTAAATCCCGCCCAAAATGCAGATGCGCCCATGCCGCCCGGCAGGGGAAGGGGAATGGGAAGACCCGGAAAGGGCGCTGCCATGGGAGGCAGAAAGCCTAAAAATGCAGGCGCTACGGTGGGAAGGCTGTTTGGCTATATTGCCCATGAAAAATGGAAGCTTTTTATCGTGCTGTTATGCGTGGTAGGCGGAACGGCTGCAAACCTGGCCGGCTCCTATATGCTTCGTCCCATTATCAACGGACTGACCTCTGACGAGGGGAGCGTATCAAAGCTTTTGCAGGGGATCAGCGTCATGGCTGCTATTTATGTGGCGGCAGTGCTGGCACAGTACCTGCAGCAGAAGATCATGATCGGCATTTCCCAGAATGCCATTCAGAAGCTCAGAAACGAGCTGTTTGAAAAGCTGCAAAAGCTTCCGGTGAGATATTATGACACCAACAATCACGGGGATGTGATGAGCCGCTTTACCAATGATGTGGATGCAGTAGGGGAAATGCTGAACAATACCGTTGTACAGCTGATCTCCGGAACCATCAGCATTATCGGTACCTTTGCGCTGATGCTCTATACCAACGTATGGCTGACTTTGATCACGATTGTGATGATCCCCCTGATGCTTAAGGCTGTGAAGCTGGTGGGAGGAAAGAGCCGGAAATATTATCAGGCCCAGCAGGCCGCCATCGGAACCATGAACGGTTACATTGAGGAGACCGTTACCGGACAGAAGGTGGTAAAGGTATTCTGCCATGAGCAGGAGGCAAAGGAAGAGTTTGAATATTTAAATCAGGATCTGCGCAGAAAGCAGATCGGGGCCCAGTTCTTTGGAGGGATCATGGGGCCTGTGATGGGGAATCTAAGTCAGGTCAGCTATTCCCTGACGGCCTGTATCGGAGGCATCCTCTGCGTCCTTAGAGGCTTTGATGTAGGCGGACTTACCGTATTTGTCAATTATTCCAGGCAGTTTTCCAGGCCCATTAACGAGGTGGCAATGCAGGTCAATACCATTTTTTCAGCCCTTGCCGGCGCAGAGCGCGTGTTTGCCGTCATGGATGAAAAGCAGGAGGAGGAAGACCCTGAAAATGCCATCGGCATGGAAACTGATGAACAGGGAAGCTTTTATGTGATCCCCAGACAAAACGAACTGACAAAGCAGGAGGGCTTTCTTGCAGATGTGTGCAGGGAGGATGAACAGAATTATTATAAGCCTGTGCGGGGAGCCGTTACTTTAGAGCATGTGACCTTCGGTTATCATCCTGATAAAACTATTTTGAAGGACATTTCCCTTTACGCGAAGCCGGGACAGAAAATTGCTTTTGTAGGTTCTACCGGCGCAGGAAAGACCACCATTACAAATCTGATCAACCGCTTTTACGATATTGACAAGGGAACGATCACACTGGATCAGATCCCCATTACCCAGATTAAAAGGGATGATCTGAGAAAAAATATTTCCATGGTGCTTCAGGACACCCATCTGTTTACGGGAACTGTCCGGGAAAACATCCGGTACGGACGTCTGGACGCCACAGATGAAGAAGTAGAGCAGGCGGCAAGGACTGCCAGCGCCCATTCCTTTATCATGCGCCTTGAGCATGGCTATGACACCATGCTGGAAGGAGATGGAGCTAATTTGAGCCAGGGCCAGAGACAGCTGATCAATATTGCCAGGGCTGCGATTTCCAAGGCGCCTATCCTGATCCTGGATGAGGCGACCAGTTCAGTAGATACCAGGACGGAAAAGCATATTGAACGGGGAATGGACCGGCTGATGGAACAGAGAACGACGCTGGTGATCGCCCACAGGCTTTCTACAGTCAGAAATGCCAATGCCATTATGGTGCTGGAAAACGGCGTGATCATAGAGCGCGGCGACCACAAGGATCTGCTGGCGCAGAAGGGTCGTTACTACGAGCTTTATACTGGGCTGTCAGAATTAGAATAAAAAGATACTGAAAAAATGATCTGGTCTGTCATAGGCATCTCCTATAACTGGCCAGATTTTTTCAATATTGTACAAAAGAAAAGGGAGATGCTATACTCTGTCTATCGAACAAAGAGAAACATTCTTAGGAGGAGAAGTATTATGAAAAAGTTTTTAGCAATTTTACTTACAGGAGCATTTGTAGTGGGAGCCCTTTCAGGCTGTGGTTCCAAGTCAGGCGGAGATGATAAGGTGATCAAGGTAGCCGCATCCGCAACCCCTCATGCAGAGATCTTAGAGCAGGCAAAGCCGATCCTGGCAGAACAGGGATATGACCTTCAGGTAACCGTTTTTGATGATTATGTTCAGCCCAACGAGGTAGTGGAAAGCGGCGACTTTGACGCCAACTATTTCCAGCACATCCCTTACCTTGACAGCTTTAATGCAGAAAAGGGAACACACCTTGTAAATGCAGGCGGCATCCACTACGAGCCCTTCGGAATTTATCCCGGAACCAAGTCAGACCTTGCAGAGGTAGCAGACGGCGACAGCGTTGCAGTACCCAATGATACCACAAACGAGGCAAGAGCACTGCTTCTGTTACAGGACAACGGACTGATCACCTTAAAGGAGGGTGCAGGACTTGAGGCAACTGTCAATGATATTGAAGAAAATCCTTACAACCTGGAGATCGTTGAATTAGAGGCAGCACAGGTTCCCAGAGTAGTAGGCGAGGTTGCTTATGTGGTATTAAACGGTAACTACGCACTGGAAGCTGGCTATTCCGTAGCAAAGGACTCCCTTGCATATGAGAGCAGCGACTCCGAAGCAGCAAAAACCTATGTAAACGTGATCGCAGTGAAGGAAGGAAATGAAAACGCTGATAAGATCAAAGCGCTGGTGGATGTATTAAAGTCCGACACCATTAAGAATTACATCAACGACACCTATGACGGCGCAGTAATCCCCTTTGAATAAATCCTTCTGATCGTGTATAATAAAAGAGTCGGAAGAATACAGGGCAGGCCCCGGAACCACAGTTCCGGGGCCTTTTCTTACGAAGGAAGAGGATGATCTGATATAGGGTTTCTGAACGGCATGGAGGTAAGAGAACGAATTGCTTTTCTTATTCGGTTTACCTGGCCTTCGGCGGCGCTGGAAGCAAGAAGAGTAAAAGCGATGTAGGAATAAATTTCTTTTAGATCATTCAGGGCTTCTGATGAGTAAACGATAGAATAGGCATCATTCATATACCAAACTCCTTTGCAAGTTCAGCATCTAATTCTGTGCGGTTCATATCGCCGATCGCTGTTGGTCTCGCAGAAGGCAGCTGAAGACTGAAAGGAATACCTCTTGTAAGAACAATCTGACTATAGAGCATTTGAATTGCACTTGAAGGGGAAATGCCGAGTTGTGCGAGAATATTTTCTGCATTTTCTTTTAGTCCTGTATCAATACGGGCATAAACTGCTGATGTGTTTGCCATAAAAATCACACTAGTATATCCAATAATGATAGCATATGCAAGCAAATGCAAGCGGAAATGAAAAAGATAGGAGAACAACATGACACTGACACAGCTTAGATATGTAATAGCCATCGCAGACACAGGTTCCATGAACGAAGCGGCAAGGGAACTGTTTATTGCACAGCCGAGTCTTTCCCAGGCAATGAGGGAGCTGGAGGAGGAAATCGGGATCACGATCTTTAACAGAAGCAACAGGGGCGTAATGATCACTCCGGAGGGAGAGGAATTTCTGGGCTATGCAAGGGCGGTAGTGGATCAGTACCGGCTGGTGGAGGAGCGTTACATTGAAAAGAAGAACAGCAAAAAGAGGTTTAGCGTTTCCATGCAGCACTATTCCTTTGCGGTGAAGGCTTTTGTGGAAATGGTCAAGCAGTTTGGCATGGATGAATATGAATTTGCAGTTCATGAAACCAAAACCTATGAAGTGATTGAGGATGTAAAGAATTTCCGAAGCGAAATCGGCATTCTTTATCTGAACGATTTTAACAGGGCGGTGCTGACAAAGCTTTTCCGGGAGCTTTCCCTGGAATTCCACGAGCTTTTTTCCTGCGGCATTTATGTGTATATCTGGAAGGGCCATCCCCTTGCGGGCAAGGATGAGATTGCCCTGGAGGAGCTGTCCGAATACCCTTGCCTTTCCTTTGAACAGGGAGCCAACAATTCCTTTTACTTTGCGGAGGAGGTGCTCAGCACCTATGCCTACAAACAGCTGATCAAGGCAAATGACAGGGCAACCATGCTGAATTTGATGATCGGATTAAACGGCTATACGCTCTGCTCCGGAATTATCAGTGAAGATCTGAACGGCTCTGATTACTGTGCGGTAAAGCTGAAGTCAGATGAAGTGATGACCATTGGTTATCTGAAGAGAAGGGGAGTTTCTATCAGCCCCTTGGGACAAAAATATCTGGAAGAAATTGCGAAATTTAAAGAAGGCGCATTATCATAAAAATATAAAAAAGTCAAGTACGAATTTTGCATTCCGAATTTCCTTTTTTGGAAGTTGCCACCTGCCGCTTGTTTGGATAGAATGTCTTTCAGAAACAAAAACAAATAAAAAGAAAGAAAGTTTAGGAGGACAAGAGTTATTATGAAAAAGAAGTTTTTGGCAATGATCATGGCAGGTGTTATGGCAGCAGCGCTGCTTACGGCATGTGGCGGCGGTTCTGAGGAGACAGCTGCTGAGGATACTGCAGTGGAAGAAACAGCAGAGGACACAGCAGAGGACACAGCAGATACAGAAGATGCAGGCGATATGGTATCAGATGAGACCTTTGAAATCCTGCAGGATAATTACGCAACCATGGTAGAAGCTTATAATGCGGTAGCAGAGCTTTACAGCAGTGATGAGATCGCAGCAGACGCTGACATCGAGGATACAATGAACAAGGCAGCAGATGTGATCAACCAGATGGGTGAAATCACACAGGACAGCATGACAGAAGCAGATGCAGAGGATTTAAACAGCGCAATGGTTGATATTCTGGATGCACTCTCCATGCTTGTAGATGGAATGCAGGAAGCGGATGGAGCAGCTGACGCAGAAGCAGCAGACGGCGCAGTATCTGATGAGACCTTTGCAATCCTTCAGGATAACTTCAAGACCTTATCTGATGCATATGATATCGTTGCTGATTACTATATGTCTGATGAAGTAGAAGCAGATGCAGACATCGAGGACATTTTAAACCAGACAGCAGATGTAATCAATGAAATGGGCGAGATCAGCCAGGATACTATTACTGAGGAAGATGCCGTTACATTAAACGATACTATGATGAGCCTTATGGACAGCCTTCAGACCATCGTTGATGCAATGTAATCTTAAACCAAAAGGGGAATTTTTTTCGGCGGCATAGGGTGCTATGCCGCCAATTTTTTAAGGCAAAGATAAAAGTGCAGGAAGCGAGGATGGAACATGGGACTTGGGGATTTGTTTGGTGTACGGATCGAAAAGCTGAATTTAAAGGGAAGCTTTGAAACCATAAAAGAACTGTATGAAGCGATCAAGGATGTAGACTTTGAGGCAGGGAAACCGGAGCTTGTGAAGGACGGCCTTGCATGGGTGATTGCATTTCCACAGCTTGACCGCAATAATCAGGTGCAGATTTTAGGAAGCAAGGGAAAATATTCTGTACAGAGAAGCGTTCAGCCTGCGGGACTTGGAAATCTGGCGGCTAATCTGGCGCTTGATAAGATCACCGAAGGCTTCAGCAGCATGTCCGGCGCATTTGGTGATACAAAGAAATTATGTATGGAACAGGTTACCAAGACGGCAGATACGATCAATGGTCTTGGGATCTGAAATCCTGCAGGGCCTTTTTGGCAGCGCTTAATTCCTCACGGCGGATATGGACATTTGTCCCATCTGACATGGTGAAAATGTGAAATTCCGGGTCGATCTCCTGTGCATAGGTGAGATTGACCAGGAAGCTTTTGTGGCAGCGGAAAAAGGGCTGCATATCAAAACGGTCTTCATAGTCATCCAGCTTTCCGCTGGCTTTGACGGAACTGCCGTCATGTAAATGAAAGACAACAGCATGTCCCATTTGTTCAGCATAAGTGATCTGATCAAAGGGAATGGAAACATCTTTGCCGGATATTTGAAGGAGCAGGCTTGGAATCTGCTCCTTTTTAAAACGTGCAAGCTCAAGCAGTTCCATGACAGCCTTTTTCTGAACGGGCTTTTCAATATATTTCAGGGCGTCCAGGCGATAGCTTTCCAGTGCAAATTCCGTGCTTGTGGTGGCAAAGGCAACGGGAACATGGGAATCGATCTTGCGGATCGCTGTGACAGCGTCAATACCGGTCATTCCCTCCATATAAATATCCATAAAGATCAGATCATATTTTCCACGGCCAAAATCCGCTAACAGGGCTTCTCCGCTGTCAAATGCGGAAACTACAGCGGGAATGCCGCAGCCGTTTATAAGAAAGATCAGTCTTTTCTGTTCGATTGCGCTGTCTTCACAGACAGCAATGCGAAGTGCTTCCATCGTTGTTTTTCAGCCGCCTTTGCTAGAATTGACTACATTATAAATTTCGGAGGCAGGAAAGTCAATCTGAAAGTAGCAGATGGGGGAGCTGTTCCGTTGTTGCACAGGGGGCATTTCCTGTGTTAAGATTGCCTTGTAAAATGATTGAATGAGGGGAAGGAATAAGGAACGTGAAGGAACAAAAGACAAGAGAATGGATGGTAAAAACAGGACGGGAGCTGCTTGACACCGGACTTGTCGCAAGAACCTGGGGCAACATAAGCTGCAGATGCGGAGAACAGGATTTTCTCATAACGCCCAGTGGACTTGATTATACAAGGACGCAGCCGGAGGATATTGTGAAGGTAAGCCTCCTCACCGGAGAATGGGAGGGAAGGAGAAAGCCCTCCAGCGAAAGAGGCGTGCACAGTATTGCCTATCAGATGTTTCCGGAAGTGCAGTATGTGATCCATACCCATCAGATCTTTGCAACCGCTTTTGGCATTGCAGGATTTGAGGAGCTTATGCTGACACAGGAGCAAAGGCTGCAGCTTGGCGGAATCGCACTGGCGGAATATGGTCTTCCGGGTTCTGAGAAACTGGTTCAGGAAGTAAAAAAGGCCATGGAAAGCGGGGCGCAAACGATCCTGATGGCGCATCACGGCGCACTGCTATGTGCAAGGACAGGGGAAGAAGCTCTCAAAAAGGCATTTCTTTTGGAGGAGATCTGCAAGGAGAGCATCAGCAGCGAAGAAAAGTCACGGCTGGTGAGGGAGAAAGAAGCTTTGCTCTGCCCGGAGGGGGAAAAGCTGTTAGAGGAGCTGCGCAAAGTATTTCCCTGTGTGGAAGTGGTGAATACAGCGCCGGTATACAGTTGGGCAGAGGAAGGAAAAGATCTAAGGGCGCAGGTGGATGATATGGCTCAGATGATCGGACTGATCATTGGAGCGGTACCGCTTAAAAAAGCTGCGGTGCTGAGAATTCTCCGAAAGAAAAATGTAGTTTTTGTGCAGGGGGTAGGCGCCATTGTCAGAGGAAATACACAGGATGATGTGACGGCTCTCGCCCTTCTGGTGGAAAAAGCGGTGATCTGCGCCATGCGGGCGGCACACTGCAAAGTAAAGGCAGAGCTGTCCCTGAACGACGTTGCAAAAATGCGGAATATGTACGTTAGACAGTATGCGCAGCAAAAGGAAGGCTAACCTCCTGACTTAAAAATGCACAAAAAAAACGAAGGAAAAAAGAAAAATTTGGTGAAACATTCCATGCTATAGGTGTTATAATTGCATTGTAACAAAGAAGACCTACTTAACAAACCTCTTTATCGATGAAATAAAGTTGAAGGCTGCTAAGCAAATCAGATTTTTGGAGGAAAAGACAAATGAATACTTTAAAAGCTGAAAAAAGAAGCATGGATGTGAAAGCCAAGAGACTTAGAAGAGAAGGTTACGTTACCGGAAACGTATTCGGAAGGGAGATCAAAGGCTCCATTCCCGTTAAAATGGACAAGCTGGAAGTGGATCGTATTCTTGCAGCAGCCGGCAAGGGCAGCCAGGTGATGCTGGATGTGGAAGGCGAAAAATATGATGTGCTGATCAAGGAAATTGATTACAATACACTTACGAGAAGAGTAGAGGAAATTGATTTTCAGGCTCTGGTCAGCAATGAAAAGGTTCACTCCGTAGCAGAGATCGTTCTGATCAACCATGATAAACTGGCTGCCGGAGTAGCCCAGGAAATGCTCCATGAGGTTTCCTACAAGGCTCTGCCTACTGCACTGGTAGACAAGATCAAAATTGATATCAGCAGCATGGAGGTAGGAGATACCATCAGAGTAAAGGATCTGGAAATTGCCGGAAATAAGGACATTGATATTCTGACAGATCTGGATACTCCGGTTGTGACGGTTACCGCAGTCCACAATGTGGTTCCTGAAGCAGAGGCTGCCGAGGAAGAGGGAGAAGAAGCCGCCAAGTAACGAAAGAGTCAAAAAATAAAATAGAAAAATGGATGGATGCTTTTTACAATGTTGTAATGCAAAAAGCATCCATTTTTTATTAAAAAACAAAGGGAGAAAAGAGATGAACGACAGAAAAAAAAGAGGAACCGTAAATGTAGTGCTTTGTTATGTGTGTTGGGGAATGCTGACGGTGTTCTGGAATCTTTTGCGGGAGGTAAATTCCGTATATATTCTGGCACAGCGTGTAATCTGGTCCATGATCTTCATGGCGGTCTTTCTGATGGTGCGGCGGCGTTTCGCTGAAGTAAAGGCAGTTTTCCGGGATAAGCGGACTTTGGGGATCTGCCTGGTCAGCGGAGTGCTTGTCTGTATTAACTGGGGCGTTTATATTTATGCGATCAACTCCGGCCATGTGCTGGACGCCAGTCTGGGCTATTTCCTGGAACCGATCTTTGTAACGGTAATCGGCGTTTCCCTTTTTAAAGAAAAAATGAAGACGCTGGAAAAGCTGACGGCTCTTTTTTCCATTGTGGGCGTTGTCTATCTGATTGCTGTTTACCGGGTGGTGCCGGTCATGGCAGTATTGATCGGACTGAGCTTTGCGGTGTATGGCGCGGTCAAGAAAAGCCTGAAGCTGGATGCGGAGCTTTCCCTTTTCATGGAAACGCTTCTGGTAACCCCCTTTGCCCTTTTGTTCTGTGCCTTTTGTGAGATAAACGGTACAAGCGGCTTACAGGTTTTACAGGGGCCGTGGCTTTTGCTTTTCCCGGCGGCAGGAGTGGTGACCTCCATTCCCCTTCTGCTATTTAACAGAGGCGTCAGACAGATCCCTTATTATCTCACGGGAATTCTGATGTATGTAAATCCTACACTGCAGTTTTTGATGGGACTTTTTTATTTCCATGAACCGCTTGAAATGCACAGGCTGATTGCGTTTGGTTTTATCTGGGTGGGAGTGCTGTTTACCATCTGGCAGAACCTGAAGGAAATGAAAAAGATGTAATAGGAGCAGAAGTGTGCTATCATGGTCATATCTTAAGACTACCTGACAGGAAAGAGGAGCCATATGTATCACGATCTCACAAAGGGAAGCATTTCACGTTCTCTGCTTCTTTTTGCCCTTTCCATGATAGCTGGAAATATGCTTCAGCAGCTTTATAATATTGCAGATACACTGATTGTAGGAAGAGTGCTGGGGAGAACGCCTTGGCGGCAGTGGGCTCAGCCTATGCGCTGCTGACCTTTCTGACCTCTATCTTTCTGGGGCTCAGCATGGGAGCAGGAGCTCTTTTTTCCATTTATAAGGGAAAAGGAGAAAAAGAGGCATTAAAGGCGTCCGTGTATCATGGATTTGTTCTGATCATGTCAGTGACCGTCATCTTAAACATAGCGGTTTATCTGTTTTTGGATCCTATTTTACATTTCCTGAAGGTGCCAGCCGAAGTCTGGGATGGCATGAGGGAATATCTGCTGATTATTTTTGCAGGAATTCTTGCAACATCTCTTTACAACTTTTTTGCCTGCCTGCTCAGGGCGCTGGGAAATTCGGCTGTCCCACTTTGGTTTTTGGCGGTGTCTGCCCTTGTAAATGTGGGACTTGCCCTTTTGTTTGTGGCAGTTTGGAGATGGGGCATAAGGGGGGCTGCTTTTGCAACCATTCTTGCACAATTCCTTTCCGGAATTGGGATCACCTGTTATGTTTTTTTCAAATGCAAAGAGCTCTTGCCGGATCGGCGGTGCAGGATTTCGGCAATGCCTATGCAACCTTTGTGGCGCAGAATTACGGGGCGGTGATCTGTATTTTTGCGGAGCCCCTTATGAAAATCTTTATAAGTGCCAGGGAAGCGGAGGTGATCGCATGTGGCGTAGGCTATTTACGGATAGAAGGAGCCTTTTACTGTGGTATCGGCTGTCTGTTTTTATTGTATGGATATTACCGTGGGGTGAAGCGGCCGGAAATGTCGGTGGTTCTTACGGTGATCTCTCTGGGGATGCGGGTGCTTTTGGCTTATCTGCTTTCTGCAAGGATCGGAGAAGTGGGGATCTGGGCAGCCATTCCGATTGGATGGGGGCTGGCAGATCTGACAGGACTTTTTTGCATGCGGTATGGGAAAAAGGCGGAAAATACCTGATTGCAACTGGCAGTTGACAGATTTCCAAGGTGGCTTGGTGGCGTGCAACCATCCGGGCTGGTAGGATAAAGCCATCTTAGGAGAGGAGAAAAAGAAATGATCTTAGCAGAAAAAATCATGAAACTCAGAAAACAGCAGGGCTGGTCCCAGGAGGAGTTGGCAATGAAGCTTGGGGTGTCCAGACAGTCTGTTTCCAAATGGGAAAGCGGCGCATCCATACCGGAGCTTGATAAAATTTTGCAGCTTGGAGAATTGTTTGGGGTCAGCACAGATTTTTTGTTAAAGGATGACAGAGAGGATTTTCCTATTATAAATGGGGACGAAGGTGAGCAGAGGCAGGATGGAGCAGGAATGTGGGAAAGGGAACAGAAGCTGCGCCAGGTGACCTTGGAGGAGGCTGATACCTATATGAAGCTGATCCGGAAGGCAGCTTATCGGATTGCAGCCGGCGTCAGCGCCTGTATTCTGGCTCCCATTCCACTGATCGTGCTTGGTGGCATGGCGGAGTACGGGAAAACTGCAATGTCTGAGGATGCAGCAGGTGGAATTGGCATGATCATCCTTCTTTTGATCGTGGCGACAGCGGCAGCAGAGTTTATCAGTGATGGAATGAAAATAGAAAAGTTTTCTTTTCTGGAGAAGGAGCCTTTGAGCCTGCAGTATGGAATTACAGGGATCGCAGAGCAAAAGAAGGAACAGTTTGCGCCTGTCAAAAGAAACTGCATAGTGATAGGAGTGATGCTCTGCATTTTAGGATTATTGCCCCTCCTTGGAACGGAAGTGGCAGGAGCCTCTGAGTTTGTCCAGGTTCTTTGCGTGGGAGTTCTTCTTGCAATGATCTCCATGGGAACCTTTTTGTTTGTAGCCTCCGGAATGATCGGGGAAAGCTACGACAAGCTGCTCGAGGAAGGGGATTACACAAGGGAAAAGAAACAGGCGAAAAAAAGGACAGAACCTATTACAGCAATTTACTGGTGCCTTGTTGTGGCAGCTTACCTGGTAGTGAGCTTTCTGACAAGACGCTGGGATCTGTCCTGGATCATTTTTGCGGCAGCAGGCCTGGTGTACGCAGCTTTGTGCGGCGTAATGTCCCTGTTTGAAAAGTAATAAGTACCGGCTAGCGGTTTAAAAAGAGAAGGCCGACCAGACAAAATACAACGCCCACAACTTTGTGGATGCTGATGGATTCATGATATAACAGGGCACCCACAAAGAGCAGGGCAATGGAGAGAAATGCGCTCTGAACGATAGAAGCCGTGCTCACCTGCCAGCCGTTCTTGTAGGCATAAATAAAGCCAACCTCCAGTCCGACTACGGAAATTCCAAGAAAGATCAAGATTCCCCTTTTTGAAAGCAATCTTAAACAGCTTTTTGATTACCTGTAGTTATACCGTGGTTACCATTTTATCGGCATCCATGGCGGCATTTGCATTTACTAAAATACAGTTTCCTTATGCCAATGCCATATTCAAGTTATATCTGGCATCCATGATGATTCCTACACAGGTAACCATGATTCCTTTGTTTGTTGTCATGAATAATCTTGGACTGATTAATACCTATCCCAGTGTAATTCTTCCATCCTTGTTCCGGGCATTTGCGGTCTTTATGCTGGTACAGCAGATGCGAGGAATTCCTAATGATTATATGGATGCAGCTGAACTGGATGGAGCCGGTCTGTTCCGGATCTACCGAACAGTTATCTTACCACTGACCAAATCGGCAATTGCAACATTGACCATCACAACCTTCATGGAAAGCTGGAACGATTATTTATGGCCTCTTTTAATGCTGACGGATAAAAATAAAATGACGCTGACATTGGCATTAAACAACTTGAACGGGCAGTATGGAACAGAGTATAATATTCTAATGGCAGGCAGCCTGCTTTCTATGATACCGATTATTATAATTTATACTCTTGCACAAAAATACTTTAAGGAAGGATTGATGGCTGGCGGAGTGAAAGGCTAGTCAGGGACAGGAACGATGGTAAGGAAATATATCTTTGGAGAACCGATTGAAACAGATGCTGTGGTAAAGGAGCTCGCATCCTCTGCATGGAGCGATGGTGTTTTTCAGAAAAAAGAAGACGGTTTTCATTATTCTTTGAAAGAGGATGAAATCGTGTATGGGCTTGGAGAAAATGTGCGTGGCATCAACAAGAGAGGATGGCGTTACATCAGCAACTGCAGCGATAATCCGAATCACTGTGAGAATACCAATTCATTGTATGGAGCACACAACTTCATTATGGTGGGTGACGGAGTGCATGAAACGTATGGCTTGTTTGTGGATACGCCTGGCAGGGTGACCTTCGATATTGGTTATACCGATATTGATGATCTTTGCATTTCCATGGAAGAGGAGAACTATAAAATTTATCTGATTGAGGCAGCTTCCTACAGGGATGTAGTGAAGGAATTCCGTGAACTGATCGGAAGAAGCTATATTGCACCCCGCTGGGCATTTGGTTATGGGCAGAGTCGTTGGAGCTATGATACGGCAGAGGAAGTGCGTGAAGTGGCGGCGGAATATAAAAAGCATAACATTCCCATCGACAGTATCTATCTGGACATTGATTATATGGAACGGTATAAGGACTTCACGATTAACCGGGACAGCTTCGCTGATTTTGAAGAGCTTGTCGAAGAAATGAGGAAGGAGAACATTCATCTCGTTCCCATTATTGATGGTGGTGTAAAAAAGGAAGATGGCTATGATGTCTATGAAGAAGGCAAAGCGAACGGATACTTCTGCAAGGATGAAAACGGAGAAGATTTCATTATCGGGGTATGGCCCGGGAAATGCTGCTTTCCGGATATGCTTGATGACAAGGCAAGACAGTGGTTTGGTGATAAGTACCGGATTCTGATCGACAAGGGAATTGACGGCTTTTGGAACGATATGAATGAACCGGCGATTTTTTATTCCGAAAAGCATCTGAAAGAGGTCTTTGAGAAAATGGAAGACTATAAG
>OBAR01001652.1_pt1 | contig 18184 bp, 18 predicted proteins | sample 1517911 | NCBI WGS metagenome assembly OBAR01 (sample SAMN04571709, study PRJEB22368) | human gut metagenome | biome: human gut; material: stool | host: Homo sapiens | place: Luxembourg | collected 2012-10-26
GAGCCGCACCCAGCGGGTATTTCCGTCATTTAACAGCAAAAACACCCAGGCGGCTGGGTGCAAAAGTCAATATTCAGAGCAAAGCGCCCACCCCAGCCGCCGCCAGTGGGTATTTCCGGCATTTAACAGCAAAACGCACCCAGGCGGCTGGGTACGCAAGGCAAATTTCAGAGCAAAACACCCACCCCAGCTGCCTCCAGTGGGTATTTCCAGCATTTAACAGCCAAAAAACCCAGGCGGCTGGGTGCGCAAGGCAATTTTCAAAGAAAAACACCCTCATAGGCAGCCACTTGGTGTGAAAGGCAGCCTATGAGGGCGCATGAGGTATAAAGTACTCCTTAATATTCAAGTTCAGGAAGCAAGCGCCTGCCCCCCCTGATCTTCAACGCCCTCACCAATCCTCCATACGCTCAGATCAGCTCGGCCAGGGATCTATCTTAGATCAGGCGGGTGGTCCACTTGGTGCAGTCCCACACATCTGTTGCAAGCCCCTGATAAAACTCAGGTTCATGGCAGACCATCAAAATACTGCCGCGGTACTCGGTGAGGGCTCTTTTCAGCTCAGCCTTGGCCTCCACATCCAGATGGTTTGTGGGCTCATCCAGGAGAAGAACGTTGGTCTCCTGATTGATAAGCTTACAGAGCCGGACCTTTGCCTGTTCCCCTCCGCTCAGCACGCGGACAAGACTTTCAATGTGCTTGGTGGTAAGCCCGCATTTGGCAAGAGCGGAGCGGACTTCATACTGGGTAAAGCCCGGGAATTCCTTCCAGATCTCTTCAATGCAGGTGGTAGTGATACCCTGATCCATTTCTTGTTCAAAATAGCCGATGCTTAAATAATCTCCAAGGGTCACACTGCCGGAAAGGGGAGGGATCAGACCCAGGATACTTTTTAAAAGAGTAGTTTTGCCAATTCCGTTAGCGCCGGTAAGAACAATTTTGGAACCGCGCTCCATCTCCAGGGTAAGAGGAGAGGAAAGAGGCTCTTCGTAGCCGATCACAAGATCCTGTGTCTGGAAAATATATCTGCCCGGCGTTCTGGCTTCCTTAAAATGAAATTCAGGCTTTGGCTTTTCGGCGGCAAGCTCGATCTTATCCATCTTGTCCAGCTTTTTCTGGCGGGACATGGCCATGTTTCTGGTGGAAACCCTGGCCTTATTTCTGGCAACAAAATCCTTCAGATCTGCAATTTCCTTTTGCTGCTTTTGGTAGGCGGCCGTAAGCTGTGCCTTTTTCATGGCGTAAACTTCCTGGAATTTATCATAATCACCCGGGTAGCGGTTTAGCTGCTGATTGTCCATATGGTAGATCAGGTTGATGACGCTGTTTAAAAAAGGAATGTCATGGGAGATCAGGATAAAAGCATTTTCATACTCATTCAGATACCGCTTCAGCCATGCAATATGCTCTGCATCCAGATAATTGGTAGGCTCGTCCAAAAGCAAAATATCCGGTTTCTCTAAAAGAAGCTTGGCAAGCAGGACCTTGGTTCTCTGACCGCCGCTTAAATCGGTGACGTCTTTGTCAAGACCAAGCTCCAAAAGCCCTAATGCTCTGGCAACCTCTTCGATTTTGGAATCAATGAGATAAAAGTCATGAGCGGTAAGAAGCTCCTGAATGGTTCCAAGCTCTTCCATATAGGCGTTAAGCTCCTCCTCACCGGCATCGCCCATCTGCTCGCAAATCTCATTCATTCTTGCTTCCATTTCAAACAGAAAGTCAAAGGCGCCGGCAAGCGCGTCACGGATCGTCATTCCCTTTGCAAGGGCAGTATGCTGATCCAGATAACCAACCCGCACATTCTTAGCCCATTCAATCTTTCCTTCGTCCGGCATAAGCTTTCCGGTTATGATGTTCATAAAGGTGGATTTTCCTTCGCCGTTCGCACCGATAAGGCCAATGTGCTCTCCCTTTAAAAGACGAAAGGAAACATCCTGAAAAATGGCTCTGTCCCCAAAGCCATGGGTTAAATGTTCAACGTTTAAAATACTCATAAATGAGATTATAGAGGGAAATAATAGGAATGTCAATTTGAAAAAGGGGTTGACAAAAACAGTAATCATTACTATAATTAAACCATAAAACAGGAATGATTACTGATATTGGAAAGAGGAAAGCAGATGAGCGAAGAGATTTTACGAAAGCTTTCGTACGGAATGTACATTATCAGTACCTGGGATCAGGGAAGGCCCACAGGCTGTGCAGCCAACAGCGTGATGCAGATCACAGCCAGTCCGGCTGCCGTACTTGTCAGCATCAACCATAAGCATTACACAAGAGGCTGTATTGACAGGGCTGGCAGCTTTGCGGTTTCAGTCCTTGCAGGGGACTCGGATCCTGAACTGATCCGGATCTTTGGGTTTCAGTCGGGAAGGGAGATCAATAAGTTTGCGGAAGCTTCCTACCGCATAGAGGGACATCTTCCTATTATTCTGGACTGCTGCGGTTATCTTACCTGCAAGGTGACAGACAGAATGGAAACCGCCACCCATACGCTGTTTTTAGGAGAGGTTCAGGAAACAGGAGTATTTGGGGAAAGGCAGCCCATGACCTATGAGGACTACCGGAAGAACATCAAACATTAATGGAAAGGAAGGAAAAAAAATGAATTTAAAGGGAACCAAAACAGAAGCAAACTTACAGGCGGCATTTGCCGGAGAGTCACAGGCAAGAAATAAGTATACTTATTTTGCATCCAAGGCAAAGAAGGACGGCTATGTGCAGATCGCGGCCATCTTTGAGGAGACAGCCAACAATGAAAAGGAGCATGCAAAGCTCTGGTATAAGCTGTTAAACGGAGGAAGCATTGGATCAACGGTGGAAAACCTGAAGGAAGCAGCAGGCGGCGAGAACTACGAGTGGACAGATATGTATGACAATTTTGCAAAGGAAGCCAGGGAAGAGGGCTTTGAAGAGATCGCAAGACTGTTTGAGGGCGTGGCCGCCATTGAAAAGGAGCATGAGGAAAGATACCGCAAGCTCCTTGAAAACGTTGAAAAGGAACTGGTATTTTCCAAGGACGGGGATGTGATCTGGCAGTGCACCAACTGCGGCCATATCTGCGTTGGCAAAAAAGCGCCTGAGGTATGCCCGGTCTGCGCCCATCCACAGGCTTATTTCCAGGTAAAACCGGAAAATTATTAAAAATTTCTTAATAATGAAGTATAGCGCTTGCGAAAAGCTATTCACCATGTTATGGTCAGTCTGAGAATGATAAGTATTATAGGGAGCGGTACTATAATCGAAGGGTGCGCGGACACGGCCGGGAGGTTAAGGCTCTTAATGCTGGTCTTTCATAAAAAGAGAAAGGCCGGCTGTGAAGAGAATTGTGAAAGACACCAGGATAGTGATAGAAGATCAGGTATTTTCTAAAGCTATTCTGATGTCTTTTTTTGCGCCTTTTTATCATTTCTTTTATATCATTTGACCAAAGAAAGGATAAAAAATGAAAGAATACCTGAAAATAGCCCGCCCGGATCACTGGGTCAAAAATATTTTTATTGTTCCGGGCATTATTACGGCGCTTTTACTTGTAGAAAATTCCTGGGGGGATTTTTCTGTTGTCACCATTGCAATCGGTTTTTTTGCAACCTGTCTGATCGCATCCGCAAATTATGTGATTAATGAATGGCTGGATGCCGAGTTCGATCAGTTTCATCCCACGAAAAGTACGACCGGTGGTAGGCGGAAGTCTGAAGCTGAAGTATGTGATACTGGAATATGGATTGCTGGCAGCAGGAGGTCTTTTGCTGTCTCTAGCCGTCAACTGGCATTTTGTATTGATGGAAGCCTGGCTGCTTGTTATGGGGATCCTGTATAATGTGAAGCCGTTTCGGACAAAGGATATTATTTTTCTGGATGTTTTATCGGAATCTGTCAATAATCTGATCCGGTTTATGATCGGCTGGTTTATGATCACAACAAAATTTCTGCCGCCCTCAAGTATCTTGCTTGGGTACTGGATGGTAGGCGCATTTCTCATGGCAACCAAGCGTCTGGCAGAGTATCGGATGATCAATGACCCCGGCACAGCCGGTGCCTACAGAAAGTCCTTCCGCTATTATACGGAAAAAACACTTTTTGGCTCCGCCTTCTTTTATGCGCTGTGTGCAACCTTCTGTATAGGAGTATTCCTGATCAAATACAGGGTGGAATATGTGCTGACGATGCCCATTATGTTTATTGTATTTGCCTATTACATCATGCTGGCCTTTGCAGAGGATTCTGTGGTGCAAAAGCCCGAAAAGCTGTATAAGGCAAAGCTCCTGATCGGACTGGTCTTACTGTTTGTGGTCTCATTTCTGGCAATGACATTTATTAATGTTCCCGGTCTCCATGAGCTTACTTCATCTGATCTGATCCATCTTTTGTAATGGAGGGGGAAAATGAAAAATCTGATAAAAAGAGAATGGATGTGCATAGGCTTCTGCCTTGTAATTGCATTTGCAGGACTGATGATCTGTTCCAGATCCTCCTTCCTTTATCCCTATAATGACTGGAATGATGCAAACAGCTATTTTACAATGGGAAAAGGGATGATGAACGGACTGGTCATTTACAGGGATCTCTACGACCAGAAGGGGCCTTATCTGTACCTGCTCTATGGAATTGCCTATTTGATCTCCCATACTACCTTCAGGGGAGTGTTTCTGCTGGAAATCCTGACCATAGGCAGCTTTCTGTATATCTGCAGCCGGATCATGGGACTTTTTATGAGCAGAAAGTGGACGTACTTTTTGTTACCCATTTTGGAAATAGCGGTGCTTACCTCCAAAAGCTTTTATTTTGGTGGTGCGGCAGAGGAATTCTGCCTGCCGCTTTTGGCGGGAAGCCTTTATCTCAGCATACGCTGGTTTAAAGACCATGCCTGTGAAAGTCCCAGGATCAGGGAACTGTTTTATATCGGCCTTATGGCGGGCGTGGTTATGCTGGTTAAATATACAATGCTGGGGCTCTATGCGGGCCTTATGCTGATGATGGCAGGGGCGTTCCTCGGAAAGAGGGATATCAAGGGACTTTTTAAGGGCTGCGGTGGCTTTCTTGCAGGAATGCTGCTTCCGGTGATTCCCTGGCTTATTTATTTTGGATGGAAGAAAGGGCTTTCGGCCTGGTATGAATGTTATATTTACAACAATATCTTTTTTTACAGCAATTTCGAGCAGGAAGCCTTGGGAATAGGGCAGAGGATTTATGAACTCTGTAAGCTGCTGCTCTGGCTTTTTGTGGATAACCCTTTTTTCTTTGGACTGATCCTGATCGGAATGGTTTTTCTGCTGGTATCAAAGCAGTTTCGGTGGTTTGAAAAGCTGAATATCATCGTGATGGCAGGGCTTTTGTTTCTTGGGATTTATGTGGGAGGCTCCAATCTGCCCTACTATGCCATTCCGTTGACCGTATTTGCAGTAACGGGGCTTTTGCCCTTTGGAAGGCTTCTGGATCGGATTAGTACAGGGGAAGGAAAAAGGCTGCCTTATGCTATGACGACAGTCTGCGTGGTTCTCTGTATGGGGATTTCTTACCGCTTATCCATGAATACGCCCTTTATGCAGCAAAGCAAGGAGGAGTATTTTCTTTCCCGGTTTCAGAAGATCGTAGAAGAGGAAGAAAATCCCACACTGTTAAACATTGGCTGTCTGGATGCAGGACTTTATACGGCAGCAGATATTATTCCAAACTGCCGTTTCTTTCAGACCAACGGGATCGGACTTCAGGAAATGTTCCGGGAACAGGAACGCTATATGGAGGAAGGAAGGATCAAGTTTGTGCTGTCCAGGGATGACGGGGGAATGACTGTGCCGGATCATTATGAGCTGGCAGCGCAGGAGCAGTATCAGTGGGATGGAAAAAGCTTTGTGTATTCCCTCTATCAATTAAGAGAATAGTGTAAAATTGACCTGCGGCCTAAAGGCCGCAGGTTTTGTAAAGGCAAGGTGATGAAGATGAGAGACCTGCAGGACTATGAGCTTTATATTATTGATATGGACGGAACCCTTTATTTTCAGAGAAAAATGCAGCTTCTGATGGGCCTCAGGCTGCTTGGCAGCGCTCTTACAGGGAAAAGAGGGGCAGGAGAGCTGAAGACCGTGCTTACCTACAGAAAACTGCGGGAGCAGTGTAAGGGGGAAAAAACGCCTGACGATCAATTAATAGAGCAGATCGCGCAGAAAAAGAAAACAGAGCCTCAAAGTGAAAAGCAGATTATAGAAAAATGGCTGTACCTGCTGCCTCTTGATGTAATTGCCGGATGCCGTGATAAGAAAATGACCGAATTGGTCACTGGATGGAAAAGAGCAGGGAAAAAGGTGGTTATTTATTCCGACTACCCGGCAGAGCATAAGTGCAAAGCGCTTGGGCTTTCTGGAATTCCCTGCTTTGACAGCACGGCTCCTTCCATTGATGTGCTAAAGCCGGATCCAAAGGGAATAGAGGTGATCCTGAGGGAAATGGGAGTAACAGACAGGAGAAAGGCGGTTATGATCGGTGACCGTCAAAGCAGGGATGGGGAGGCGGCTGCCAGGGCAGGGATCGACTGCCTGATCCTGAAGAAGTACGCCCTGCTCCGAAAAAAGCAGTATCATAATGCCGGACTTTTGTAGTATAATAAACGTGAAATTGCCGGAGAGGCCGGAAATAGAACGGAATGAGAGGTACAAGCAGATGGAAGAGAGCATGAAGGATTATGAAAAGGAGTTGGAGGCATCCTTTCGCACCATAAAAGAAGGAGATGTGGTAAAGGGAACCGTCATTGATGTGAACGAAGAGGAAGTGACGCTGGATCTGAAATATTATGCCCAGGGGATCATAAAAGCAGAAGATATGAGCGCTGATCCCAGCTTTTCCCTCCTTCAGGATGTAAAGGAAGGAGAAGAACTGGAAGCGGTGGTTGTAAGCATGGATGACGGGCAGGGAAATATCCTGTTATCCAGAAAGGAAGCAAACGAAACTCTGGGATGGGATGTGCTTCAAAACGATCTGGAAGAAAAGAAGGACCTTTCCGTAAAGGTAACCGAAGCAGTCAATGGAGGAGTAGTAGCGTATGTAGAGGGAATACGGGGCTTTATCCCGGCATCCCAGCTGGCCCTTTCCTATGTGGAGGATCCTTCTGAATATGTGGGAAAGAAATTGACTGTGAGAGTCATAACTGTAGACAAGGAAAAAGAAAAGCTGGTTTTATCTGCAAAGGAGATTTTGCGGGAGCAGGAAAAGGAAGCGCACGATCATAAGGTTGCCATGATCGTCCCCGGAACTGTATTGGAAGGAACGGTAGAAAGCCTGCAGCCCTATGGCGCATTTGTGGATCTGAAGGACGGGCTTAGCGGCCTGGTGCACATTTCCCAGATCTGCCAGAGGCGGATCAAAAAGCCTTCTGAGGTCTTGAAGGTAGGGGACAAGGTGAAGGTAAAGGTTTTAAATACCAATGAGGGAAAGATCTCCCTCAGTATTAAGGCGGCACAGGAGCTGGAAGCAGAGGAAGTGGAGAGCTTTGATACGGCAAGCTTTTCAAACCGGGAAGAAGTGGGAACCAGCCTGGGAGACCTGTTTAAAAAATTAGGATTATAAATGGAGCATGAGGAAAAGCCAATGTTTGACTACTGTCTGTTTGACCTGGATGGAACCCTTACAGATCCCCGGGAAGGGATCACAAGATCAGTACAATATGCCCTGCGTTATTTTGGGATTGAGGAGCCGGACCTGAAAAAGCTGGAGCCTTTTATCGGACCGCCCCTGAAAGCAAGCTTTAAGGAATTTTACGGATTAAATGAACAGCAGGCCCGTAAAGCCATGGACGTATACCGGGAGCGCTTTGCCCCCATCGGCGTACTGGAAAATAAGATTTTTCCCGGAACAGAAAGTCTGCTGAAGAAGGCAAAGGACAAGGGATGCCGTCTGGCAGTGGCATCCAGCAAGCCCTATGTTTTTGTGAAGCAGATCCTGGAGCATTTTGGGATCGATGGATATTTTGATGTGATCGTGGGAAGCGAACTGGACGGAACCCGGGATGCGAAGGAAGAGGTGGTGGAGGAAGCTCTCCGCCAGCTTGGGATCCTCGACATGGAACAGGATAAGCGCCGAGAGCGCTGCGCCATGATCGGTGACCGCAAGTTTGATATTTATGGAGCAAAGGCCCATGGGCTTACCGGTGTGGGAGTAAGATTTGGATTTGCAGGAGAAGGAGAGCTGGAGGAAGCGGGAGCGGACTATATTGCAGAGAATATGGAGGAGCTTGCTGTTTTCCTGACCTGCTAAGCAGTGGCAAAAAGACTTTTGCGGAATTGGATGATGCCTGCAGGGAAGAAAGGTTGAAATGAATACTTGGAAAATATTACAGATGCGCGTGGAACGGGAACAGATGAGAGAGTGGAGCTCTCTTCGGAGAGTGGCTTACATTCTGATCCCACTTCTTATTTATTATGTGATCCATGATGTGGCGGAGATCCTGCTCTGGGGGGGCCTGAACCTTTATATGGAAAGCGCGGCAAGGGAGAGCGTTGCTTTTCTTGAGGAAAACGGGGCAACCGTAAGAGGCATTATAAACGGGCTGGCGATCCTGATCGGCGCCGCCTCTATCTGGAAAGCGGTAAGCGGCGAGATCAGCGCCCCTGCGCAAAAAAGAAAAGAAACCGGAAGGGAAAGAACGCTGACAGACTGCTTTTTCTGCGGAGCAGTTTCCTTTCTGGCGGCCATAGGCTTAAACCTTCTCTTTTCACTGGTGGGGCCTTTCAATCATTCGGCATCCTATGCGGAAACCGCACAGGCACAGTACGGCGTTTCCTTTGCGGTGGGGCTTGTCCTTTACGGAGGGGTTTCACCTTTCGTGGAGGAGGCCATCTTCAGAGGACTGATGTATAACCGCATGAAACGATGCTTTGGCTTCTGGATGGCCTTTCTGCTGTCCTCGCTGTTATTTGGCTGCTACCATGGAAATCTGGTACAGGCCCTGTATGGAACCCTGATGGGGCTTTTGATCGCATTTCTTTATGAACTGTTTGGAGGCTTTGAAACGGCAGTTCTCAGCCACGGGGTGGCAAATATATGTATTTACGGACTTACCTGTGCGGGTACATTTAAAAAGCTGAGCCTTGGAGGCACTATTCTTCTGGCGGCTGTAACCTTGTGCAGCGTAGCAGGATGCCTCATTTATATGACAAGAAAGGGAGGAAAAAATGGCTTATTACACGATTAAATTTTTTTCAAATTCTTTGAGGAGAAACGTTACCTTTGATATGGTCATTCCCAATGACGAAAGAGAAGATCTGCCCGTAGCGCAGAATGCGCATACCCGGAGGCCGATGAAAACCATTCTGCTTTTACACGGCTATACGGGAGATGCGAGTCCCCTTGGACTGGAGGAGGAAGCTGTGAAATACAACTTTGCCATGGTGATGCCAAATGGGGAAAACGGCTTTTACCTGGACGGGGAAGCTACAGGACAGAAATATGCTTCTTATGTAGGCATAGAGCTGATCGATTATGTGAGGAAAACCTTTGGCCTTGCCATGACCCCGGAGGAAACCTATGTGACAGGATTTTCCATGGGAGGGTTTGGGGCGCTCCATACGGCCCTGTCCTACCCGGAGCGGTTTGGTAAGGCGGCCTGTCTGTCTTCGGCGCTGATCGTACATGAAATAGCCCATATGAAACCGGGACAGTCCAACGAGGTGGCAAATTATGCCTATTACAGGCAGCACTTTGGAGATCTGGAAACAGTAGAGCAAAGGGACGTCAACCCGGAGGTGCTTGCGGAGCGGATCCGGAAGGAGGGAGGACGGATGCCGGAGCTGTACCTATGCTGCGGAACGGAGGATTTCCTGATCGAAAAGAACAGGCAGTTCCATCATTTTCTGGAAGAGCATGGGGTAAAGCATGTTTATCAGGAAGGCAAAGGCATTCATGATATGGTATTCTGGCATGAGTATTTTCTAAAAGCAATGGAGTGGTTCTTTGCAGACGAGGTTTAAAATGTGCTAAAATGCGCAAGACGGAAAGAAAATAAGAACAATTTTGAAACAATAAAGTGAAATATGAAGAATTGACAAATTATCTGACAATTTAAAGAAAAAAGTTGTTTACAACGTGGCTAAATAGGTGTATGATAACCTACGAAGGTCGCAAAGGAGCGAGTTGAAAGCTCTTTGCGGCCTTTTTTGGTTCTTTTATCATTAATTACGAAAAGAAAAACCAGGGATGAAATCAGTGGAAAAAAGAAGCAGTAAGCTTCGGAATGGAGGAAAGCATGTTTGATGTAAAAAGGACACAGCCGGATGCCCCCCTTTACCGTCCGGAATTTGAACATGACAACTGCGGTATCGGTGCCTGCGTAAACATTAAGGGCAAAAAGAGCCGTGCGACAGTGGAAAATGCACTGAAAATAGTGGAAAACCTGGAGCACCGCGCAGGAAAGGATGCAGAGGGAAAGACCGGTGACGGTGTGGGAATTCTCACACAGATCCCCCATAAGTTTTTTAAGAAGGTAACGGCCCCTCTTGGAATTTCCATCGGAGAAGACAGGGAATACGGTGTGGGCATGTTCTTCTTTCCCCAGGATGAGCTTCAGAAAAATCAGGCAAAGAAGATGTTTGAGATCATTGTGGAGAAGGAAGGCCTGGAATTTCTGGGATGGAGAGAGGTTCCCACAGATCCTTCCGTGCTGGGGCATAAGGCAGTGGAATGTATGCCTCATATCATGCAGGCCTTTGTAAAGAAGCCTGCCAATGTGGAAAAGGGAATTGCCTTTGACAGAATGCTTTACATTGTAAGAAGGGTGTTCGAGCAGTCCTCGGATAACACCTATGTGGTATCCTTATCCAGCAGAACCATTGTCTATAAGGGAATGTTTCTGGTAGGGCAGCTTCGTACCTTCTTTGGAGATTTACAGGATAAGGATTATGAATCAGCCATTGCGGTGGTGCATTCCCGTTTTTCAACCAATACCAATCCAAGCTGGGAAAGAGCGCATCCCAACCGCTTTATCGTGCATAACGGCGAGATCAATACCATCAGAGGAAATGCGGATAAGATGCTTGCCCGTGAGGAAAATATGGAGTCCGAGCATTTACATGGTCTGCTCCACAAGGTTCTGCCGGTGGTGAATGCTTCCGGTTCTGACTCTGCAATGCTGGATAACACGCTGGAATTTTTGGTGATGAGCGGTATGGATCTGCCCCTTGCAGTGATGATCACCATTCCGGAGCCCTGGGCAAACAACAAAACCATGTCCCAGCATAAAAGAGACTTTTACCAGTATTACGCGACCATGATGGAGCCCTGGGACGGCCCGGCTTCCATTTTGTTCAGCGACGGCGATATTTTAGGGGCAGTGCTTGACAGAAACGGCCTGCGTCCTTCCAGATATATGATCACGGATGATGACCAGCTTATTCTTTCCTCCGAGGTGGGCGTGCTGGATATCGATCCTTCCAAGATCCTGTTAAAGGAAAGACTTCATCCCGGAAAAATGCTTCTGGTGGATACGGTGCAGGGAAGGGTCATCGATGATGATGAGCTGAAGGAGACCTACGCTTCCAGACAGCCTTACGGAGAATGGCTTGACAGCAATCTGGTTCATTTAAAGGATCTGAAGATCCCCAATGAGAGAGTTCCCGAATTTACCTACGAGGAGCGGCAGAGAATGCAGAAGGCCTTTGGCTATGCCTATGAGGAACTGAAGGCAAGCATTCTGCCCATGGCGCAAAATGGCACAGAAGCCATTGCGGCAATGGGTGTGGATACCCCCATTCCGGTGCTGAGCAAGACAAAGCATCCGCTGTTCCATTACTTTAAGCAGCTGTTTGCACAGGTGACCAATCCCCCCATTGACGCCATCAGGGAGGAGGTTGTGACCTCCACTACCGTTTATATTGGAACAGACGGAAATATTCTGGAGGAGATCCCCAAGAACTGTAATGTACTCCAGGTGAACAATCCTATTTTAACCAATACGGATCTGATGAAGATCAAGAGCATGAAGGCGGATGGCTTTAAGGTCGAAGTGATCCCCATTACCTATTATAAAAACACCAGTCTGGAAAAGGCCATTGACAGACTGTTTGTGGAAGTGGATCGTGCCTACAGGGACGGGGTAAACATTATGATCCTGTCTGACCGGGGAGTGGATGAAAACCATGTGGCCATTCCTTCCCTTCTGGCAGTGTCCGCACTGAACCAGCATCTGGTCGTAACCAAGAAAAAGACGTCAGTTGCCCTGATCCTTGAGTCCGGAGAACCCAGGGAGGTGCATCACTTTGCCACGCTTCTGGGCTATGGCGCCTGTGCCATCAATCCTTATCTTGCACAGGATTCCATCCGGGAGCTGATCGACAATCATATGCTGGACAAAGATTACTATGCAGCAGTGGAGGATTACAATAACGCCATTCTTCACGGCATTGTAAAGATTGCATCCAAGATGGGCATCAGTACCATTCAGTCCTATGAAGGCTCCCAGATCTTTGAGGCCATCGGCATTGACAAGGATGTGATCAATAAATATTTCCCTCATACCGTATGCAGGGTAGGGGGCATTACCATAAAGGATATTGAAAAGCAGGTAGACGAGCTGCATTCCCAGGCCTTTGATCCCTTAGGGCTTGCCAATGATCTGACCTTAAACAGCCTGGGCCATCACAAGATGAGAAGCGGTGCAGATGAGCATCTTTATAATCCGGCTACCATCCATCTGCTTCAGGAGGCAACCAGAAGAGGGGATTATGAACTGTTCAAGCAGTACACAGCTCTGGTAAATGACGAGGAGTCCGTTAAAAATCTGCGTGGCCTGATGGATTTCCAGTACCCTAAAAAGGGAGTGCCCATTGAAGAGGTGGAAAGCGTTGAATCCATTGTGACCAGATTTAAAACGGGAGCAATGTCCTACGGCTCCATTTCCAAGGAAGCGCATGAAACCCTTGCGATTGCCATGAACAGACTTCACGGACGTTCCAACTCCGGAGAAGGCGGCGAGGATTATGACAGACTGACAGTAGGACCGGACGGCGTGAACAGATGCTCTGCCATCAAGCAGGTGGCATCCGGCCGTTTCGGCGTTACCAGCAGGTACCTGGTAAGCGCAGATGAGATACAGATCAAAATGGCGCAGGGAGCAAAGCCCGGAGAGGGCGGCCATCTGCCCGGAGGAAAGGTTTATCCCTGGATCGCAAAGACCAGACATTCAACCCCCGGCGTAGGGTTGATCTCACCCCCGCCTCATCATGATATTTATTCCATTGAGGATCTGGCAGAGCTGATCTATGATCTGAAAAATGCCAATACCAGAGCAAGGATCAGCGTTAAGCTGGTGTCAGAAGCCGGTGTGGGTACGGTAGCCGCCGGTGTGGCAAAGGCAGGGGCACAGGTCATTCTGGTTTCGGGATATGACGGAGGCACCGGAGCGGCGCCCAGAAATTCCATTCACAATGCAGGACTTCCCTGGGAGCTTGGACTTGCAGAGACCCATCAGACGCTGATCATGAACGGCCTTAGAAATAAGGTAAGAATAGAGACAGACGGAAAGCTGATGAGCGGCCGTGACGTTGCCATTGCCGCAATTCTGGGAGCAGAGGAATTTGGCTTTGCAACAGCGCCCCTGGTTACCTTGGGCTGTGTAATGATGAGAGTCTGCAACCTGGATACCTGCCCTGTAGGCGTGGCAACCCAGAACCCGGAGCTGCGGAAGAACTTCCGCGGAAAACCGGAATATGTGATGAACTTTATGAAGTTTATTGCACAGGAGCTTCGTGAATATATGGCAAAGCTTGGCGTCCGCAGCGTAGATGAGCTGGTAGGGCATACAGAGCTTTTGAAGATAAAGGATCATCTGACAGAGGCGCAGAAGCAGGTTGATCTGAGCCTGATCCTGAATAACCCCTATGTGGGCGGAAAAGAAAAGGTTACCTTTGATCCTAAGCAGGTATATGATTTTAAGCTGGAAAATACAGTGGATGAAAAAGTGCTGCTGCGGCAGCTTTCCGGTGCAATGAAAACGGGAAGCAAGAGAAGCATTGAGGTGGATGTCAAGAACACTGACAGAGCCTTTGGCACCATCCTTGGAAGTGAGATCACAAGAACGCTGGGAGATGATCTGGAGGAGGATACCTACCGTGTCCTTTGCAGCGGAGCGGGCGGACAGAGCTTTGGGGCGTTTATTCCCAAGGGTCTTACCCTGGAGCTTGTGGGAGATTCCAACGACTACTTTGGAAAGGGACTTTCCGGAGGCAAGCTGATCGTCTATCCTCCAAAGGGAAGCAGATTTAAGGCAGAGGAAAACATCATCATCGGTAATGTGGCCCTTTACGGCGCTACCAGTGGAAAGGCCTTTATCAACGGTGTGGCAGGAGAGCGCTTCTGCGTCAGAAATTCCGGGGCCGTTGCCGTAGTAGAGGGCGTGGGAGACCATGGCTGTGAATATATGACAGGCGGCCGGGTGGTTGTCCTTGGACGCACCGGCAAAAATTTTGCAGCGGGCATGAGCGGCGGAATTGCCTATGTGCTGGATGAAGACAGTGATCTTTATATGCGCATCAATAAGGAAATGGTTTCCTCTCATGAGCTGGATAACAAATATGATGTGCTGGAATTAAAGGAAATGATCAAGGAGCATGTGGCGCTGACCAACTCGGAAAAAGGAAAGATGATCCTGGATCACTTCAAGGATTATCTGCCGAAATTCAAGAAGATCATTCCTCATGACTATGAGAAGATGCTTGCCACCATCGTACAGATGGAGGAAAAAGGATTAAGTGCAGAGCAGGCGCAGATTGAGGCATTTTATGCCATCAAGGCTGCAAGATCATAAGAAGGAGGCACAGGACTATGGGAAAACCAACAGGATTTATGGAATATAAAAGGGAAGTCTCAAAGGATGTGGCTCCCAAGGACAGGATCAAGAATTTTAAGGAATTTCATGAGCATCTGCCCATGGAAAGGCAAAGGCTTCAGGGCGCAAGATGTATGGAGTGCGGCGTTCCCTTCTGCCAGTCGGGAATGACCATCTGCGGCATGACAAGCGGCTGCCCTCTTCACAATCTGGTACCGGAGTGGAACGATCTGGTTTATACCGGAAACTGGCAGCAGGCTTACAACAGGCTGAAAAAAACCAACAGCTTCCCGGAGTTTACTTCAAGAGTCTGCCCGGCGCTTTGCGAGGCAGCCTGCACCTGCGGTCTGATCGGAGAGCCTGTTTCTACCAAGGAAAATGAGTATGCCATTATCGAAAATGCCTATGAGCAGGGTTATGCGGATCCCAAGCCGCCTAAGGTGCGGACGGGCAAGAAGGTGGCAGTTGTGGGAAGCGGCCCTTCCGGCCTTGCTGTGGCAGACCAGCTGAACAAGCGCGGACACAGCGTGACCGTATTTGAAAGATCCGACAGGGTCGGAGGACTTTTGATGTACGGCATTCCCAACATGAAGCTGGAAAAACAGATCGTAGACCGTAAGATCAAGGTGATGGAGGCAGAGGGCGTAACCTTTGTAACCGGAACGGATGTGGGAAAGGATATAAAGGCAGACAAGCTCTTAAAGGAATATGACAGAGTCGTCCTTGCCTGCGGAGCTTCCAACCCCAGAGATATTCAGGCGCCAGGAAGGGATGCCAAGGGGATTTATTTTGCAGTGGACTTTTTAAAGGCCAACACAAAAAGCCTTCTGGATTCCGGCTTTGCAGATGGAAAGTTTGTAAATACCAAGGATAAGAACGTGGTGATCATTGGAGGCGGCGACACCGGAAATGACTGTGTGGGAACCAGCATCCGCCACGGCTGCAAGTCCGTGACCCAGATTGAAATGATGCCCAAGGCGCCTGATACCAGGGCAGAAAACAATCCCTGGCCGGAGTGGCCAAAGGTCTGCAAGACCGATTACGGCCAGCAGGAGGCCATTGCAGTTTTCGGGCATGATCCCAGAATTTATGAGTCCACGGTAAAGGAATTTGTAAAGGATAAAAACGGCAATCTGAAAGCGGTAAAGATCGTTAAGCTTTCCTGGGAAAAGGATCCTGCTACCGGAAGAATGAGCAGCAAGGAGGTGCCGGGCTCCGAACAGACCCTGCCTGCAGAGATCGTGCTGATCGCAGCGGGCTTTCTGGGAAGCCAGAAGTATGTGACCGACGCCTTTAAGGTGGAAGTCAATCAGCGTACCAATGTGGCAACGCAGCCGGGACAGTATGAAACCAATGTGAAGAATGTGTTTACGGCAGGAGATATGCACCGTGGCCAGTCCCTGGTGGTCTGGGCCATAAGAGAAGGCCGGGAAGCGGCAAGAGCAGTGGACGAGAGCCTGATGGGTTATACCAATCTGATGGCGCAGTAGTATTAAGAGGAGTTGAAAATAAAAATGCTATGGGATGGTTTTGGTGTCCCATAGCATTTTTAGGGAAAAGTTTCTTTTACTGAAGGGCACTTAAATCCAATCGGAAAATGAAATCCTGATCAGGAACCTGGGGCTTTAAAAAGCCAGCCAGGTAAACCGGGCAGCAGAAAATTTTGTCATCCATTGAGATATTTTCGCTGCAAAATACGATTGCCTGTGAAATAGAATAATGCTCATTGGATAATACAGCAGAAAGAGCATGATGCGGGTATAATCTTTGCCTGATTTTACTTCGATGGGGAGTACGCTGCCCTGGTATTCAATAACGAAATCAAGTTCACCCTGCTTTTTGCTGTTAAAGTAATAGAGCTCAAACCCATGAGCGTGCAGTTCCTGTGCAATGGCATTCTCGTAAATGGCTCCAAAATTAATGTCAGCCTCATTATTTAAAATTTTAAGCTGCAGTCCATCGGCATACATGGCTGCCAGCAATCCCACATCTTCCAGAAAAAGTTTAAAGAGATTAGTTCCCTTGGGTTACGGGCGAAAAAGTTTTCTATTTGCTGATCCATATCCCTGTACATCATAAAAACCTCCAAAAGCATTTCTTTTACTAATAGTATGGCATTGCATGTCCGTTTTTCCAAAAGAGATAATGACATCGGAGAAAACGGGTAAATAGCAAGGATTTTATTCGTTCAATGGAATGAATTTCTATGAGTATATAGGGGAAAAAAGCTGCACTTTATGTTTGGGAACAGGACACTCACCTATGTATTAACAGAGGGAGAACTGGCAGTTAAGGAGTTCGAGCAGGGACAGACAGGACAGGTAAAGAAGAAAGGCAAACAGGCTGAAACAGAGATTACAACATCTGAGTCGGCAGTAAAGAAGCAGGAGGAATTTGAAGAAATGAAGAAAAAGACCAGAAATATGCTGCTTATAAGGCAATGCACTAAAAAAGGAACCTGCCAAAAACAGATTCCTTAAATGAGGGGAAAACCCTGTCGAAGAATGGAAGTCCAGTTACTTTTCTGATAGAGAAAACGGACGATGATTACAGTCTGTTTTTCTTCATCAATCGTATAAAAGGCAAGATAATTATTGATTATCACAAAACGAATGCCCCAGCTTGCCAGTACCGGATCATCTACCAGACGGAACTTCTGTGGCAGGTCGGCTAGTGAGCTTATCTGCTCAGTCGCAGCATCTAACAGATTATCTGCGGCATCAGGATTTTTGAGGGTAAATTCGATGTAATCCGCAGCACGCATAATATCGTGTTCTGCGGTGGAAGTGATATGAACCTGATAGCTCATCGACTGCGGCGGCTTCTGATATCAGCCATAGCTTCGGAAAATGGTCTGGTGTTGCCTGTGGCAATATCGTCCATTCCTTCCTTGATCTGGCTGTAAAGTTCAAAGCGGCTGGTCAGTTCTTCGTAGGCTTCAATGCTCATAACGGCAAGGTCGCCTTTTCCATTCTTCGTGATGAAAACTGGTTCAGGATAATTATGACAAAATGTAGAAATTTCATTGTAATTATTCCTTAAATCAGCACTTGATTTGATTGCTGGCATAAAAACACCTCCTTATTTGATAACAAAATTATACACAAATTTTGTTATGAAGTCAATGGATATACCATTAGTGTTAGCAGGATAAACACAACTATTCATATGTATCTGACCGTGAGGTCGGGAACAAGCCCGTTGGGTGATGTTCCCGGCGGGCTTTCACAGATAAGAAAGCGAGGTTAGAGACAATGGGTTTATTTACGGACGGATTTAAGCTCTTGAAAAAGGCAAGTGAGCCTTTGTACAAGACACCGAAATCCATTCAGGAAACCATAGAGATTATGGCGGTGGCTGAAAACGGCATTTTTG
>OBAR01001665.1_pt1 | contig 18084 bp, 14 predicted proteins | sample 1517911 | NCBI WGS metagenome assembly OBAR01 (sample SAMN04571709, study PRJEB22368) | human gut metagenome | biome: human gut; material: stool | host: Homo sapiens | place: Luxembourg | collected 2012-10-26
CCGGCCGTGGCCATGGCGGCGGGGCTATGATGCGGCGCAGGCCAACCGTCAGAACTCGGCCGACTTCGGCGTACGCGGGAACGGTATGACGTCGCGTATGTTCTGCATGCCGGTCACGAAGAGAATGAGGCGCTCGAAGCCCAAGCCGAATCCGCCGTGAGGGCACGACCCGTACTTGCGCGTGTCGAGATACCACCACATGTCCTTCATGGGTATGTTGCGGCTCTGTATCTCGCCGAGCAGCTTGTCGTAGTTCTCCTCGCGCACACTGCCGCCGATGATCTCGCCAATCTGCGGGAACAGCACGTCGGTGCCCTGCACGGTCTTCCCGTCTTCGTTTATCTTCATGTAGAAGGCTTTTATCTCCTTCGGGTAACCGTGCATTATCACCGGCTTGCGGAAATGTTCTTCCACAAGGAAGCGCTCATGCTCGCTGGCCAGGTCCATGCCCCAGCTCACCGGGAACTCAAACTTATGGCCTGCGGCCACAGCCTCTTCCAGAATCTTTATTCCCTCGGTGTACGACAGGCGCACAAACGTGTCGCCCAGCACCGAGTTGAGGCGCTCTATGAGCGTCTTGTCTATCATCTTGTTGAGGAACTCGAGGTCGTCCTTGCAGTTGTCGAGCGCCCAGCGCACGCAATACTTTATGAAATCCTCCTCCAGGTCCATCAGGTCGTCCTGGTCGATGAAGGCCACCTCGGGCTCAATCATCCAGAACTCGGCCAGGTGGCGCGGCGTGTTGGAGTTCTCGGCGCGGAACGTCGGGCCGAAGGTATATATGGCCCCGAGCGCCGTGGCGCCGAGCTCGCCCTCGAGCTGGCCGCTCACCGTGAGCGAAGTCTGCTTGCCGAAGAAGTCGTCGTCGTAAGTTATCTTGCCGTCCTCGCCCTTCTTGAGGTCGTACAGGTTCTTCGTCGTGACCTGGAACATCTGGCCCGCCCCCTCGCAATCGCTCGCGGTGATGAACGGGGTGTGGAAATAGAAGAAGCCATGGTCATGGAAATACTTGTGTATGGCGATGGCCATGTTGTGGCGTATGCGCATCACGGCACCGAAAGTGTTGGTGCGCAGGCGCAAGTGGGCATACTGACGCATGTACTCAAAGCTCTGCCCCTTCTTCTGCATGGGGTAATCGCTGCCGCAGAGACCGTAGATCTCTATCTCGCGGCACTGCAGCTCGACAGCCTGGCCGGCGCCCTGGCTCTCTACGAGCTCGCCGTTGACAGAGATGCAGGCGCCCGTTGTCACCTGCTTCAACAGCTCCTGGTCGAACGCTGAAGGGTCTACCACAATCTGCACGTTCTTTATGGTGGAACCGTCGTTCAGGGCGATGAAGTCTACTGCCTTGCTGCTTCGGTGGGTGCGCACCCACCCTCTGACGTTAACCAAAGAGCCGAAGTCTGTGCGCGACAGCACATCAACGACTTTTGTTCTTTTTATGCTTTGCATTGTAACTTCCTGATAATTGGTTTATTCATAAGATCCCATGCGCAGGCGCACAACCTCTTCCTCGGTGAGGTAACGCCAGTCGCCACGGCGCAGGCCCTTCTTTGTCAACCCGGCAAACTGCACGCGGTCGAGCTTGGTCACCCTGTAGCCGAGCTTCTCGAATATGCGGCGCACGATGCGGTTCTTGCCGCTGTGAATCTCGATGCCCACCTGCTTCTTGTCCACGGGGTCGGCATACTGCACGTCGTCGGCCTTTATCTCGCCGTCTTCGAGCGTGATCCCGTCGCGTATCTGCTGCAAGTCGTGTGCCGTGACGTTCTTGTCAAGATGCACATGGTATATTTTCTTCTTGAGGAACTTGGGGTGTGTGAGCTTGCTGGCCATGTCGCCGTCGTTGGTGAGCAGCAGCACGCCAGTGGTATTGCGGTCGAGCCTGCCCACGGGATAGATGCGCTCGGGGCAAGCGTTCTTCACAAGGTCCATCACGGTCTTGCGCTGCTGCGGGTCGTCGCTTGTTGTAACATAGTCCTTGGGCTTGTTGAGCAGCACGTAGACCTTCTTCTCAAGCGACACCGGCTGGTCGTGGAACTTCACCTCGTCCGACCGCAGCACCTTGGTGCCCAGCTCGGTCACCACGGCGCCATTGACCGTCACTACACCAGCCTGTATGAATTCGTCGGCCTCGCGGCGGCTGCACACACCTGCATTTGCCAGGTACTTGTTGAGTCGCATGGGCTCGTTGGGGTCGATGCTGTCGTCCTTATAGTCGATGCGCTTCTTGAAACCGGCCTTGGGGTTAGGCGCGAAGCCCCCGCCTTGCGGGCGGAAGCCGCCCTGGCGGTTGTTGTAGCCGCCACGCTGCTGGTAGCCACCCTGTCGGTTGTTGCCATAGCCCTGCCGGCCGCCGGCGTTGTAGCCGCCGCGCTGCTGGTAGCCGCCCTGGCGGTAGTTGCCGTAGCCCTCGCCCTCGTTGTTGTAGTTCTGCTGGTATCCTCCGGGGCGGTTGCCTCCGTAGTTGCCGCGCTGCTGGTAGCCACCCTGGCGGTTGCCTCCGCCGTAGTTGCCGCGCTGCTGGTAACCGCCCTGGCGGTTGTTGTAGCCGCCACCCTGCTGGTAGCCTCCGCGGTTGCCATACGAGGGGCGCTGCTGGTAGCCTTCCTCGCCCTGGGCAGCCCCGGCGTTGTAGCGCGGGCGGTAGCCTTTGTTGTTATCGTTGTTGCCATAACGGGGGCGGTACTGCTGCCTTGCGGGGCTCGACTGCAATCCGGCGCCGAAGCCCTCGGGGCGGAATCCGCCTTCGTCATTGCTGTTCTTGCTGCTATAGCCGCCGCGCTCCTGGTTGTAAGGGCGCTGCATATGGATGCGCGGACGCGGGGAACGCCCCGGCGCGCGGAACTTGGGATAGTCACCCGACTGCCCTGCCGCCTGATAGCCCTCACGGCTTCCGGCACTCTGCTCTGCAGACTTCTCTTCCTGTTTCTTCTCGTTTTCAAATTCCATAATGATAAAATTGTTTATTAAGCCCGGCCTCACGGCCTTTGTTGTTGGTTACATGCGGCGGGGTAAACCGCCATTGTTCATTCTCTCTATGCTTGTGCCGGCCGCCGTGCGGAGGCCTTCGCACTGATCGGTGTGTTCAGATGCCCGTATAGTTGTATGGCGTTATGGCCATGAGCTCGGCCTTGACGCTGTCGCTGACGTCCAGCCCGCCGATGAAGTCGTGTATGGACTCCTCGGTGATGGCGGCATTGGTGCGTGTCAGCGCCTTTAGGGCTTCGTATGGATGGGGGTAGGCCTCGCGCCTGAGCACGGTCTGTATGGCCTCGGCCACCACAGCCCACGTGTTGTCGAGGTCTTCTTTCAGCTTGGCCTCATTGAGTATCAGCTTGCGCAATCCCTTCAGTGTGCTCTCGAAAGCGATGACGCTATGCCCCATGGGCACGCCGACGTTGCGCAGCACAGTGGAGTCGGTGAGGTCGCGCTGCAGGCGGCTCACGGGCAGCTTACGGGCGAGGAACTGCAACAGGGCGTTGGCCACGCCGAGGTTGCCCTCGCTGTTCTCGTAGTCTATGGGGTTGATCTTGTGGGGCATGGCGCTCGACCCCACCTCGCCGGCCTTTATCTTCTGCTTGAAATACTCCATCGAGATGTACATCCAGAAGTCGCGGTCGAGGTCGATGACTATGGTGTTGATGCGCCTCATGGCATCGAACACGGCCCCGAGCCAGTCGTAGTTGCTTATCTGGGTGGTGTACTGCTCGCGCGCCAGCCCGAGCTTGCCGGCCACGAAGCTGTCGCCAAACTGCTTCCAGTCGTACTGCGGATAGGCCACGTGGTGGGCGTTGTAGTTGCCTGTGGCGCCGCCGAACTTGGCCGTCAGGGGCACGGCCTTGAGCGAGGCCAGCTGCTGCTCGAGCCTGTAGACGAACACCATTATTTCCTTGCCAAGCCTTGTGGGCGAGGCGGGCTGGCCGTGGGTCTTGGCCAGCATGGGCACGTCTTTCCACTCATCGGCGTATTGGCGCAGCTGGGCTATGAGCTCCTCGACGAGCGGATAGTACACGTCGGCCAGGGCGTCCTTTACCGACAGCGGCACGCTGGTGTTGTTGATGTCTTGCGAGGTGAGCCCGAAGTGGATGAACTCCTTGTAGGCGTCGAGCCCGCCAATCTTGTCGAGCTGCTCCTTGATGAAGTATTCCACTGCCTTAACATCGTGGTTTGTCACCTTCTCTATTTCCTTGACGCGGCGCGCATCGGCCTCCGAGAAGTCGGCATAGATGGCGCGCAGGCGGCCGAAAAGGCCGTGGTCGAAAGTGGCCAGCTGGGGCAGCGGCAACTCGCACAGGGCGATGAAGTATTCTATTTCGACGCGCACCCTGTAGCGGATGAGCGCATATTCTGAGAAATAGGCGGCCAGCGGCTCCGTCTTCCCGCGGTAGCGGCCGTCAATGGGCGATATAGCTGTCAGTGCGTCTAATTCCATTGTGTTATACCCTTGTATATATTTTGAGGCCACAAAGTTAATCATTATATTCGACTTAACCGAAAAACAACCGATAAAATTTGCCGGGGCACAAAAAAAGATTCTGCCAACCGCGATGCGGTGCAGAATCTTCCGTTGTGGGCGCTGAGGGATTCGAACCCCCGACCCTCTGCTTGTAAGGCAGATGCTCTAAACCAGCTGAGCTAAGCGCCCGTGCTTCTTGTAAGCGGGTGCAAAGGTAATCACTTTTTCCGAAACGCCAAAACTTTTTCGGGAAAAATTTGCATCCGCCTGCAAAAAAGTTGCAAAAACGACGCTCCGGCGCCTCCGCAACGCCTGCACACGGTGGCCACGGCCCCACCGGATGGCCGCCGGCCTGGCGGCGCACGGCGGCGCCAGGGGGCCACCCCGCCGCAAGGCCACGCAACAGGCCCCGTTTCAGGCTGCCGCAAGGCCCGTTTGGCACGCCAGCGGCGGCCGTTTTGCAAGTCCGCCCCACACGCGGGCGGAAAACAGCTGTGGCACAACGCGTTGCGCGGCAGGCGGAAGGGCGCAACAGCCACCCGCCGCCAGCCCGCCTCCGGCCCCGCCGGCCACCGGCCACCGGCCCACGCGATGCCCACGGCAACACCACCCGACACCCCAGAGCCGCCCCAAAATGGCCTCGCACACGCGCCCGCAATGCATCTTTTGCCCGAAAGATTTGCCAGTGTTGCACATTTGTTGTAATTTTGTGCCGCAAATACAACATCATTTAATTTGGAACTACAATGACTCACAACTTATTGCAAGGCAAGCGCGGCATTATCTTCGGCGCGCTCAATGAAGAATCCATAGCATGGAAAGTAGCTGTAAGGGCCGTGGAAGAAGGCGCAAGGATAACTCTGAGCAACACCCCGATGGCCCTGCGCATGGGAACGCTCAACGAACTGAGCGAGAAACTGGACGCCCCCATCGTGGCTGCCGACGCCACCAGCGTGGAAGACCTGGAGAAGGTGTTCAGCGAGTCGGTGAAGCTGCTCGGCGGAAAGATTGACTTCGTGCTCCACTCCATAGGCATGAGCCCCAACGTGCGCAAGCACCGCACGTATGACGACCTGGACTACGGATACCTGCAGAAGACGCTCGACATATCGGCAATATCATTCCACAAGATGCTCCAGGTGGCCAAGAAGCAGGACGCCATAGCTGAATACGGCTCGGTGGTGGCACTGACATACGTGGCTGCGCAGCGCACTTTCTTCGGATACAACGACATGGCCGACGCCAAGAGCATGCTCGAGAGCATAGCCCGCAGCTTTGGCTACATCTACGGCCGCGAGAAGAACGTGCGCATAAACACCATCTCGCAGTCGCCCACGCCCACCACGGCCGGAAAGGGCATCAAGGACATGGACAACCTGATGGACTTTGCCAACAAGATGTCGCCGCTCGGCAATGCCACGGCGGAAGACTGCGCCAACTATTGCGTGATGATGTTCTCTGACTTCACACGCAAGGTGACCATGCAAAACCTGTATAACGACGGCGGTTTCTCGTCGATGGGCATGAGCCTGCGCGCCATGAACCAGTATGCCAAGGACCTGGCACCCTACGAAGACGAGAACGGCAAGATAATTTACGGATAAAGCCCACTGCCGCCACGCCCACAGGCTACAGGCGAGCGGCACGGTTTTGACCTCTGACCGGGGCGCGCCCCATGGCGGAACGGCCAGGGCGACACCACACAAAGAAAGCGGCAACCACCCGGAAATACGGATGGTTGCCGCTTTTGGCTCACTAAATTAATCCAGGAGGCTTTTTGGTAGTTAAGGAGTTAGGAAGTAAAGGAGTTAAGACAATAGCATTTGACTATCTTCCTGCAACACTTTCGCCATGCTCCCAAGGCACCAATGTTTCCAAAACTATTGTCTGCACTCCAGTCTCCAGCCTACCGTCTCCTAAATATACACTAAATATTGTTTGCACTCCTGCCTCCTGTCTACCGTCTACTAAATATACACTAAACTATTGCCTGCACTCCTGTCTCCTGTCTACCGTCTACTAAATATACACTAAACTATTGCCTGCACTCCTGTCTCCTGTCTACCGTCTACTAAATATACACTAAACTATTGTCTGTACTCCTGTACTCCTGCACTCCTGTACTCCTAAAATAGCCCCATGTGTTTATCGGGTTTCACAGCTTTGCCGTATGCATTGGCGGCCCCGTGCACGTGCAGCCAGCCGCCGATGCCTGTCACGGCATGGATGGCAACCGCGCCCGCTGCATGCCGGCGGCAAGGCAACAGCCAGCCCAATTGCGCTTGCGGGGGCGCGGCAGCGCAAGCAAGCCGCGGCCGCGCCACGGCGGTCAGCGGGCAAACGAGCCCTTGCGCACCGGGCCCGACCGGGCTTTGCGCAAGTCGGCCATGCGCGTCTTGGCGGCCATGGGCGCGCCCCTGGTGCCGTTGATGTAAGGTGTCCAGTCGAATCCCGACGTGGCCGTGTAGGCAAAGCCAAACTGCTGGGTGCCGTAAAGCACCGTCCCGGTGAAACGGGTGTCGGTGAGCGCATAGTTGTTGAATACGGCGCGGGGCAGCGAGTTGCCGTCGGCGTCGGCCACATAGTTTACCACTATCACCCCTCCGGTCTGCGTCCATGTGAACGGACTGTAAGCATAGTTGTCGCGCGGGCTGTATATGTTGTAGTCGAGCTGGGTGCCTTCGCCGTTTGACGCAAACTCGCACACGGTGGCATAGTTGTCGCCGGTCTGGCCAAGCACGGCCTGGTAGTACCCGTTGATTGCGCCTTCCCACTGGCCCACGAGCGGGTTGTCGGTGTCGTCGGGGGCCTGGCCGTTGTTGGCCACGAGCGGTATGCCGTCTACATACAGGTGGTTGTCGGCATAATAGTATTCCATCTCGCCCTTGCTGCCGTCCGACTTGTATACCACGGTGAGCCGCTTAGAGTTGGCCCGCCACGTGAAATCGTCGCCGGTGGTCTGCCCGTTGTTCACCGACTTGAAGCTGCCGGTGCGGTCGTCGCGCAGCACGAGGTAGAACGGCTTGCTGGGGTCGTCGTCGGATACGTAGCTCCCCACAAGGTTTTTCTCATATTCGTTGAGGGCCCCGTCGTTGCCCCCGCCACCCGGGCGCCACCCGGGCGGGTCATAATAATCGTCGCCGCCGTCGCAGGCAGCAAACAGCAATGGCATCATGGCCATCATAAGGATTGAAAGAATCTTTCTCATGACATTATTATATTATAAGTAGCTATTCAAAATTAACCGATACAATAGACCTTGCAGGTGTCCTCTATATCTTTGCCACCATCTTGTGTGCTCTTTCGGGCCGCATACCAAAGTCTCATCGGTCGCGTAGCCCGCTACGCTCTCTCTTCGGACTTTGGCATGCATCTCCGAAATAGCGCACAATTTGATGGCAATTAATTTTGAACACCTACTTAGCTGTTACCCTTTGTCTGGGGCCGCCCGGCCGCACACCCCGCGCCCCCGGCGCGAGCCGCGGCAGGCGGCGCAGGCCTGCGCCGCCCCGGCTTCGGGCTTCGTGCGCCCCATCGCCCAAGGCGCTGACAGGCCCTGAGACGGCCTTTGCCCATGGTCAGCCGGATGGGGTATGGCTTTTGAGGCCGTTGCTTACGTTTGCCGATGAGCATAGCGGGCTATGCCCCTTGGCGGATGGACAGACATGGCCCGACAGCCACTCCGGGCGGCTGGGCGTGAAACGCCTGCCTGGCAAAACCAAGGGCGGGCCTCAGTCCTTCAGCGAGTAGGTCACTGTAATCACTCCGCGCACATTCTTTATGTAAGGGGTGTTGGCGTCGCGGTCGTCGATGGAGAACTGCCCTTGCGATGCCGACATTATCTTGCCCAGCTCGCTGTTGCTGTTGTCGGCAAACTGCTGAGCCGTCTTCTCGGCGTTCTTGATGGCCTCCTCCATCATCTCGGGCTTCATTTTCTGGAACGACACATACTCGTAGGTAACACCGTTGCCGTATCCGCCGTCGACCACGGCCACGCCCTGGCGGAGCAGTTCGCCCTGGCGGGCTATGATGCCGCGCACGAGCTTGACGTTGTGCGACGTCACCGTGACCGTCGACGTGATGTTGTAGCGGTAGCGGTGGTTGTCGCTGCCATACCGCTCTGCCTGCAGGTCAACCACCTCGGGGGCGTTGACGCTTATCTCTTCGTCCTTCACTCCATTCTGCTTCAGAAACCGTTTCACCTTGTCGGTGGTGGCGTTGATTTTTGTGTATAGCGAAGGCAGGTCGTCGCCCAGCTCCTTTGTCTGTATGGGCCACGTCACCTTGTCGGCCGCCACCTCCTTCTCGGCCAGCCCCTTCACCGTCACCGTGCGGTCTTTGTTGGCAAAATCGTCGATTCCCCACTTTATGCAAAGCCCCAGCACCACCAGTCCTATGGCCAGCAGCGCAGCTTCCTTCACTCTGTTCATGATTGCTTGAATTTTTACGTTAAACTTCTGTCCACTCCCACTGTGGCCCTGCCTACGCCCCGGCATGCCATGCACAGGGGGCCGAATGCCGCCACATTGTTTCTACAAAGATACTAAATGTATCAATATATAGGCTTGCAGCCGTGCTTATTTACGGATAATTAACTTAAGCGGCTGTTCGAAACCAACCGATACAATTGACCTGTCAGGTGTCCTCTATATCTTTGCCACCATCATGTGTGCCCTTTCGGGCAGCATACCAAAGCCTCATCGGCAGTGAGGCCCGCCCCACTCCATTCTTCTCTATTTGAAAAACATCAACGCGACTGAGCACACTTGACGACAATAAATTTACCGGAAACAATTGCATTTACACCCCTGCCCCAACGCCCCCAGGGCCATTCAGACATGGGCACAGGCCACGCCCGGAACGGCAAAAAACAGTCCGGGCTGGCCATAAAACAAGCCCGGAAGCAACTGCAAGCTGTTTTGCAAACTGTTTTTCTTGCACGCACGGGCATAAAACCGTATTTTTTGGACATCAACAATTCCGCCTAACGCCCACGGCAACGGGCCATGCCGACACAAGGCCGCGCCATGCCGCCGGGGCCGCAGCGCAAACAACACCCAACGGACATGAACAAAAGACAATTGATTTGGTATCTGCCTATCGCGGCAACGGTGGCCAACGCCATTGTGTTCGCAAGGTTTCTGGCCACCGGCCTTTGGCAGGAAGTGGCGTCGGCAATATCTATAATGTGGTGCGTTTGCGCCGTGGCAGCCATCATGATGCGCAAGAGCCAGGCCGAGAAAGACAACTACCAGTTTACGCTGGCGGCCGATGCGCTAATAGCCGGGGCATCGTGCTCACGCCGAGCCTCACTGGATGGGAAGGCGCCCGGATGCTGCTGTGGCCCGCCCTGATACCCGCTGCCGACGTGGTACGGTTTTTCTGCCTCAGGGACGAGGTCCGCTGCCGACGCACGCCAAGCCCTGTCGACAAGCAGTTTGTGGCCTCGGAGGCCCTGATGCTGTTTGCTGCCGTTGGCAGTGTGATAGTATGGAACGGCACGGAAATGTCTGCTGCGAACATTGCGTCGATGGCGTGCGCAGCAATTCTGTTCGCAGTTGGCATGTCGCTCCTTGCCAACAAGAGGCTCAACCTCACCTATGCCGACGAGGCGAGCCTGCCCATGACGCTCATCTTTGTGGCCGTGGGCATTGCCATATACAGCCTGAAATACAGCCGTGACACGGCAGACAAGGTGTTCTACACCATCATTGCCGCTACGATTGCACTCATTGTATGGCTCGACCGCATAAGGAGCAGATAGCCCCGACGGCCGCTGTAACACACCCGCCGTTGGCAACGGCAACGAAAAACGACAACCACCATGCACATACAACGCACAAACATACTCGCCCCCGCCATAGCCGCACTGGCCATAGCGGCATTCCTGCTGATGCAAGACAGGCAAGGCACCGTCTACCCCGAGGCATTGCTCAGGGCCGACAGCATAGTGAGCAAACAGCCGGACAGTGCCGCCGTGATACTCGACGGGCTGGAGCACGGCATAGCTTCGGCCCCCGAGGCCGTGAGGATGCGCTACCGGCTCATCCGGCAGAAGCAGATTGCATATTCATTCGGCCGCTTCACATCCGACAGCGCCGCCCGCGCCTTGGTGGAATACTACGAGACCAGGGGCGAGCGAAGCCGGCTTCCTGAGGCTTACTACTATGCAGGCAAGACATACATGTCGCTCAACGACTCGCCCATGGCCATGGAATATTTTTTCAAGACGCTCGACGCCGCCGCCGAGTCCGACCTCAACCTGCGCGGCAGGACATACAGTCAGCTCGGATATATATTCGACCGTCAATGGCTGGACAGCGAAGCCCTCGGGATGTTCAAGAAGGCGTATCGGTGCAGCAGCAAGACAAACGACACGGTATCCATGATATTTTCATTAAGGGACATGGGCGGAATGTATGTCGACTTGAGCAAGCCGGACAGTGCCCTGGCATGCTACAACAAGGCGTTGGCGCTGGCCGAGGCAAGCCACGACAAGCCGATGGCAATCACTGTAACGGGGCAACTGGCGCGGTTCTACAGCCAACAGGGAGATTACGAAATGGCTTTCAAATGCCTGAACAAGGTTATCGGCGAAGACAGCTGCTGGGACCGGGGCAGCATAGCAGGCATAGCCGCAAAGTGGTATGAGGCCAACGGCAAGCCCGACTCGGCCATCATGCTCTACAAAGAGGTGGCCGACATCGGGACGGTTTACACCAAAGCGGATGCCTACAAGGCATTGGCAGAACACTATCTGGCGCAAAAAAAACAGAAAGAGGCCGCCCTATGCCTCACCAATTACAAAAAAGCGATTGACTCGATACAAGGAATAACAACGACAGAAGCCATAAAACAGACGAGCAACTTGCGTGAATACCGCTTCAGGGAAAGCGAGTTTCGGAGGCTGCGACAAAAGAACAAGGAGCAAAGAGCCATAATGGCTATACTCGCAACCATTGGTTCGGTTGCAACATTGGCGTTGGCTTTCCTTTCGGTATATCTCAGGCGGAAACGCAATTTGCAAAGTATGAAACTCGGACGCCGGAAAACGGGCAAGGCTTCCGAACCCGGGCATGAAGCAGGCAACGGCATGAAAGACAGCCTGATGCACAGCGAAGAGATATACAAAAGCATCATGCTGATGGTAAACAACCCCAATGCAAAAAAGAAAATCACCGAAGAGATGTGGGCCGAACTGTCGCAAGCGGTAAACAGGATTTATCCCGGCTTCGACGAAAACCTGTACAGCCTGTGCAAGATGAGCACGTTCGACTATCGCATTTGCCTGCTCATCAAGATAAAGATACAGCCGTCGCACATAGCCGCAATGGCCAACCTGAGCACATCGGGGGTGAGCACCCTGCGCTCAAAGCTATTCATGAGGGCTTTCGGCAAAAAAAGGGCGGCCCTCTGATTGGGATGACATAATAAACTCATTGTGAGATTGTTGCGAGCGTCTGCAAGCCGTATTGCAAACTCCGCAAAACGCCCTTTACGCATTGCAAGCTGTTTTGCAAACTATATTTTGAGGGCAACAAGCCCGCCATTAGCTATATTTGCAACAACAAAAGCAACATGCCTATGAAGTGTTTAAAATTATCATCGATTGCCCTAACGATGCCTACGGTCGGCATCACAGAGCGCAAGGCAGTACAGTAACGACTGTTTGCCTTCTGGGAAAACAACATTATCAACCACAAAATCCACCATCATGAACAAAAGACATGCTTCTGTATTCATACTGCTCCCTACCGTTCTCGGTATCGCCGGGGCTATGACAATCAACAAGTACACTGCGGTTGGTGCCCTGTCGGTTGCACTGGCCACCGTGCTTACATACCTTGTGCCGATAAAAAGCCCCGGGCTGCTCGTCAAACACAAGCCGTCGGCAATGGGCAGCACGCTGAGCCTGTATGCCTCAATGGCCGTATTGCTGGTGCGAACTGACCGGGGCCGACTGGCGCGACCTGCAAGGCAACTTCCACCTATTCAAATACGGGCGGTATGTATACACATACAATGAACTAAAAGACATCCCGGCTGTATAAAACAGAAAAACCGGCGGGAGACAGTGGCTAAGCCCTTGACTCCCGCCGGCTCTTATATATCAAAAGACCTATTACTTCACGTTGCCCACCTTGACAAGGTATTCGGCTATCTGCACGGCGTTGAGTGCAGCGCCCTTGCGTATCTGGTCGCCCGAGAGCCACAGCGTGAGGCCGCAGTCGTCGGCCAGGTCCTTGCGTATGCGGCCCACGTAGACGTCGTCCTTGCCGGCCGTGTCGAGCGGCATGGGGTAAACGAGGTTGGCCGGGTCGTCCTCGACGGTGACGCCGGGGGCTGCGGCAAGGGCCGCGCGGGCCTCGTCGACCTCGATGGGGCGCTCGGTCTCTATCCATACCGACTCGGAGTGGGCGCGCAACGACGACACGCGTACGCACATGGCCGAGCAACGCACGTCGCTGTGCATTATCTTGCGGGTCTCGTTGAACATCTTCATCTCCTCCTTGGTGTAACCGTTGGGCTGGAACACGTCTATCTGCGGAATGACGTTGTAGGCCAGCTGGTGGGGGAACTTGCTCACGGTGACGGGCTTGCCGTCGATTATCTCGCGGTACTGCTGCTGCAGCTCGGCCATGGCGGCTGCCCCGGCCCCGCTTGCGCTCTGGTAGCTGGCTATGTGGATGCGGCGGATGTGGCTCAGCCTCTCTATTGGCTGGAGCACCACAACCATCATTATGGTGGTGCAGTTGGGGTTGGCAATGATGCCGCGGGGGCGGTTGAGGGCGTCTTCGGCGTTGCACTCGGGCACCACCAGTGGCACGTCGTCGTCCATGCGGAAAGCGCTCGAGTTGTCTATCATCACCGCCCCGTATTTGGTTATGTCGGCGGCAAACTCCTTTGACGTGCCTGCCCCGGCCGAGGTGAAGGCTATGTCGACGCCCTTGAAGTCGTCGTTGTGCTGCAAAAGCCTCACCTCATACTCCTTGCCACGGAACGTATACTTGCTCCCCGCGCTGCGCGACGAGCCGAACAACAGCAGGTCGTCAACGGGGAAATCCCTCTCTGCGAGCACGCGCAGGAACTCCTGCCCTACGGCTCCGCTTACTCCTACAATAGCTACTTTCATGTCTTTACACCTTGATAAATTACCTATTTCGGTTGCAAAATTACAACTTTTAGCCCAAATGCCACTTATTTATGATTTTTTTTTTGCACCTTTGCAGAAGATATGCGGCGCGGGGCAAACAGCCGGCCCGCAACGATGCCTGCAAGCCCGCGCCCTAATTGCTAACGAATACCAACACGACCTATGTCTATCCCCGACATCAACAGTTATCTGCCGGTAACGTCTCCGACCATGTCGTTCTTCATTGTGCTGTGCATAATACTGTTCGCCCCCATCGTGATGGGCAAGTTGCGCATACCGCACATCGTAGGCATGGTGCTGGCTGGAGTGGCCGTAGGCCCCCACGGCTTCAACATACTGGCCGACGACCGCTCGATGGAGCTCTTCGGGCATGTCGGGCTGTACTACATCATGTTCCTGGCCGGCCTGGAAATGAACATGGGCGACTTCAGGAAAAACCGCATACGGACGTTCACCCACGGCATCATGGCCTTCATAATTCCCATGGCCATAGGGTTCGGGCTAAACGTGACGCTGCTGGAATACGGCTTCGCCACATCGGTGCTGCTGGCCAGCATGTATGCATCGCACACGCTGATAGCCTATCCCACGGTGCTGCGCTACGGCCTGTCGCACCAGCGCAGCGTGACCATCGCCGTGGGGGCCACCGCCATCACCGACACGCTGACGCTGCTGGTGCTGGCCGTAGTGGGCGGACTGTTCAAGGGCAACATCACCGGCGGCTTCTGGTTTCTGCTCTTGGCAAAGATATCCTTGGTGTTCTTCGTGATATTCTTCTTCTTCCCCCGAATAGCCCGCTTCTTCTTCCGGCGCCACGAAGACAACGTAACGCAGTTCATCTTCGTGCTCGCAATGACGTTCCTCGGCGCATGGATGATGGAGTATATCGGCATGGAGGGGCTGCTCGGCGCCTTCCTCGTGGGCCTGGTGCTCAACCAATATGTGCCCAACGTCTCGCCGCTGATGACCCACCTCGAGTTTGTGGGCAACGCCATCTTCATACCGTATTTCCTCATCGGCGTGGGGATGATGGTCAACGTCAACATACTATTCAGCGGGCTGGGCACGCTACAGGTGGCCACCGTGATGATTGCGGTGGCCCTGGCGAGCAAATGGCTGGCGTCGCTGGCCACGCAGAAGCTGTTTGGCATGAGGGCCGTAGAGCGCGAGATGATTTACGGGCTTAGCAACGCACAGGCCGGGGCCACACTGGCCGCGGTGCTGGTGGGCTACAACCTGCTGCTGCCCGACGGCCAGAGGGTGCTCAACGACGACGTGCTCAACGGCACGATAATACTGATTCTGGTCACATGCGTGTTCAGCTCGTTCACCACCGAGAACGCCGCCAAGCGCATGGTGCTTGAGACACGCGCCACTGCCCCGCAGGAAGACACGGGCGACGACGAGAAGATAATGATACCGGTGAGAGACCCCGCCACGGCCGAAAACCTGGTTTCGATGGCCGTGATGATGCGCAACACCAAGCTAAACAGGGGGCTCGTGGCCCTCAACGTGGTTTACGACGACGCCAACAGACTGGCCAACCAGGAGCAGGGACGGCGGCTCATGGAACGGATAACCAAGGTGGCGGCCTACTCCGACGTGAGGGTGCAGACGCAGGTGCGCATCGCAACCAACATTACAAACGGCATAAAGCACGCCTTCAAGGAGTTCAACGCCTCGGAGATTGTGCTGGGCATGTATCCGGGCGGCAACCGCCCGCACAAGTACCTGGGCGAACTGGCACAGAGCCTCTATAGCGGCCTGAGCCGGCAAATAATACTGGTGAGGTGCCTCCAGCCCCTCAACACGCTGAGGCGCATTGAGGTGGCAGTGCCCTCGAAGGCCGAATTTGAGCCGGGATTCTACAGGTGGCTCGAACGGCTGGCCCGGCTTGCGTCGAACCTGGAGTGCAGGCTGCAGTTCCACGGGCGCCAGCAAACGATGTCGCTCATCAGCGAATACCTGCAGAACACGCACCCGGGGATAAGGACGCAATACACGCCGATGGGACATTGGAACGAGCTGCCGCAGCTGGCCTCGTCGATAGACGACGACCACCTGTTCGTGGTGGTCACGGCAAGGAAGGGGACGGTGTCGTACAAGGCGGCACTCGAACACCTGCCCGACGAGCTGGCTGCCAACTTCCACGGCAAGAACCTCATGATAGTGTTCCCCGACCAGTATGGCGAGGCTGCCAACATGATGACCTACGCCGCGCCGCAACAGCACGAAGACCGCAGCGCCTATGCCGCGCTGAGGGAATGGATTGACCGCAAGATGAAGCGCAAGGACAAACAAAACGCATAAAACAAGAACCCCATATATGATAGACATAAAAGGCATAACAAAGAGTTTCGGCCCGCTGCAGGTGCTCAAAGGCATCGACTTGCACATAGGCAAGGGCGAAATAGTGAGCATAGTAGGGCCCAGCGGAGCCGGCAAGACCACGCTGCTGCAGATAATAGGCACGCTCGACAGGCCCGACAGCGGCTCTGTGGCCATCGACGGCATAGACACATCCACGCTCGGCGGCAGCAAGCTGGCCGACTTCCGCAACCGCCACGTGGGCTTCGTCTTCCAGTTCCACCAGCTGCTGCCTGAGTTCACGGCAAAGGAAAACATCATGATACCGGCATACATCGCCGGCACGCAAGCCAAGGAGGCCGAACGCAGGGCAGCCGAGCTGCTCGACTTCATGGGGCTGGCCGACCGCGGAAGCCACAAGCCGGCCGAACTCTCGGGAGGCGAGAAGCAAAGGGTGGCCGTGGCACGCGCTCTGATGAACAACCCCGACGTGATACTGGCCGACGAACCTTCAGGAAGCCTCGACAGCAAGAACAAGGCCGAGCTGCACCAGCTCTTCTTCGACCTGCGCGACAAGTTCGGCCAGACTTTCGTCATCGTCACACACGACGAGCACCTGGCTTCCATTACAGACAGGACAATAAAAATGAACGACGGGATGCTTGCCGGCGACAACGGCAACAACGGCGCGGAGCAAGGCACCCCAGACGACACTAACACCACAGAACAATGAAAGGAATACGACTGGGAGATTACAACCAACTGAAGGTTGTGAAGAAAGTAGACTTCGGCCTTTACCTGGACGGAGGCGACGAAGGAGAGATTCTGTTGCCGTCACGCTACGTGCCGGAAGGAAGCAAGGTGGGCGACGAGCTCACCGTGTTCATCTACCTCGACCAGGAGGAGCGCCCCGTGGCAACCACCGAGCACCCGCTGGCAAAGGTGGGCGACTTCGCCTACCTGCGCGTGGCCTGGGTCAACGAATACGGCGCGTTCCTCGACTGGGGGCTCATGAAAGACATATTCTGCCCGTTCAAGGAGCAGAAGATGAGGATGGTGAAAGACAACTACTACATTGTGTACATAAAGCTCGACGAGGAAAGCTACCGCATCATGGCCACCGCGAAGGTGGAGCGATACTTCGCCCCGCAACCGCCGTCATACCTGCCCGGCGACGACGTCGACCTGATTGTGTGGCAGAAAACCGACCTCGGCTTCAAGGTGATAATAGACAACTGCTACCCGGGACTGGTATACGAGAACCAGGTGTTCCGCCCGCTGCACACCGGAGACCGACTCAGGGGCTACATCAGCTGCATGAGGCCCGACGGGAAAATCGACGTGATGCTGCAGCCCACCGGCCGCCAGCAGACCGAGGAGTTTGCCAACACGCTGCTCAACTACCTGCACGACAACGGAGGCCACTGCAACCTCGGCGACAAGAGCCCGGCCGAACTGATAGCCGACACGTTCAAGGTGAGCAAGAAAACGTTTAAGAAGGCCGTCGGCGACCTCTACCGCCGAAAGCTAATCACGATTGCCGACGACGGCATAACGCTCCTGTAAGCAATGCCGGAACAAAACTTAATTCGGCCGCACCACCCATCATGATGGTGCGGCCGAATTGTATGTGTCGCATCTCAGTAGCCCACCATCACGCCTAAGGCAACCATGGCGCGACAGGATTCAAGCTGGCGGTTCACTTCCGGCAGCAGGCTGTCATAGCCCCCAGACTTAACCAAGGCCACCGGAAACGGTAAAGCGTCGTACTGTCCGAAATCTCATCGCTAATACCAATGCCGAAAATACGACTGAATGTAAGGCGTTCATTCACCCGCTCCTCAATCTCCCCATCACACAGACCATAGCACAAACTTACCTTTGAGCTCCATTCAGCACCTTGAGAGCCAAAAATATGTCAGGACACCAGCAACATGGGTCATCCTGCGGAATTACAAGATTGACGACAGAAGAGCATGACTTTGTACTCCTTATTATAACATGAGTACGGTGTAAAGATTTATCTTATTCCTCTGAAAAATAGGAACATCGCGATAAAAGCATTAAATTTATAGTGCTCAGCTATAACATCCAAGCGATTACCACCGTGAAGTGATTTAAACTTTTTGTTTTCGTGAAATTTTCTTCAGTAACAAGACTGCAA